>Ga0065711_1051506_pt1 | contig 10355 bp, 9 predicted proteins | sample Hoacrofraction12_FD_59098 | JGI IMG/M metagenome (GOLD analysis project Ga0065711, IMG submission 59098) | Hoatzin crop microbial communities from Cojedes, Venezuela - Epithelial fraction 12 v2 (version 2) | ecosystem: Host-associated > Birds > Digestive system > Esophagus > Crop | place...
GAGGACTCCCAACATTGTAAACATGATTTGCTCCTTTTTGGCAGGGTTGCATGGCACACGTCAAGAAGAAATGATTGATCACAGGCTAACAGACAGAGAATGGGCAGAGGAGTGGAAACACCTTGACCATGTAAGGACTAAATGTACTCTTACATATAACTGTCTGAAAAGGAGCCCTTCTAAGATAGGAAATTAAATTTTTTCTTTTAAAACAAATCTGAATCCCTGGACTAGTTTTGAAAGTATTGGTCATTAGATCTAGGGACTTGATGTTCCCTGTTAGATAGCTCATATTAGGCCTTGCTGTTGAAATGCCTATTGCAGTATCCTAAGTACTGTAGACTGCTAAAAGGAGAGTGGACCTTGCTCCATGAACCTGGATCTGGAACACATGACCCTCAACCTTGGTAGTGATTAATTGGATTTTTTTCTCTGAGTCATCAGTTCTGGACCAGATCTCCTGGCCTCTGTGGTGCCATGTGATACTAGTGGTGGCACTGCAGTCTGTTCAGTCTTTTCCTCCTTGTCTTCACCCTTTCCCCTAGAAATCCGTATTTATACAGTTTAGGATCACCAGTTAAACAGGAAGGGGTTGTCATTCTGAAAAGGAAAGCTAGAATTTTTCAACTGTATTTGAAATAACAGGGAGAGACTTCTTCATTCTTAAAACCCAGGCACTCAGCACATTAGTGTTTTCTTTATTTTTCTGTCAGTTTATGAATAAAATGTTCTTTTTTCTTTCTCTGCTCCATCCACCACCGTGCATAGCTGTTAAACTGTATAATGGACATGGTGGAAAAAACTAGGCGATCTCTCACTGTACTACGGCGATGTCAAGAAGCAGACCGTGAGGAGCTTAATTACTGGATACGACGATACAGTGATGCGGAAGATTTAAAAAAAGGCGGTAACAGCAGCAGTAGTCACTCCAGACAGCAGAGTCCAGTGAATCCAGATCCAGTTACATTAGGTACAGTATCCTCATTAAAAAATTGTTTATCAGTCCTCTTTCAGCTCAGCTAAGTACTAGATGGAGTTCGTATTTGTTCTTCTGGTTTTTCTTCTGTGATAGTGATGAAATATTCCTCTCTGCTGACTACTGAATTAACCATAGCTCTTATGCCCTAATAGTCATGTTTACATGAGCATGGCTTGGGCTTTTGGGGGGTGCTTGGTAATTTGCTTTCCATTCAGCAATGTCTGGGAGTGGTGGGGCGGGAGGACAGACTGTCACGTAGGGATGGTGGAGCAGCGAGACGTGCACTGACACTCTGTCCCTTCCCTCTCCCTCCTTTACCTGCTTGATGAAGGAGATCCATGTGTGCTTCTGGATTGTTAGCATGGTGAAACCAAGGGCTTTCACCTGCTCAAATCAAATGGCTTAACTTGGAAGTTGTTTTTCTAAGGAAACTGAGGCAGATACAAAGATGTGGACGCTTCTTAGCTGTACTCGGTTCCTCATAAGAAATAAACACCAACTGGGGGCCCACAGCCATGCACATGCAATCCTACTGGGTCTGTGTCCACCGCTGTAGCTCACACAGGTGTATCTGAGCCAGTTTGCGTGCTGCTCACTGTGTAGCTACACAGAGCTGCTCAGAGCTCAGCTCGAGCCACAAAGCCCATTTACAAGGAGGAGACCAAGCAGTTCAACCCTTGCAGACCTTCACAGTCACACTCACACGATACCTCACACAACTACTCCAAGATGACTCTGCTGTACGAAAACAAGCTTTTGTTTTGTGGGCTTTCTGTAATTTATTGATATGCTGGCCTGTTTCTACCCCATCCCCTCACTTTCATGGCAGCTATGGTAGGGAAATGTCTTGGTGATGCCTTTTTATTGTTCTCTGCTCTTTTCAAGAGACCAGCAAACTATGATTGCTTCTCTGATACTTATCTTTGAAAAAAGAAATTCTCCATGTTGAATGCCATCTACTCAAAATTGTCATAAACTGTGCTCATTAGTAAAATCGCATGTGTGTGTTATTTTGCAACTATATTTTATTTAAAGCTGTATTTTCCTTTTGCCCCGAAGAATAACTTGCTAAATCTAAAACTTATTTAATTGCAAACAGAAAAACAGAAAAATAAGCCTGTTGCCCTCTCCATCTTCCTCTTGGTAAATCTCTGTAGAGTTCTTGCTGTAATATTTAGTGCCTCTTGATAACAAATCAACCTTTTTTCTGTGTGTGTCAAACGATCTGAGCCAATAGCTCTATAAATTAGCTTCAGTCAGTGAAAGGAAGGGTTATGGAAATGCTGCTCCCAACTTCACTAAACAGTCTAGTCCCTAGAGGACCCCTTCTCAGAAAGAAGCATTCAGGTAATGGCTTGTACGCATAGTGTTAAATGTAATGTAAAGAAAGACTCATAAATACAGCATCTGAAATGTTGATCACATCTGCAGCTTCGGGAAGAACACTTGTGACGAAGCCCCTAGATCAAAAGCAGTGGCACGCTTCTCTAGTAAAGCTATGATGCAGAAAGAGCCAGGCCATGGCGCTTATAAGTATAGTTAGTAGGTAAAATAAATGAAACTGAGTTTTTATAATTTCCCCAAAGAAACTAGAACTCAAGAGATTCATCAAAACTTTATAGATGAGAGTAGAATCCAAGAAAAATAGTCATAAACACAAGAACAGCAAAAGTGAAGATCAAACATACAGTTAGATCCCTGTATTATAATTTTATTTGAGTATTTGTCAAGATGAATTCTTGGAGGCAGCAAAGTCTGTTTGCTTAAAAAGACATTATACTGCACAGCCTTTGGCATTGGACACATCAGTCATCTCTACAGTGCTATGGGTACAATTGAACTGGTTGAACTGGTTGGAGTGAGTCCATTTCAATTTTAGTGTGTCCATTTTGGTTATTTGGCTTTAAAAACTACTCCTCTAGACTGGTGGACATGAAACTTTGATCACTTCAGTGACGTAGCATCCATGTCAATCGCAAATATTGAGAAGAAATGCTTTTGTGTCTTGACATGTAAGGCAGAAAATACTTACTTGGGAGGCTATGGAAAGGTAATCCTTATATTTCCTCAAATCTGGTAATAATCTAGTTAACAAAAATGAAAACTCCTAACATTCAGAGGTATAATAAAGTTGAAGCAGTGTCTGTGAGCCTTGAGATGCTGTTCTACTTAGGGCTTTTCATTTTAGTCTTCAAGTGAGGAGGAAGGGTTTGAAAAATTCCTGCAATATTTGAATTAAAGTGCCACAACATGTAAATTTTTTTTCTATTTTTTTTTTTGCGGCAGGGATTCTAAATGTCAGTGATTCCCGTTTGTGATTTTTTTAAACGAGGTAATCCACCCTTTAAATCCATCTTGTCATCTCCACTAGCAAGAGGGGAAAAAAAAAAAAAAGGCTGCCATATGGCTACATTGTCTGTGGCTTTGTTTCTTTTTCTTTATGATTAAAATATCATCACTGAAGTGAGAACTTCTCACTATAAACATTATGCCATGGTCTTCATAGATAGCTCTTGCTGAAAATCTCTGAGCTGAAATTTAGCATAGATAGTTTGAGTCCAAAAGAAATTGAAGAAAATTCTGTCATTTTGAACCAGTAGACCTTTTTTTCCTGCCAAAGATTTTTGTGCTTCTTTTAATTTGACATCCCTGTAAATCATGTTGAGCTTGACAATTCACAGCATCTGATCAATATTTTTCTGTTGACATTTTTAATTAAGAAATCAAATGAAATATTTGATCATTCATTTTAGTGCAGTGTAATCCAATACACGCATTAGCCAGCAACAACAGGTTACAAGCTCTCATTATTCTCCGAGAGTGTGTTGAAGGTAAGATGTGTCCATTCATTTCAGTCTGAATAATACATGTTTATGAAAGTCTAAAAATGACTCAGACTTTATATGTATTCACTTGATGAACTGTGGTGGTCTATGAAGTGAATAATACATCATCCGACTCCTCCATTTCTGCTGAAGAATTTCAGTACTACATGCTGCAGCAGGACTGCAACTTTCATCCTAATAGTGAATAATTACACATATCAGACAATGTATACTGAAATACACACAGTAGGATAAATTAAAGATGAGGGTTCTTCAACATCGTGGGTTATAAACAAGATCTATAACCTTACTGAGCGCAGCTGTGGCTGTAGATAAGTGGTGTAGGCACACATCAGAAGGTCTGCAGTGATGTTGATATTTTGTGTCTGCTGAATTTATCTGAATGGAAATCTTACAAAATAGAGTTTGAAATCTCCAACTGAAGAGTGCCAATACCTGCAGGATTTGCCCCAGGAAGCCAGGATTCTCAGAAGTATACAAATTTGTCAAAACCATGTAGGTTAGCCATTTCTTAATACATTTTTAAATGTTAACCCTTTCAGAGCTAGTTTATATTTTAGCAAAGGTTGTTCACCCTCATACTTTCAGTGTTAGCCAGGGCATTCCTGCCGATGTATGTCTGCTCATGCTGCAATTATGAAGTCTTTCCTTTGCCATTTGCAGATAATCAGCATTGCTGTGATATGCATGATATTCTCAACATGAGCTAACGGGAATGCTGTGAATACCACAGCAACATTTATAACTTGTAATTCTAGAACGTAAAGCCTCTGTAATACTGCTCACTGATGATATTAAGTATTGCTCTTAATCCACTCGCTGCTCGGAAGGTTTGGGCTGGATTCTGGCGTACTGAATTGCACACTATTAGGTAGGGCTAGGGTTAGCTCCAGAAACGTTGTGCATTTGTATTGTCTGTATTCGGTTCTGACCTACTTGGGACTGGGGTCACGTTTATCCATTGCTTGTACCACCCTTGTTACTGTCGTGCTTTGCCACATAACTCCCAGGTGGCATAGAAGAGGAGAAAATCTCTTGCTGCTAGCTATTAGGAGTTTGATCTTGGTTGAGGATGATTCAGTAGTACAGTACCTGTGTGGTTTTCCTTTTCTTACTCTTTTAAAATGAGAACACAACTATGTTTTTAACACGCTTTCACATGTGTTCAAGGAGTGTTGTAATGGCCACAAAAAAGTAGTAGAGGGCAAAAATGTACGCAATAATACTTGAAACCCATGCCCCCCAACAAGTTTGGCAAGGTAGTCTCATTCAGTACTGCACTTCTTCAGATTTGTATCTATCTATTTCATTAATTGGAGTGACACACTTTTGAGCTTGACTCTTACAAACAAGGCAGTGAATATTTGATACCTGTTGGTCTGAAAAGTTTTTTGTTTGTTATCTGTGTCCCACCAATGGTGTTACATTTATTATAAGGTAGAATGAAGCAAAACTTGCATATGAAATGTGAAAAGCGTATAAATACATAGAAAAGCATATATATTTCATATATGGAATAATCTATAGTTCAGGGCTGGTTATATGCAGCTTTGATTATTTTTGAGCCCTAATGTTCGCTATGGTATATAGGCTATTGCTGTCATTGCCAGTATTTTCATGAATACAATAAATTGTAAAAGATCCTCAAAAGATAGAATCACTGAATCATAGAATGGTTTGGGTTGGAAGGGGCCTTGAAGATCATCTAGTTCCAAACCCTCTGCCATGAGCAGGGACATCTTCCACTAGACCAGGTTGCTCAGAGCTCCATCCAACGTGGCCTTGAACACTTCCAGGGAGGGGGCATCCACAACTTCTCTGGGCAACCTGTTCCAGTGTTTCACCACCCTCATGGTGAAAAATTTCTTCCTAATATCAAATCTAAATCTGCCCTCTTTTAGTTTACAGTCATTCCTCCTTGTGCTATCACTACACACCCTTGTGAAAAGTCCCTCTCCATCCTTTCTGTAGGCCCCCTTCAGGTACTGGAAGGCTGCTATAAGGTCACCCCGGAGCCTTCTCTTCTCCAGGCTGAACAGCCCCAACTCCCTCAGCCTTTCCTTGTAGGAGAGGTGCTCCAGCCCTCTGATCATCTTCGTGGCCCTCCTCTGGAACCGCTCCAACACATCCATGTCTTTCCTATGTTAGGGGCCCCAGAGCTGGATGTAGGACTCCAGGTGGGGTCTCACGAGAGCGGAGTAAAGGGACAGAATCCCCTCCCTCGACCTGATGGCCACACTTCTCTTGACGCAGCCCAGCATACGGTTGGCTTTCTGGGCTGCAAGCGCACACTGCTGGCTCATGTTGAGATTCTCATCCACCAGTACCCCCAAATCCTTCTCCTCAGGGCTGCTCTCAAGCCACTCTCCGCCCAGCCTATACTTGCGTTTGGGATTGCCCTGACCCATATGCAGGACCTTGCACTTGGCCTTGTTGAATTTCATGCAGTTCAGGCAGGCCCACCTCTCCAGCCTGTGCAGGTCCCTCTGAATGGCATCGCTTCCCTCCAGCATATCAACCACGATCAGTTGTTCATCTCCATTTCATAATATTTTGTTAATATAGGCTTGGAGGTCATTGTCCAGTCATAAAGACCTGTATTTTTTTGTATTTTCAACCCATCTTCTGTTCCTTCTTCCAAATATGGATGAGGCTTTTTGACAGTTTTGAACATATCTTTTCCTTTTAAGTCTTTCTATTCTGTTTTCTCAGGTTTGGTCCTTATTATCATGTGAGAGTTCATATCCTTTATTTGGTCTTAGTTTTTCATCTTGATTTCACTTCCCAGACCCCTATTTATTTCTGCTTTTACAACTCTCCGTGTCTCTCTGTTTCAGTACTTTCAGCACCTATTCTTTTTATCTTGAAACCACCAAAAATAAACAGTCTACAAGATATTTTTACTCATTAAACTCCAGAAACCCAGTTGATCAATTAACTATTGATGATTCTTATGGTTTTTCAAGAATGCATTCTTGAAATAAATACACCAGGGCCCATATAGAACCCCACACTGTAATGTGACAATAGCGGGTTTTTTTGGTGAATGTTTTCATCCTTATTATAAAAAAAGAAAAAAATCCAGGAGTGACTAAAAATAGTACTTTTCGGTATACTTTACAAGATAATATATTACGTTGTTCCCTGCTGCTCAACAGAATGCGAGGCTGAAACGGAGACAGATTTTTGTCTTTTCCTCGTGTGTATTCTTATGTCCCAGTCCAACAACTTTCTTGCTGAAAAGTTTATTTCACATTAAAATAGAAGATTTCAAAAACATTTTTTATTTCAAAATCTATTTTGTTTTTTTGTTTTGTTTTGTTTTTATTTCATTTAAGCTCTTCACAGACAAATACTAATTACTCCCATATATGTATGGCTTTTATTTTCCTCACGGGGCTTTTTTATCTGGTTCAATAGGAACCAGACTGATTGTCGACAAATGCTCTCAAATTATGGCTTGCCATGAATTTCAAGTAAATTCAGTAGTGTGCATCGTGTTTTTCTGCATAATAAGTGTTACATTTTCACCGTTAACGAATCTGTCTTATGTCTGACATGTAAAGTCTTTTCCATGATCCTTTTCTGTATGAGCTGCCTTGTTGCTTCAAGTTACCCCTAATTTTGTTGTATTTCATTCCATTTCCTTCCAGGCAGAATTTACTTTGAATTCTAGGTGCTACAGTCAGTTAACATAGTGCGTTCTTCCTCATTATGGCTCTTTGCAGATGGGTTTACATTAAGTATTTTAGGGACTTCACTCAATCGTATTACTTTTGGTTTGAGTTTGCTAGACAGCCAAGTTAAGATCTTTTGTGCTTTGGTTTTAGTGAGCAAGTTCTGTGATTCTTTATGTGAAGGACAGCTTACCTTAAAAAAAAAAAAAGTAAGACTGATATCCTCTGGTGATGTCCTGTAGTTTAGCCTCCAACAGAAGATTGTTTTCATGGACTCATCACCACTGACTAAACAATAGCCGTGTTAATAATATTTTTATTGCTTGGAAAATATGGTTTTTATTATCTTCATAAGTGCTTCTTGTCTTTTTTTTTGTGCGCCATTCCAAACTATGGGAAAGTCTCTCACAAGCTCTTGATTTAATTCTTCTTGCAGAGGATCTCATTTCTCATGTAAATAATTTGTGGCTGGAATAAGAGCTTGACTGATGTTTGTGTTTTGGAAATTTTAACAATTAGCTGGCAATCTGGTCATTTATGTCATTGAATTCCATTTTTGGAAAGTCATGTGTACCAAAAATCAGCTCCACATCTCATTGTTTTTAGTACTGAGTATCACGGTAAAGGACTTAAGGTTATGATCCCCTTGCAAAAGATAGTACCCTAAATAGCAGACAGGAAAACTCAAAATAAGTACGAGACATAAGAGCAACAAAAGCCCTTGTTTTGCCACAAGGAGTTTGCCATTTGGAGTCTGTTTGGGTCTTTTCCTGCAGGTGTTGCAGGAAGAGCAAGTAAGAGTGTTTTCATTTTTCGCCTTTAGTTTTCCTGAGCTTTCAAGCAATGTTTTGTGCTGCCGCCTCTGTCCCTGACTAAACAGGCACTGTTTGTGTAAGTCTAAAAGCCTCCAAGGGATGAGAGAGGTGTATGCAATGATATTGGTCATCTCCTGAACCATACGAGCCAAGTGATACTGATTATTTTCCCATTTTCAACATCAGGTCTGAAGTCCTCTATCAAGTCAATTAAACGCATATGAAGAGTTAGCTGTTGGGCAAACCCTTGTGCAACCCCCATCATTTTACGCTCGAGAGGTGTGAAATTCTGCCTACAAAAACCCATTTTATTTTCATCCCCTACTTTAGAAACAAACAGAAGAGCTGGGGAAAGCCACCCAGCTGCCTGTCAGATGGGAAGGTTCAGTCCAGCCCGGCGGTGTCTGCAGATTCATCTGCTAGAAACTGCATCTGTGGAGCAGTGCGCAGGGGCTGGGATTCCCTGCTCTCTGCGTAGCTGAGACGGCCCCTGTCATTTCCGCCTTCGTTAGCTGTCTGCGGTGTTAAATGTCATCTTTTAAATATATTTAAATTTCTGTAACCTACTGTATATAAACAGCACTGCATGTTTATGTATGGCAGTGTAAAAAATGATTTACACAACCTAATGATTCAGCCTTTTTCTTGAAAATACTACTTTTTGACCAAGGTACCAACTAATATCTTTAAGATGCAAAGATTAATGTATTTAGTAAAAATTAGTATTTGAGGAATGGCATGTGTACTTTGGTTATGTTTCAAACTCCAACAACAAATAGGATATTTAATTTCTAGCAACATCTCTAGAAAGATGTAAACCTTATCTCTAATGTAATAAGTTATTTTATTTTGATGATTGAAATCTATCCTACAGGTGATTGTAATCTCAGTAATGAACTTACTTTTATGTCTTTTCTTGTTTTAATTTCTCCTCTATTACTTTGAGAAATAGTTAATCAGTTTTTAAATTGTATTTGAAAAGAGCAGCTTTTCATCTGCTGAGAATCTGTATGCTAAATTTCAGGCCAAAGTGAGTTTTCTTTCTGTATTGTCTGATCTTGAGTCTTTGAAGTCCGTGTGGAAGGGATCTTGCTGATTTCAGAGCTCTGAGGCTCAGGCCCAGAGGTTAAACCCTTTAAAAAAAAGAGGAGGGGGGGAAAGAGCTGTCAAAACGTGACTGAAATATATGGGTGAATTACGAGCTTCAGCTCCAGTGGGGTTGTTTGGCAGCTTATGTATTTAGGGGGTTAACCTAAAGTTAAAGGTTCTGTTTTTCAAACTCGTGCAGCTACAGTTGCCAGCGTGGGCTCAGATGTAGGGAAGGGTAGCTCTGAACATAGAGAAACACCCCTTTCTTTTTCTGTGGACAGCTCGTTTGATCGCTGGAATGACATCTTGGCTTTTGTCTCCGCCCGTCAGTAGCCGTTCTGTTTTCACAGAGCACCAGTGCCAACTGCGGAGTGTTGCCCTCTCTCTTCTTTCTTTTCATAAACATAATGACAAAGGATGGAGCATGTCACTCCCTCAGCTGGTCTGGCGAAGCCAGCCTTAAAAGTGTGGAAACTCTCAGACAGAGTTGACTTGAGATGCTGGAAAATAAAAACAGACCGAACTAGTGTCAGCCTGGATTAAGATGAGGCACTTGAGTCCTATACGTTGATCTGGTCTGTGTGATGTTTGTGAGCTACGGCCATGGCACCCGTTTTATTTTGCATAAGAAAAAACTTACTGTGATTTTTTTTTTTGTTTTGGTCTGAGTAAAGGGAAAAGGTATTTCTCTAAGCCTTATTTGAGAAGCAAGCGTTGCTTACGATGCTCTTTCTTTTTCCCTCCACACCCCCTCCTCCTGCAGAATCACATCGGGAATTCCTTCACAGGCCTGCGTCTGGATACGTGCCAGAGGAGATCTGGAAGAAAGCTGGTAAGAACTGTTTAAAAACACCAGCTTAGTCTTCTGGCAGCTGTGTGCAGTTGTTAATGCACTGATGTGAGGAATGAAAAAGGGGAAAAAAAAAAACAACACCACCACCCCACCCCC
>Ga0065711_1009901_pt1 | contig 10354 bp, 11 predicted proteins | sample Hoacrofraction12_FD_59098 | JGI IMG/M metagenome (GOLD analysis project Ga0065711, IMG submission 59098) | Hoatzin crop microbial communities from Cojedes, Venezuela - Epithelial fraction 12 v2 (version 2) | ecosystem: Host-associated > Birds > Digestive system > Esophagus > Crop | place...
CAAACTGAAGCAGAGGAAGCTCCAGCTGAACATGAGGAAGAACTTCTTCCCTCTGAGGGTGACGGAGCCCTGGCCCAGGCTGCCCAGGGAGGCTGTGGAGTCTCCTTCTCTGGAGATATTCAGGACCCGCCTGGACAAGGTCCTCTACAGCCTGCTGTAGGTGACCCTGCTTTGGCAGGAGGGCTGGACTAGATGACCCACAGAGGTGCCTTCCAGCCCCTACCATTCTGTGATTCTACCTCGCTCTCTGCCAATTCCTCTGCTGACATAAGCACAAAAAGCCAAGACAGCGCTTCTGCTCCCGGAAATGTTGGTGGAAACTCAAAGGAACGGTGTTAAACCAGTCCCTGGTCCCAAGGGCAGGCGCTGGGTGGAAATGGCACTCTGCTCTGCTCCGCTGATGCTTTTCCCTCTTTCTGTTCCCTGCAACAGGCATCATGTCCACTACGTCATTCCGTATGACGGGGATCAGTCGGTGGTGGACTCCTCGGAGAATTACTTTGTGACTGACAATGTAACCAAGCAAGAGATCGACCTGATGCTGGGACTTTTGCTGGGCTTTTGTATAAGCTGGTTCCTGGTGTGGATGGACGGGGTTCTCCATTACGCAGTGCGAGCCTGGAGAACCAGCCGACGGTATGGTAAGTGCAGCCTCCCGGGCTCCCTTCGCTCCCCGCAGCCCCTCGCCCCGTCCCCCAAGGCTGGTGGAGAGGGAGGAGGCCAGCGGCCTCGCAGCCTTTGTGCCGTGGGGATTCGGCACAGCCCGCTTGCCACGAGCGGGAGCGTTGGCGTGGCCACATCCAGCCAAGGAGCCCAGCCTGGCGGGCTGCGCTTCGGAAAGCGCGGAGTTGGTGCCAAGGGCTGGATGATGGAGAAGCAGCCCGTTGGCCCCTAGGCAGGCTGGCAGGTGCTGGTGCTGTGTCTGCACACGTGGGCAGGGTATTTTCAGGCCAGACAAAACTTCCCTGCAATCTGGATTTTTCTGTGCATTGCAGCCGGGCACGTGCTTGCGGAGCGCAGCCTCTTGCTGTCTGTATGAACTCGTGACAACGTGGTGACGATGGCAGACGTCTCTGTGCTGTCCCAGGGATGCACCAGCCGAGGTTTCCCCATCCTCACTGCTGTTCCAGATGTGTCAGTTTTTCTTTTCCAGTAGTGACATCAGCCCCAGATGGAGAAGCGTCCAGCAGAGTTACTCTGTGGACCAGTTAGCTTAGCGTCCTGAACCAGCATCCTGAGAGCGGCCAACAGACGCCCCTCCCGAGGCCCTCTCTGCCACTCTTTGCTCTCTCGGCACAGACATCTCATGAACTTTAACTGTTGGAGGGGGAAAAAAGACAGAAAATCTATCGAAACAGTGAATGACTTGAAATCCCACAACAGCTGCCCTGCAAATCTCAGTCTCTCTAACTCTGACTGATGGTGTCTGTTAAATTACATCCCAGAGAAAAAACGAGAGTGAGCAAGAGAAAGATTTATCTGCAAACCTGCGAGAAATTCTAATTAGAGAAGTGGACTGTCTCTTTCTAAAAACTCAGCAAAATGATATTAATTTCTCATTAGTCTTCCCAAACCCCCGGCAGCCTGCTCGAGCGCTTACTGAATCGAGACCCTCTCGGGGCGGTGTGGCTGTCGTCTCCCGAGCAGAAGGGCGATTCTCGGCGTCTCCAGTGAGCTCTGGGGTACCCAGCCAACCCCGAGGCCGTGACACCCAGTTTTGATCAGCCCTCTGGGGCTGCGGTCGCGTCGGCGCTCGTGATGTCGGCGGGGCTGGCAGGAGCCGTCCTGGGGCGGGACGCTGTGGCGCGTGCGGCGCGGGAGAGTTCTTGCCCTCTGTGACGCAGCTGCGAGCGACAGCCGTGGCGTCGCCGTCTTGTGAATCCATACTGCACAGATTTTTATTTTTTTGTAATTAAAGATAATGCTAGGAGTTAATTTAGTATTTAAACCAAACGAGCTTTTTCCTTTCTTTTTTTTTCCCCCTCCCTGCGTATGCATATTCTAAACCTTTAAGAAGGGGTTGCCATCTACCGTGCAGACACATCTCAGAAAATGAATGCAGCGTTACTCTGCACCCAGCTTTTTCTTCCCTGAGCGACCCCTTTGGCAGTGCCCCTTTCCCCTCGGGGAAGGCTGACAGCCCTCTGGCCTGAGGTGTTGTCCCTGCGTGCCAGCTTTGAGGTGTTGCACCAGTGACACGGGACCAGCCTGCTCTGAAACCAGGCTGGTTGCTCCACAGCTGCGTGCTCGCACGGTCCCGGCTCTGTCGACCGCCCCGTGTCCTCACAGGGTGGGAGAGCCTGGAAGTCCCCCTCACCGAATCCGTAAGCGGGGTTTCCAGTGTATACCGGGTAATGGGACGTGAGGTCTCTTTCCAGTAAAGGTTTTTACGTGCCTTGAGGCGTTCTGGCCGAAGAGCAAGCAGTGGTGTGCTGTGCTGGGTGCCCTTCGCTGACGACAGGCTGAAAGATCGCGGGGGAATCTGAAACCAAATCGTGAACGTTGAGCTTTTAGGTATTTCCTACTCATTCAAGTCAACTATGCAAATCTAGTCATTGTAAAGGCAATAAGCAGAAAGGATGCCTATTTCTTTGAGGAATGACTGCCTAAGCTAGAATTTCCTTCTGAAGAAAGAGATGGTGCCTGTGACTCTGAGAGCTGGGGTAGGGGTACCACAAACTGCTGTGCTGGTAGAGAGCGTGGAGCCCTCCCCGAAAGGCAGGAGCACCTCTGAGCAATGACTCAATGTCACGTTGTGTCCTGATCAGCTTAAATTTTGGTCTATTAGAATAACCTATAGCTCCTTCCTGATGGAAGAGATTTCTCAAAATAGAAAATATTCTGTAGACACTCAGCCATCAGACCACGCTTCACGGTCGCTGCAGTCAGAGCAGTCTCATACCACCTCACCCTAGCTGCAATAGTTCAACTTTATACAACCTGTCGTGCTCTGGGACTGTCAGACTCTCCTTGGTGGGGCTGGGCTATGGGTATTGCTGGCTGGAATGACCCAAAGCTCTCGTGAAACTGAGTGGCAGCCAAAACATTGCGACAGGGAAAGGTCCATGGGCTGAAAGCTGAAACGCTGCATAAAAAAATGATGCTGCTCAGCCTGCACTGGCTGCGGGGCAGAAAGTGGCTTGTGCTGATGTTGGGAGAAGTTGGCCAATGTTTCAGAAGACAGAAGAAGAGCACGGGGTGTGTGGCAGCAGCGTGCTGCTCTTTCCCCGGCAGCTTGGTCCCCGGAGCAGCTCCCTGCCAGCTACAGAGACCAGCAGAGCTCAGCCTGGTGCGGCCTGCGCTGAGCCGTGCCCGCACTGTTGGCCCGGCATTTGGAGCGCGAGGAGGGCTGGAGGGCTCCGACCAAGAGCAGAAAGCTGGAGTTGGCCTCTTCTACCTCCCAGCTCGGCTGTCGTGATGGGCCAGTGCAGCTGCTCCGTGACAAGTCTGGGAGAGGACAGGCAGTGCTGTGGCTGCAGCCAAGGCTGAAGCCTGGCTGGGGAGCAAGGGTGGTCTGAAGGGACGCCCCGAGGGTGGCCTTCTCAAGGCCATAACTAGTGCCTGATATCTGGAGAACATGGGTCTCACCATTCCTGTAATATCTCACCTTCCTTCTCCTTTCTGCCTTCCAGACAATTCCTGGTCTTGGATTCCAAAGTTTTGTAACTTTAAGGAGTTCAGAAAACGTCACCACAGGCAGTACGAGGAGGCGACTGGGAACATGGTGCACATCAAACAGAAGCTGTACCATAACGGGCACCCTAGCCCGCGGCACCTCTGAGGAATGCCTTCCCCTCCAGAGACTGCAGCCAGGTTTTAAACAGGACTTTGCTCTTCTTCCAGGGGAACAGCTACTACTTTGCCCCTCTGTGGAAGCCAGCCGAGGACACAATTTTACTTCCCCATCCTGTGTGTCCCTGTGGCACACCACGATGCACAACTAAGCCAGTCCTGGATGCTACGCAGCCAAGACATTGCACTGTGTTCCACGTTTTATTGTCGGACTCGTGTATATATGTAAAAAGCAGACAAACAAAAACAAACGAAAAAAGAGAAAAGAGATTTGCATTCTACTTTCAACCCCCTTTTCCTGGCATTCACGGCTGTCCTGCGCATCCAGCTGCCCTCCGGGGAAGGTTGGCCAAGGGTACGGAGGTGGGACGACGTGAAGAAGATGCCGAGTTTCTCATCCAAGAGCTCACGCCCCCCATTTCTTTGGTCCTTTGGCTTGGTTTCGCTCTGCTCTGTTCCTTCCGTTGCTAGAATGGCTTGGCTGGTCGCAGGGTTGGGTGGGGTTGAAGTCTCCCTTTTGCTTTGGGTCACAGTTTTGGGAGTCGCTGCGGGGGAAGGAAGTCCTGGGAACGTAGAACCGATGTGTTCTTTGCGTTGCTGGACCCGGAAACCTGCCCTGAGCAAGCCGAGAGGTCTCAGCACCGGGGGAGCAGGGCTGCGGGGCGTCAGTCCCTTGAGCAGGGTGGGTGCCAGCTGGTTTGCAGCACGGTGGGACCCTGCTGCTGTCAGTGCTGTTCTTCTTCACTGATGCCAGCGAGGAGTCGGTCCTGATGTCTGGGGAGAAGGGTATGGAGCTGAATGATGTTAGATCTGACTTGCTGTACCCTGCTGCCATCAGTGCTGTTCTTCGTCACTGATGCCAGCGAGGAGTTGGTCCTGATGTCTGGGGAGAAGGGTATGGAGCTGAATGATGTTAGATCTGACCTGCACCCTGATCGCACCCCTGTGCTGCATCACCACCACCCTCCCCTTGCCTTGAGGGACCAGGTGAGCCCGGGGCCCTGGTTAATCCCCCCCGAAACGCTGGTGATGCAGTGAGGGGGTCCCGTCGACGGTCCCGCTCCCCTTCCACGTCAGCAGCCGCTCATCTGCTTGTGTGGCTGCTCCGAGCTGGAGCAGCACCTCAGCAGCGGGCTGGGTTGGCTTGAGGAGCACGGAGAGCTGTGGGGCTGGAGCCAACCTCACCTACCGAACCAAACGTCCCGGTGATGAGCGGAATCAAAGTACGAGGATGCTCTAACGTGGTTTTGCCTTTGCTTCCCCCGGTCGCAGCGTAGACGTGGGTTTCAGGGTCGCTGCCAAGTGGCTGAAAGCAACCTCCATGTCCAGAGAGCTCCGTCACTTCCCGCCGGAGGTGCCGGAAGGAGCATTGCTGGGTAAAAGCCCTCTGCTCCCAGGCAGCGCGGTGGTTTCTGGTTCCTGCAGCAGCCACGTTCTGCTGGGGGAGAGCAATAAATGCGCCCAGCCAGTGTTGCTTTTGCAGATGCGGGGCAGCCGTAGCCCTGTTGGCTGCGGTGGGAAGAGATTTTTATTGAGAGGAATAAGGGAGGGAGACACCAGCCCCAAGAATTTAAGGTGGTAGCCCTGAACCCCGGTCGTTTCCCCTTCATTCATGATCCGAAACTGCTGTTTCCTTCTACAGATTCCTTGACTCTGTCAGTGGCCTCCTGTTGTTTGATTGCAAGGGGTGTGAAGGGAAAAGGACACCATGGCTGCCTGCTGTGGCTTTCATGTCTTGGGTTTTGGTTTTTTTCCATATTTTCCTATGCCCAGGATCAGTTCAGTTACTTACAAGCCCCAAAACTGGCCAAGAGCCAAACATCTCTGTTTCTTTGCCATTCCTACCTTTGCTATTCCCTGGTGCCTCTTGCCTTGGAGCCCCAGTTTCTATCTGGGCCGAAAGAATTGCCCCGTCTCTACTTCTGCCTGTCCGCTTGACTGTCCGTTGGTCAGGACTCCCATGGCTGTAATGTCTGCAGGCACCTGTTAGTATCTGCAGCACGACCTTTCCTCCAGCAGCTCCTCTCCACGACACACGGCTTTGCCCATGTGTTCGACCACATGGGCTCATCCCCAGGTGGCCTCGACGCTCGCTTCAGCGGCCGTTCCTGGCGCCGGGCCGGGCGGGAGCTGAGCAAAGAGCCGTTCTGTTGGCCGGCGTGTGACGGCAGAGCAGGATAGGTGCCGTGCTATAAACCGGGTACGTGTCACGGACACGTCTTCAGACGGGGCAGCGGTTTGCAGGGGAGAAAATCCCATCGTGATAGGGACAAAGCTCTGGAACTAGTTAAGGGGGGAAAAAAAGCACTTTAAATAATCTTTGCCCTGAACTTGGGCTGAATTGAGAGTCTGGTTCTGCCCTGCTCTAGCGACTGAGCTTAGCTGAAATATAAATGTACAGCTGGAAAGAGTGAAGTGATGGCTCACGCTGCTGGAGTCTGAACCATGGCAGAATTTCCGAAGAAGATGAGGCTGTGGAAGAGGGGTAAAGAAATCCCACGTGGTGCATATCCCCATTGTAGAAGAACAGATGTTCTTTTTAATCTGCTGTGGCTGCAGCTATTACCCTGTGAGCCTATCTCTTGTTTACACTTAGTCAAACAATAAAACAAAAAATACTTTCAGTGCAATTAAATTTACTGGGAGTAACTGGCTTCAAACTGAAAGAGGGCAGATTTAGATTAGATAGAAGGAAGAAAGTCTTCACTCTGAGGGTGGTGAGGCACTGGCAGAGGTTGCCCAGAGGAGCTGGGGATGCCCCTTCCCTGGCAGGGTCCAAGGCCAGGTTGGATGGAGCTCTGAGCACCCTGGGCTGGGGAAAGGGGACCCTGCCCATGGCAGGGGGGTTGGAACTGGATGAGCTGTAAGGTCCCTTCCAACCCAACCCAAACCAGTCTATGATTCTATGATAAGTCACTGCTCTTAAATCCAAGGAAACCAGAAGTACCCTCACAGAGTGAGGTTTGTCCCAGCACACACTAAACCAGTGGGATTCATCCTGAGGAACAGTCTAGACCGTTGATCCTCACCCTCAATAAATAAGGGGCGAAGCTCCTTCCCATGCAGTAAGGCCAGGTCCTGTTCCCGGTGCGTCTGCTGTGCAGGGGGGATTTCCAGCCACCAGCTGAACAGAGAGACGCGGTCAGGTTCCTGGTGCGAGGGGCCTTTTTCCTCCGAGTCCAGGAAGCTGCTGTCCTTCTGACCCTGCGTCGCAGAGCTCAGAACGTGCCGGTGGCTGGGCCTGGCCAGCCTCACCCACCCGGGAGGGCTGCGGTGGTGGGGCTGCCCTGCCCAGGTCCCACGTGCCATTCCATGCGGGGGGCTCTGCCGACGAGGACTGGTGTTCCCAACAGCCAAGGGTCTGCAGGGTCTCCTCTCTGGGGAGCGAGATGATGAGCCCTCCCCAGAAGCAGAAGGTCAAGGAGGCAGCTGTGGTTGAGCCCTGCAGAACCCAGCACCAGCGCTGCATTGCCCCACGCAGCACCCGCTCTCTCTCTGCTTGGCGTCAGCACTCTCGTCCCTATCCCACCCTTCAGCTGCCTCTGCTCGAGGTGTGAGCCCTGCCAACAGTCTCTGGCTTTGTGGTCTCTTGTGCCTCTGTCCAAGTGAGGTTGCTACCGTCGCTCGCAGCTCCGTTGTCCATAAAGTCTGCCGTTGCGCTGTCTTCTTCTCCTGTGCCTGTGTTCGTTTCGCTTTTGTCTGGTTGTGGGGGTGTTTTCTCCTTGTTTAATTGTCTGAGACATACTAGTGTTGACTTCTTTGTTGTTCTCTTGCCTCTGATCCAGTCTTCACACACACAAAAAAACCAAACAAAAAAACCCACAGATGGAAACAACAACAAAACCCAAACCCAGCCACAACCCCAAAGAGAAAGGGTTCAGCTGGGAGAAAGTGACTTTGGCATCAGGGAGTTGACACAACAAGGTCAGGGCTAGGCAAGGTGCTGGGCAGAACCTGGGGAAGAGAGAAGACGGGGTTGCAAAGCTGGCAGGGGTGTCTGCGATGGCAGCTCCGCAGGGACGGAGGAGTGGGACGGGAGCCCCGTGCCTTAGCGCTCGCCCGGCAGATGCTTCGAGGGAGGCTTCTGCAGAATTTGATGGTGGGGGGAATCTTGTGCTGCCTCAGGAGGGGCTATTTTTAGAGCAGAGACAGAGCTTAAGACTGCATGTGCCAGTTCTCCCGAGCTGGGACTGCCGCTGGCAGCATTCTCCTGTGTTCTTGGTGTGAGGAGCCCAGGTCCGGCTGCCCGCACACCACATGGGTGTGTGCTGGTGGTTGGGATCTGCTGCGAAGGAGAGGTGGGGAAAGAGGTGGAGGAAAGCAGAGGCTTGTGAAATCCATCCCATCAACCAGTAGCTCCCTTTTAAATCCAAGCAGCCACTTACCAGCACCGCCGAATAAACCCCTCGCCCCTCAGTGAGCTCCCTGAAGGCAGCAGAAAGCTCAGCCCATTCTGTGCCAACCTTCTCCCCGTTCTTACCACCTTCTTTCTTCTCAGGAGAGCCACGCCTCAAAGAGCGGGCACGTCAAGTTGGTTGTCTCCTCTGCTTTGCTCCCTATCTGGCATCTGTCCTTCCACCACATTCTGTGGCTCACACCAGCGTGGCCGTGGGGAAGGACGAAGTGCCAGGAGGCCAGAGGTGTAAGAAGCGCCGTGCCAGGGAGGGGCTAGCAGAGCTGCACATCGCGGCAGGACTAAGAGGAAAGGAAGAGCCCAAAGCCACCACAGATGGGATTTGGGGTGTAGCCCAGAGCAGACCCAGGTACTATGCATGCCTTCTTCAGCCTGCTGCTCTGATGCAACAAGAAGGACCCTGCCCCTTTGAGGAACAGTTTGGGAAGGTGTCTGCTGTGATACCAGCCAGCCACCGTGCCCTCTGCTCAGCCAGTCCTTGAGCCGGGCAGGGACACAGCAGCTGGCCCACCCTGGCTGAAGTATCTGGCAGCACCTACCAACAAACAGCAAAAGACCAGAAGAGAGCCCAGAATGCACGTCCCAGGCATTCACAGCGCGGCGGGGTGGCTTTAGTTACTCTCACTGCTACTCTCTACCTCATTTTCCAGTTGCACTCAGCTGGGAGAAGAGAATCCCTGATAAAAAGGGGTACTAAAAGGAGCCGCTAAGATGATTAAGGGCCTGGAGCATCTCTCCTTCGAGGAAAGGCTGACAGAGCTGGGACTATTCAGCCTAGAGAAGAGAGAGCTCAGGGAGCTCAATGCATATAAATACCTGAAGGAAGGGTGCAACGAAGATGGAGCCAGGCTCCACACAGTGGTGCCCAGAGACAGGACCAGAGACAATGTGCACAAGCTGAAACACAGAAGGTTTTGCTTGAACATCAGGAAACACTTTTTTTTACTGTGAGGGTGACCAAGCACTGGGACAGGTTGCCAGAAAAGTTGTGGAGTCTCCATCCTTGGAGACAGTCAAAAGCCAACTGGACATCGTCTTGGGCAGCCTGCTCTAGGTGGCCCTGCTTGAGCAGGGAATTGGACCAGCTGAACTCCAGAGGCCCCTTCCAACCTCAACCATTCTGTGACGAAAAAAAAAAAGAAAAAAGAAAAAAATTGCCATGCAAGTGGTGTCAGGTGAGCTGAAGCCCACTGGCTTTGCAAGAGACCAAGAGTTGATGCTTCAAGACTGCAGCAGGCAGTGCAAACACAACCACCGATAGCCTTTGCTTACCTGGGGTAAGGTCTAGGCAAGCCCAGGCAGGAGAAAGCCCTGGGGGAACCAGCGAGGGAGGTCCTGATCCGAGCTCATTCCCCAGCTCGGGAGGAATCACACTGTGGAGGAGACATCGCTCGTGTCTTGGCTTCCCTGGAAAAGGGAGGGCAGTGCCCACCCTGCCCTTTCCCTTGTCCGAAGGCTCATTTCACGTTTCATCTGGCGACAGCTTCCCGGCAGCGGTTTGACATTCAGCGTGGCATTGATGAAGAGAGCGTGTGCGGGTGAACACGGAGGTGATGGAGACCTCTTCTGCATTCAGGGGGGCTTTGAAGCAGCCACCAGGAGCTCCCAGAGCACCTCTGAATGCAAACCAACGGCAGTAGGTCTGTTACTAGAGCGTGTGGTGCAAACAGAGACTGGGATCAAACACTTTGCAGCCTGGACGCGCTGGTGAGGCAGCCGCGTGTTCCAGTGACAGGCGACGGGATGCAGAGTAGGGGACGGACAGGATTGTCCGTGAGGCAGGGACAGGGGGCTGCTGGTTCTGCCTTAGGATGGAGTGAAGGTGAGGTGTCCTCTCAGGCCAGCCTGGCTCGCTGAGGTGCCCAAAGAAGCAAGTAGACTTATGGAAGGCAAGAAGTCAAAGCGATGCCCGGCCTGCAGCCTCCACGCGCGTGGGCTGTTGGGGCAAAGGAGAAGGCAGCAGAGGAGTATGGGGTCAAACTCTGTTCAGTGGTGCCCAGCGACAGGACAAGGGGCAACAGGCACAAACTTAAGCAGAGGAAGCTCCAGCTGAACATGAGGAAGAACTTCTTCCCTCTGAGGGTGACGGAGCCCTGGCCCAGGCTGCCCAGGGAGGCTGTGGAGTCTCCTTCTCTGGAGATATTCCAG
>Ga0065711_1051507_pt1 | contig 10354 bp, 15 predicted proteins | sample Hoacrofraction12_FD_59098 | JGI IMG/M metagenome (GOLD analysis project Ga0065711, IMG submission 59098) | Hoatzin crop microbial communities from Cojedes, Venezuela - Epithelial fraction 12 v2 (version 2) | ecosystem: Host-associated > Birds > Digestive system > Esophagus > Crop | place...
CTGCGCGGGGGAGCGGCACCGGCTGCCCGCTGCCTGGGGCCCGCAGCCCAGTGCACGGTGCCTGCTCCTGCTCCCCAGAGCCTGCTGCCCGGTGCCCACTCCCCAGTGCCTGGTGCCTGCTCCCTGCTGCCCGGTGCCCGCTCCCCGCAGCCCAGTGCCCCACCACCAGGCAGGCGCTGCCGGCCACCGGGCGCTGCGGGAGGGCGGTGGGCAGTGTCCCGGCTGTGCCTTGCCGCGGCTGGCTGCCCTCTCCTCGCGGGTGCTGTTCGGCCCAGCTCAGCCACGCACCCTCGCCAGTGCCCAGCCCGCGGGTGTCACCCGGGGCCAGCGCCAGTGGCTCAGCAGTGCCCAGTGCCAGGCCCCGGCCAGTGCCCAGCACGGGGAGAGCGGTGGGCGGCTTCTGACCCCACGCAGCGCCCAGCTGCCTGCCACGGGCCCTCTGCCTGGTCACCCCTCGTCCCTGTGCCGCCCCTCTGGGCTCCGCACAGGCACCCATGGGTGACAGGAGGGCTCGGGTTGTGCAGGTTTGGCCCCGGTGCCTGCAGGCTGCCCGTGGGCCTGCTGCCCCCCCTGCCTGCCCAGCTCACACTCCCTGTGCCGCCATGTCCTGTGTCACCTCTGCCCAGAGGAGACCTCCCTGCTTCTGCTCCCTGCCCTGAACCCAGCTTCCGAGCGGCAGCACCCTGTGCCGTCCCTGACCTGAGCTGTTCGTGCCTGTGCATGCGTGTGTACGAACACGTGCGTGTGTGTGAGCACCATGAGGGCTCCTGAAAGCGGCAGGGATGTGAGCCTCTCCACAGTGCCAGGGCTGCCACGCTCAGCTCTGATGGTGCTTTCTCTCTTGCAGGTGGGAGCGGGGCCCGGCCCCAGTCTGGCTCCACCTTGGCTCTCCTCCTCTGCCTGCCCCGCTGCTTTGTGTGAGCATCCCGCTAATAAACCTGCGATGGGCACACAGCTCTGCTCCTGCACGCCTGCCTGCCAGACACGCGGCCCCAGAGCACCTTTCCCTGTCCAGCCCAGGCTCCCTGCAGCGCCTGGCACCCTGCAGCAAGCTCCCCCCAGCCCCGGCTCCCTATCCACATGCAGTCCCTTGCGGCCTCCCAGACCAGGGGAGCCCCAGTGGCCCCGCTGGCCCCTTCGCCAGGGCAGCAGTGGCTCAGGACAATCCCAGGGAGGGCTGCTCAGGGCAGGCACAGGAAACCCGGGCCCGGGCAGGTGCCCCTCTGCAGGGCACAGGGCACTGGGGAGATCAGCGGGGCGGTGGGTGCTGGGGGGCTGGGGTAAGGAGGAGACCAAGCCACGGCTACAGCAGCGCACGTTTATGGGGTCTGGCCTGGCGTGTTTTGGGTAACAGGACGCAGCGACATGCTGGGCACAGAGATCGCGTAAGCTATGTGGGAAGCTGGGTCCCGCTGGGCTGGCGCTGCCTCGGTCCAGCTCAGTGCCGGAACTGCGGCACCGGGGAGGGGATGCGGATGTCCTGCCCCTTCTCCAGCCGCCGCTCACAGTCGATCAGGTAGTTCACACCGTCTATCACCAGCTGCACCAGCTCCACCTGCACCAGGAGCACACACGTCCTGACTCGGGGGCTGTCCTGGGGGCCGCACCAGCAAGGCACCCGGCTGGCCCCACTGCGCTGAGGGCTGGTGTCGCCACCCCCAGTCCCCGGTGCTGGCCCCAGCACACAGCCCCAGAGCTCTTCGGGCGCCGCGGGCCTGTCATGCACATGCACTCCAGAACTTCCCTCCCCAAAAGCAACTCTGCCCAGCACCCACCTCAGACTTCCCCAGCCGGTCCAGATTGGAGATGTCGAAGACGCTGCCAGTAGCCGCAGTGTCCACACCGCCTGTCCCACGCTTCTGTAGCCGGAGGTTCTCCAGGATCTTAGGGAAGCGGTTGTCCTGGTGCCCAGAGAAGGTGTCAGTGCTCAGCGGGACCATCGGCAAGGGAGTCAGGGTCCTGCAGTCAACTGCTCCCTGGGGCAGCCCTCCCACCACGCACCCCATCAGCAGGCTCATGATCCCCACAGGGAGCCCTGCCCTGAGCAGACCCAGGCTGGCAGCTGGGTCCCCGGCCCCTCCAGCCATGGATGCAGGTGTGGGCTGGGCCGTACGCTCCGCTTCCTGGGGGAACCTGAGTGAGGTCCAGGGCCGGGTGCCATGCAGTCCTGCACCTCCCACCCGGCTGGGCCCCCCGCAGCCCTGGCCTGGCTCCCCACAGGACTGGCCATGGCAATACCTTGCTGAGCAGCGGCAGCTTGATGTGGACGCCTGCTCGCAGCCCGGTGCCCAGGTTGGAGGGGCAGGTCAGGATGTAACCCAGCTTCTCGTTCCACATGAACTCCCAGCCCCGCTCCTGGATGAGCCGCTCCACCTGGGGCGGAGGCACGGGCATCAGCTCAGCCCCGGCCGTGGGGTGCCAAGGCCTCAGCACGGCAGCACTGCCCAGCCGCAGCCGAGCGCAGGGGCAGCCCCGCAGCGGCCCTGCGTGCCCGTCCGCCTGTCCACGGGGCCGGTGCAGCGGGGGCTGGCGGTCACTCACCTCCTTCAGGCCCCGACAGAATCGCTCAAAGACGCGCTTCATGTTGCCACCCTTCTCCATGGAGATGATGCGTGTGTGGTCCTCCTCGTTGATCCAGATCAGGAAGGTCTTCTCATTGTTGTGCCTAGAGACAGGACAGTGTTTGGCTGCGCTGGCAACCGGCAGAGCCCCCGTGCCCACCCAGACACTTGTGCCAGCCTCAGCCATGCCCCTTCTGCCCCTTTGGCCATGGTGCCAGTGCTGCGCCGTGGTCCCGGCACTCTGCCTGTGCCCATGGCAGGGACCGTGTTTCCAGAGCACAGCCTGGCAGCAAGGCAGACAGCCAGGAGATGCTCCTGGAGATGGGCCAGTGTTCTTCCACACGCACTGCTGTGGGCGACGGGTGCTGGCTCCGATGCCATGGGCACGGGCAAGCGCTGCTGCAGAGGAGTAGCGCAGTGCCAGTGTGGTGGCAGCCCTGCCTGGACTGGGGACAGGACCACGGCTCCTGCACCGTGCAGGCGGTGGGAGGGGGCTGTGAGGCACGGGGTGCGTGTTGGGGGGCTGGGTTAGGGGGTGGCTGGAGCTGGGGACCATGTGTGCCGCGGAGCTGTTTTCCATGAAGCTGCTATCAAGGCGCGGTGCCAGCGAGGGCGGTGTGGGCGAGTGCGTGTGCCGGCTGTCACTCTGCGGGTGCGGGGGATGTTGCGGGGGATGCCGCATGGCTGTGCAGAGACGCCGGGAGGGAGCAGTAAGATGCAGTCGTGGCAGGATAATTTGGGGGCGGGTCGAGTGTGCCCAGGGAGCGCTGGGGGTTGCCTTGGGAGCAGAAGGCAGTTACAGGTTTTTGGCAGCCTAGAGCACAAGGTGCTACACGATGGTGAGAGCGGGCAGGACCGGCAGCAGGGGCTGGCTCCAAAGCCCCGCTTCTTCGGAGGACGCTGTGGTTTGTGTATGGAGCAGCTGGCTGCTGACTGCAGTGCACAAGGGGCTCCCAGGTCAGGTGTGAGCAGGGAGAGCCCAGCTCTGCGTGGCCATAGAGCCTGGGGTGGATGCAGACCAGGGCCACTGGGGTCTGCGGTGCGGCAAGCACAGGGAAGATGGGTGGTGGTGGTGGGGCAGCATTCCCCCCCCCCATTTCTGCCCTGCTGACTCCCCGATGCCTGGGAAGATCCTCACCAGATCCCTCGGGCGTCGGGCCAGTCCCGGGCCATTCCTGCTGCCGTCAGGAGCGGGGACACCGGCTTGTCGAAGAGGAAGTGGTCCTGGAGGGAGGCAGAGTGTGTGGGGTTGCAGGGCTGCCCAGCTGGTGCCAGGGCACCCTGTTGCACTGGTCCCAGCCTGCCATGCAGTCAATGCACTGCCGCTGTCCCAGGCAGGGCAAGCTCGCCTGCTGTCCCTGCCTGTGGGCAGGAGCCCCTGCCTTCCTGGCCAGGGAGGCAGGGGGCTGCTGGTGCACAGCCCACCCGTAACAGAGGCTGACAGGCACTGGCCGTGTGCCATGAGCCCGCCTTCCCCTGGGCACAGGCAGGGACATGGGGCGAGAGCCTGAGGGGACCACGAGCTGCTAGGGCTGTCTTCAGTGAGCTCCATCCTCCCCTGGCTGGGAAGGGCTGAGCAGCACCAGCAGCACCCTCTGCACCGCAGTGCAGCCTTGCTGGGGCAGGGGGTCCTGGTCCCACAGGACAGCGGGGCTGGGAAAGGAAGATATGGTCCCCCGGAGAGGCAATGCCAGGGAAGGGCTCCTGCTCCATGGGCACCCGGGGTGAGTGGCCAGGAGCTGCACTGACTCACATCAATGAGCTGCTGCTGCTCCCTCTCCGTCATCTCGCTGAGGCGGTAGTACCGTCCCGCCAGGTCTCCGGTGAGGCCGTTCAGCGCTTCCACAGCCACCTTCTCCACCTCTCGCCGCTCAGCACGGGTGCAGGCTGGTGGCAGGCTCAGCCCACGGATGCTGCGCCCGGTCCGGACCCGGGAGGAGAGCACATAGCGCTCATCGAAGTGACCAAACTTTATCTGGAACAGACACGAGCCGTGGGGCGCTTATGGGGTGGTGCTGGTGCTGGCAGGGGCCGGGTCCCCTGTGGATGGGGAATGACCCTGTGTGCAGCACCACTGCCTGGCCCGCGCACCTTGTTGGCATCCAGGTCTGTGACGTGCTTCATGGTGCGGGGGTTGTATCCGTTGTGCCGCTCCTGAATCACAGGGTCAAACAGGTCAGCAAACACCTGGAAGCAAGCAGGATGATGTGAAACACTGCAGACCCAGCGCCCCACGAAGCCCCTGCCACAAGCTCAGCGCAGTCCCACTGCCAGCATGAGGCACGTGGCAGCAGCGGGGCTGCAGAGGGGGGCTGGGGGCCACGGCACGTCCTGCAATGCAATGGCCATCCACAGGGCTGGAGCTGCCCAGGCAAGTGGGGCTCGGGGAAGGAGGAGGAGGAGGTTGCAGGGCTCTGGGAACAGCTGCTGTGAAGGAGCCCTGTGTTCCCAAGGGACACGCTGGGGCTGGCCAAGGGCTGGGCAGGAGCAGGCAGGCAGTAACACCCCAGGCTGCTGGATGCTCCGCAGCACCCGGCACTGCCTGCGCTGCTGCAGGTGCCCTGGGGAGCCTGGATCATGGCAGCGCTCTGGCGACCACGCACCTCGTAGGTTTCTTCATCGCCAGCTACCATGCCCACAGTCTTGATGAAGGGGTGGCCAGGGTTGTCCACACCCGTCTGGATGCACTGGTCCAAGGTCCAGCCATTTGGGGTTGCTTTGTCACAGAGCTTGGCATAGATGGCTGGTGTCAGGTTGCTGGCCATGCAGTTGTTGTGTTTCCGCAGGTCGGGGTACTCAGCGCTGCGGGAGGAGAGACTGATGAGTCCTCTGGGGCCAGGGGACCCCAGCACTAGTGTCCTTGCCCCCCAGAGACCCTCAGGACAGGCGTGGACAGGGGAGCTCTGGGGAGGGAGGTCAAGCTGCTCCGCATATCTGCACCAGCAAAGGCCAGCTGGGAGCAGGAACGCAGTCATGGGTATTGCATGGTGAGGGCAGAGAGCAGCATGAGCTGAGGGCTGACACTGCCACAAGGACAAGAGTCCACGAGCAAATCTGGACTGGTTGGTAGGGTGTGGCTCCTTATCAGCCGCGCACCAGGGCCCCAGGGTTGGGAGAGCTTGCCGGGGGAGCGGCAGCAGCCACGTCAGCCCTAGCCCCGCGCTGGGGCACAGGCAGCTGGCAGGAGCCTCTGTGCTGAGCTGCCGGGGCAGCCGGGCCTGCGGAAGGGGGTCTCGCTCCCCTTCTCTTCCCTGGGGCTGCCCAAGGGGAGGGTGGGTGCTCCCGCTGCCCCTTCCGCCCAGCACCAGGCTCTGCCCAAGCAGCAAGCAGGGCAGGCAGGACACGCAGCCCTCGGGGGCCCTGGTGTGCCTGGCCCCTGGGCCCCAGCCAGGCGCCCCGGCCCCTGGCCCTGCACCCCCGGGTGCTGCAGGGCAGGAGATCGGTTGACCCCGATCTGCAAGCCGGTGGGAACCACACTGCTCTGGTGCAGTTTATTGTATTAGGGGGATGCTTTCCTCTAATCAGCTTAGCGGGAGGCCGTCTCCTGACCTCATTCCCACTTTAGCCAGGCTTTGTGCTTGTTCTGTGCTCTCGGGGTAATTGGCAAGGCAGGACCCGACAGTGGTCTCCTTGGCCAAATCCCGCCGGCCAGGAGGTAGTGCCTCCGCTTGCCTCAGCGGGACAGGACTGGCCCTTGTCAGCCCAGGTGACCTGGCTGGTGGCTGGAGGGGGTCCCACGACCCCTGGGGACGCCTGTCTCCTCTCCCAGGAGGCTGACTTGGGCGGGGGGGGTCGTCCACGCAGGAGAAGAGGAGCCGAGGCTAGTGCAGGTCTGGGTCGGTGGGAGCAACAGCCAGCCACCATCCCCAGCAACAAGTCCTGGCACCCTCCCAGCGCCCAGGTCCTGCTCCCGAGCTGGGCGTCCGCACAGGGCGCCGGGTCCGGCTGCCAGCGCCTGGCCCTGGTGCTGCAATGCAGAGTGCTGTCGCTGCAGCCGCCTCCTCCCCTGCATCTGCCGGCCAAGGAATGTGCGTTGGCCCTTCGCCTACAGCTTGGCTACTGCTTGTGGCTTCCTGCGCTTTGCAGAAAGAAAGGGAGGTAGGGCTTACATTGTCTGCTTTGCGTAGGGAAGCACTCGGCTCCAGCCTGGACCAGTGCAAGGAGGCGTTTGCTCCAGGCAGGAACTCGTCCCAGGCCGTGCAGGCTCAGGGCTGCTCCCCCAGCCCACACACATATCTGTGTCGTGTCAAGATGCTCCATTTCAGAGGCAGACTTGTCGTGTATGGGACCTCCCCCACTGCTCCTGCTGCCAGCTGGCTACGGACCCATGTTTGCCCAGGGAGAGATGCTCTGGTGAAAAGCATTTGCTGATCAGAATGGGACACTTCAGCAAGTTCCTTCCTGTCCCCCCGCACGGGCAGTGCCACCTGGCACGCCAGGACCACCGCCTGCCCACCCTGCTTTCCACCCTGGCAGCAGTGGACTGTGTTCAGAGAGCCAGCAAAGGTTGCTAAGGGAAGCAGGCTTACTGCCAGTGAGCAGAAGATGGCTGTGCGCTTAAGCATGCTGCCTGCTATGGTCAGTCCACACCTTCACCAAGGTGTTCAGAGAGTCCAAAACCCTGAGAGACTCTGGCCCCTGCTTGCAGGGTCTGTGCCTGCTGCAGGGGTGGTTTAGCTCCTGGCCTGAATGCACGCTCCCCCAGCAGAGCCCTGAATCACAGCCAGCAAGCTGGGGGAATCTCGCTTTGGCCTTTCTCGAGCACCCGAACTAGGCTGGATGGTGCCGGGATCAGCAGGGCAATGCAGGGACCAAGGTGCTGAACACTCAGTGCCGTGCTTGCAGCCGGTGTCCCGCAGAGCTGCAGAGGAGACCGCCCGTCCCTGCGGCCCAGGGCTGGTGGGGAGGGCTCGGGGAGCGGGCGCCACACTCCCACAGTGCTCTCCTGGGTGTCCCAGTGTCCTCACCCACAAGCATGACAGCAGCGCTGCACTTGGCCTTACAGGGGCTGCCTCGGCCCCTTGGCTTTTGTCCCCAAAGCTGACTTTTGAATTATGACCCTGTCGGCACCATCTTTTGTTCCCAGTGCCCCACGGCCAAGCGACAGGCTGGGCTCCCTCCCAGACCCTGGCCGCAAAGGCTGGAAGTGTCTTCAGCGGAATGCGGACATCTGCCAGGAGCGCAGCTCGGCGCAGGGGCTTCATGACCACCCGTGCTGTCATCCTGCCCACTGCCTCGGGCTGCTGCTGCCTGCAGCAACTGCCCTCTCTGCCCTTGCGCGACGGGGTGCTTCGCCGGAGGAGACCTGCGGAGCCATCAGCGGGTGTTGTGCAGTCCACCACCGACCGGGCAGCCTCCCTGGGGGCAGCAGCCCCCTGCATCTGCCCGCAGCTCTTTGCCACTCTCCAGCATCCCGCAGTGCCCTTCCCGGGGTCACCGGCTCTGCGGGTGCCCACTCTGACGGCAGGCCCCAATGCACATGGCCTCTGGAGAGGTGTGGGCGCATGTGGGGCACGCAGCATGGACCCTGCGTGGTGGCGGTGGGCGGGCGGAGCCGGGAGCTGCAGGTTGCTGCAGGCAGCGCAGCACGTGGCTTGTTGACACAGGGAGGAGGGGGCTCGGGCGCTGTGTGGAGACGATTTGGCGGGGAGCCCCGGCGTGGCAGTCCGAACGCAGCACCGTGCCGCGCATGGGACCCCGGCTGGCAGCCAGCACAGCCCTGCCCACGTCCCCTCGGGGGAAGGGGGTGCCCATGCCCTCCCCCCAGCATGGCCATTTGCACTGCGGCACCTCTGACGAGCAGCCGTGGAGTGCGGCGCAGATCCCTCAAGGCTGTTGCCAAAGTCTCGTTATTTAACCTCAAGACTAGAGCAGCAATGTCCCCACGTGGGCTGACTCGCCTCTGCAGAGCGGGATGCTGTGGCTCGCCCCTGGGGTTCTGTCCAGGCTCTTTCCAAGTGCCAGCACCATCACAAAACCGTTCCCAGCCAAACAGACCCTCACAGGAAGCTCATTTTAGAGCTTCTCAGCCACATCCCCTACCTTGATTTCATCCCCTCCTCCAGGCTCAGCTCAGCCCCCTCCTTCCCACAGCCTCTGTCCTTGTTTTCAGCTGGGATATTCTGACCTGCTGTTTTTCCCCAGCCGCTGATCCTGCCACTGCAACATCTTCACAGCACGACTGGCTTGGCCCCTGCCCCTAGCCACAGCAAGGACACAGACGGTGTTTTGGGAGCGCAAGGGGACAGTGGTGTGTGTGGGTTCAGTGGGGACAGGCCAGCCCTCCTCACGCCCAGGTGCCCTTGCCTGCAGGAGCGGAACACGGGCAGAATGCCTGCCTTTCTCACAACAGCCTGCAGGTCTCACAGTCCCGGTGTTTTTCCCTCACCATCCTCACTCGGTGAAGACCTGATGTCTGTGGCCCTGGAGTTGTTCAGAAAGCTTGAAAATGCAGTCTTCTTGGGAGGTGAATAAACAATAACATCCAGCCTTCACCATTCTTCAAACTCACTCCATTTCTGTCCCCTTGCTTCTGTGGCCTGACCCAGCACGTCTGAGCCCCCAGGTCCAGCTCTCAGCACTCTGTCTGCAAGAGCAGGGCTCTCAGCCTGCAATGCAGCGCAGCACCGCTCTCTAACTGCACGGTGTTTGGTGCAGGGATTACAGCAGCCGCATGTGTCTGGAGCACTAACGTGCTGCCTCCTTCCCCACTCCGCTCCTTCACTGTGCGCAGTCTCTGCCGGCATCACGATGGAGAGGAAAACCCACTCTTTGCTCTCCTGCCTCTGAGCTGCGCCAGGCCAAGCAGCCAGCGCCGGTGCAAGGCGGAAGGACCGGCCGGTGGCCACCATGTCCCTCCCCCCTCCCGGCCCTGTCCCTGCCCTGCCCAGTCCTTGTGGGGCACAGGCAGCTGCCACCTCCAGCCCCCATCTTGTTCCATGGTCCTCCCAGTTCCTCGGGGCCAGGCAGCGCGGGCACCAGGCAGGACCTGCCTCCGGCTCTCCGGGCCCCAGTGCCCGTGCTTCCTCACTGTTACGGCAAGTGGCGGTGAGCGGAGCAGCGGTAACACCTCCGTGCATGGCAGCCAAGCGCCCGGCCCTCTCGGGGCCCCACTGGGCTCCCCAGGGAAGCCCTTAGTAAAGAGCAGTTCCAAGGGGGAGCAACACAAGACCTTCTCTGCTGGAGCTTGAACCTTAGCATCACTTTGCAGCTGACACTTATCTGGCTTAAGGGATCAGGCATCGGCTGTGTAATTAGGGCCAGCGGCTCTTGCAGAGCCAGCATTACCCCAAAAGCACCCCTAAGCCAGGCCATGGCTGCGCACGTGGCTGCCCAGCCCGGCTTGGCCCCCTGCCCACCTCCCCGGTGTCCTGATCGCGCAACTCCTCATCCAAAATTTGCCTGCAGGCTGGGGGCTGCCCGCTCCACACCCGTGGGTCCCTCCGGGTCTCCGTTTAAGAACTGCCCCTGAGATGGAAGAGTGAGGACCTGCCAGGAAACCTTTAGTTTCGCAAAGAGAAGTCCCTGGCCTGCAGGCAGGCACTGGGCAGGCTGGCACAGCCAGATGGGCTCGGGCCAGGAGCTGCTGCCAGCCCCCAGGGGCTGCCGGGGAGCCGCTGCCTCCACTCTGACACCGGCCCCGCTGACCGAGCTCCTGGGTTTTTCCCCAGAAGAAGAAAATGAACCCTTTTGCTCCGTCCTGTTCCCACCAGGACATGGGCAAGTCATCCCCGGCTCCTCCGAGAGCGGGGCCGAGCCGCGGCACGTCCTCACCCGCACGGGCTGTCCCGGCG
>Ga0065711_1051508_pt1 | contig 10354 bp, 8 predicted proteins | sample Hoacrofraction12_FD_59098 | JGI IMG/M metagenome (GOLD analysis project Ga0065711, IMG submission 59098) | Hoatzin crop microbial communities from Cojedes, Venezuela - Epithelial fraction 12 v2 (version 2) | ecosystem: Host-associated > Birds > Digestive system > Esophagus > Crop | place...
TCCACGCAGGATCCTGAACTCCACCATCTCATGGTCAGTTTGGCCAAGGCTTCACATCCCCAACCTTCACATCCTCAACCAGTCCTTCTGTATTTGTCAGTAGAAGGACCAGCAGCACACCTCTCCTTGTTGGCTCCTCTACCACCTTTGTTAAAAAGTTATCATTAATGCTCTGCAGAAATCTTCTGGACTGTGTGTGCCTGGTTTTGCAGTCTTCCCAGCAGATGTCAGGGTGGTTGAAGTCCCCCAAGAGAACCAAAACTTGTGATTACGAAGTTACCTTTAGCTGTCTGTAGAAGACCTCATCCACTTCCTCTTCCTGGTTAGGTGGCCTGTAATAAACACCCACAACAGTGTCACCCATATGAGCCCGACCCTCAGTTCTTACCCATAAGCTCTCAACTACTTCATCTGCCCCCAGTCAGAGCTCGATGCATTCCAGCTGCTCCCTCACAGAAATTGCAACTCCACCACCTCACATTTCTGGCCTGTCTTTCCTAAAATGTACATAGCCATCAATGTAGCATTCCAGTCATGCAAGCTGTCCCACCACGTCTCTGTAACTGCAACGAGATCATGGCCCTGTGATGCACACAGACCTCTAGTTCTTCCTGTTTGTTCCCCATGCTGCGTGCCTTAGTGTAGAGGCATGTCAGCGAGGTAATCGAGCATGCATGTTTCCCTGGTGGAATGCAAGAGGATCTACCATAACCATACCCACCATTAACGTCATTTGTCTTCTGGTCCTCACTTTGGGATGCAGCTAAGGAACATTTGTCACCGCTCCAATTGGCCACACTTATTCCCCAGTTGTAGTCCCTAGATTCTTTTTTTTTCCTAGCTACTATGTATCCAGATAGTCTCCAATCCACTTTTCTGAATTAGCGTTTCTCAAGAATAAACCTTATTAGAACATATTTATTTATATTTTCACATAATTTCTCTATTTTATCTAGATACTGTTCAAATTCCATATTATATAGCTCTTTTTTAAGGAATATAGTGCAGAAGAAAACCTTTGTGAATTGCCACTGGACTTATTCTTACATTTTGACAGTAAGCTAGTAATAGCTATTTCTTGCCAGTGATCATTTCGTCCCTTTAATTGCACATATGCTTCTATGGACTTATCTAAATAGCATCTCCTTAGCTTCCTTTTAAGAAACACAAGACAATCAGGATAAGATTCTTACATAAAAACACTCTACTTGTCTGGACTCTTTGTAAACATTGAAAAGAAAATATTTATTTTTATCTAGCCTCAAAAGATAAAAGTAAGCGTATTTAAGACATGGTACTTTTCCTCTTACTATAGAATTGACCCTTATAAGTGACTTAACTTTGATTGTAGAGCAAATATTAGCTAACACCATTGTGCAGATTTAATCTAGTTTGGAAAGTAATTATTCAGACCTTTGAAATCAGTAAAATAAACTTGAATAAGGTTCTACTCAATGTTAAAATGAATAGCAGAGCCTAGTTTTACGTCTACAAGATAAAGTTGTTGTTCCAGATGTGTTCTTGAGCACTAAGCGTAAATTCTGTGACCCCAGGAAACTCTCTGGAAGGTTGGACTGTGTGCAGTCCATTAACAAAGAATTTGTAATGTACTGAATTAAGCACCTTACATGGATTCCATTTCTTGTATGTTTGGTTTTGTTCATCTGTTTGGTTTTATTTCTTTTGCATGGAAGCTGGGTTCTTGCTTCAATTGCTGTAAATCATCGTCTTCATCTTGTTTAGCCATTCAGTCTTAAAGTGCCAAATCCTGAAACGTACAGTCAACACTTCCTTGCAGAGGAGATGAAAAAGCAACACCACTTCCTAGTCTATGGAAGGTACAACCACCCTGATAGGAACCAGGGCTTCTCAACATGGCCACTGTTGGATCTTTCGCACCCTTACTTTCTTGTCTCTGGACTTCCTCCATGGCAATGGTCATGTACACACCACTGGTCCCGTGCTGACCACCACACCCCTGCTGGGATACTGCCAGCATAGTCACGTACTCCCTCCCTGACGCAGGAAAGAGAAAGGTGGGATCCATTGTTCGGCCTGCAGGACCCTAGCCACTGACCTACCTCAGCTGAGAGAAACTTCTAGACCACTACAATAAGTGACCACATGTCAAATCTGACATGGCTGTAAAAGTGACCTCCTCTGGAGACCCCCTGAGGGAGAGTTGGTTCTCCACGGAGCAGTGGCCTGTGATCGGAGACTCTCGCTCTGAGTTGAGACATTGCCCCCAGAAACATCCTGTGATCAAGTGCCCTCAACCTCTTTTGGTGAGTGATTATTTCTTCCGGGTATCCTTGAGTGAGCCCTCACCCTTTTTGGGTTAGTGACAGTATCTTTTGGGTACCCTTGAGTGAGATTTTCCCCATTGTGTGTGAATGTGTGCACACTTTGGACCACCATTCTTGCATGTTGTTGTGCAGTGACAAAATCCCCAACTGTTATACCAGACCTGTAATTTGTTAAATGTTATCCAAGTGGCATCTTGGGTACGCCCATTGTTTTGTTAGTTTTGGTTGTTTCATTTTGGTCACACATTAAACCTTTTTCGAGCAGATCTAGTTACACATTGTGTAGCATTAGTACCTGACTGACATCCTGAACCTGTACATAAGTTGTATCTCATGAAGTGTTTGTATATAGAACATCCCCATTCTATTTTTTATACCATTAAAACTAATTTTTGGAACAGATTTTTGTGAGTCTCACACTTCCACGACATAGTCACACCGTCTTAACTCTAGCAAATTCCAAGCCTGACAAGATCAATAGTTACATATAGATTATTATTATAGGTTGGCTTTTAACCTACACCTAAGACCAAACTCTTTGACAGCCTAACACTTGTGAACAACATAGGTGTATATTGTATAACACTCTCTTTTGAGTCAGGACCATATATTCATGAAAGTCATTACAACTCAAGTGTACTATAAACAGCAGAATCTGTCTTTCAAAATTCAGGATATGCTGAATATAAACAAAGCCAGTGGGTGACTACATTGAAAAAGATAGAGAAACCAACTTTTGAGACATATTATACATACATCCCTCTTCTTTGTTTTACATGACATATTCTTGATTCATTCAAGATGTTATGTTGTCATGTTTATACTTTTAAAAAAAAGATTTAATTTTTATATTAATTACACTGGAGAGTTTTAACAAAAAAATAACTACTCTACCTAACCAAATACTTTTCTTTTTTCCCTTATAAAGGCAAATATATTTATTAACAGCATGTGTTGTGTCACTTTGGATGATAAAAGAAGGACAAGAATAAACATAGTCTGGATTAAAGAAGAAAAGAGGAATGTGGTATTTTCACTAATGGATTTTTTCTTTTAAAATGCCTGGAGAAAGAACAAATAAGACATGATTTAATCTAGAACCAATCTTGATCATTTATATGTATAGCTTCAGGCTTTGTCAAAGGAGACAAAATAAGACAAAATTCTAAAAATATAATCGTAGAAATTGTTCACTTATCAAAAATATTAACAAAGAGAAATGAAAATGTTTAAAAAGAGAGCTGTCAGTGGTATGTCTTAAGCCAATTATAAGGCTGTATAACTCGATAACCAACAGAATCATGATTCCAAGCTCACGCCTCATGGCATGCCTCATGGGATGCCTCTACTAAGAACTTATAATGAGTCACTTCGAGCAGTCTGGTTTCATATGCATCAGAAGTTTCCAAATTCTCTTTATATATTCCCTTGTTGCTCTTTTACCTCCCTCCTATGCTACATTTGATTTAAATGAGCACATAGATCTCGAACATCATCTAATGCAGTTCTGAATCCCCTGAAGGAAACTGTATTTCTAATCTTTGAGATTAGTGTCAAGTTTACAACTTTTAAACCAATCCCTTGTCAATTTAATAAATACATTTTCCTAAGCAAACTCTAGTTTTAAAATACATGAATAGTTGCTTGGCCTGTCAGAACTACACCTAAGTGTACTTGACTGTTGTTATGTTCCAGTGTAAATTTTTCCTGTTTATTTTGCTTCATTAATCTGAATATAGGAACAAGACACTGAAATTACTGAAAGAGTGATGTCTTCTTATATCTTTTACTCTATAGGTTTGTGTATTTTGTGTCGCAGTATAGAATAAATAGGAAAAGACGGAATCCTGAATTCAATTTTTTATGACCTTGATAGATCTCTAGCTCACATTTATTATTTAGATTTGAGGCAAGAACACTGAATACCTCTTCTATTGAATGCTCCTTCTATTCCTTAATAAACAATAAAATAATTTAAAAAATATAAATCATGTAAACCGAGAAGCAATGTAATTGTGTATTCCAGCAAGCAACACTCACTGTAGGAGATCTGGATTCTAGTCACTGCTCCAAGGCCTGTGAAGGTATTTTACATTACACTTTCATGGAGTGGAGCACAGAAGACATGTCTGAGGAACCACCCTATTGTGGATCTACAGCATCATGACTTTTATTTATTTTTTCCTCTACAAGAGATGTTGAATTATTTCCTGAAAATTATTACAGCTTCAAAAGCACCCACTTTAGAACAGCCTGTAATTTTACTCAAGAAAACAACTTGCTTTTGCTTATTGGATTTGTGCAGCTAGGGAACTCCCCTAGGGAATTTTCTGACATCCTTGGTTGATTTCATTCAAGAAAGACAGTGATGACTGTTCTACTTTCTATATAAGAAATTTAGGATCCTTCTTAAGCCTTGAAAATGAATGTGATACTGAGGTGCCAGAGATAGTAGGAATACAAAATGCCAAGTTCACATGGATCAACAAGAGACAATTCCAATTCTGTAGTAGTTTTCAAAGAGTAATATATATTATATTAGTCCTAATAGGTATCTGAACATGAATTGATACTATGCAAAAAGTTTTTGTATTCATAATGAACAAGGTTTGGTATGAGAATTATAGAGGGAACAAAAACCAAAACCAAAACAACAACAACAAAATCTCCAAGCAAGCTAGCAACGCAACAGAGATTTAAATATAAGGATTTTCTGTATTTCATACAAATCAATATAGAGGAACTGCATGTGAATGAGTTGCAGGGTGCTTTAATTAGAAAAATCAGGAAGCCTATAAGAAAATCTGCACTGGAAATATATGCCCCTCTTTAACTCTTCTGAGTGAGAAAAATAAGATTTTATGTTGTCTGATGGATGTGTAGCCAAATGTAAGAAGTCAAAAACATGGCCAGGCATGGCAAAGTTTTTTGAAAAAAAAATCAAAAAAGGAAAAAATTTTCTGTCTGTTGCTAAGAGACTAATGATGGAGCTGAACTAGGTGCTAAGTTAAGATATTTACATGGGAATGATTCAGCTGGGATGATTCAGTTTGGGAGTTAGCAATGCTCCACAGGGTGAAGGAAGTACTCTAGATTGTGTTAATCTGGAAAAAAAGGAACCAATTCTTCTCAAACAATTTCAAGCAGCCAAAAAATTATGCTGAGTCTTCCCCTAACTTTATATCATACTGTTTATTAGTGAGGAAAGGAAATTAAAAAAAAGGAGGAAAGATTTGGAATTCAAAATATAACCCTCAAGTTCTGCTAAGCAAGAGACCAACCTGGCTAAATCGCAAGTCCTTTATAGTTTACAGTCTCAAAAAGAAAATACACAGAATCTGTAACACTTGCATCTTGAAAACATGAATGGACAAAGCAAAGAGGCCAAGGCACAAATGAGATATAATTGTGAAGGGACCAAGAACAACATTTTTTTTCCACATATATGTTACTAGTAATACCTACAAAAAAGAAGAAAATGTTAGCTTCCTACTTCATAGAGAGATGAAGGAAAAAATGCTAACCATGAAGCATTTCAGACATTTTAAAACTGGACTTCAGAAAGATTCTTTTGGCTTTTATTTCATTTAGAAATTTCAGTTTTTGTCAAAATATATTCTTGGCCCACAGTTCTCATGTGTACAGGAAATCATCGGGGGGGGGACAGGGGCAGGGAACAGAGGGCATAAAAACCCAAAAGCAGTGTGAATAAACCTACTCAAAACACTGCCACAATAGTAGCACAATATCCTACATTGCTACAAAGATAAGCAACCTGACCTTAACTAAACTGGGGAGAGGTCAGAGAGCTTTGTTTCAGGCACCTTCATTAAAGACTGAGTGTCCTTACCCAGCCAAGAAACAGAACACACTGTCTTGAATAGTTTGCTTGTATTTCCTCTCTGCAAGATCTTCTTTCAATGTACACTTTGCCAAATACATTGTTTTATTCAGTTATGTGACTTAATAAGCCATTCTCTACCAAGATTCTTATAACAGCTAGGCCATCACTGCATTCAAAACGGGCAATTTACCTGAGCATTTGCTGAAATGAAGATCCAAATGGAGGTAAAGACAACATATTCAACACTGGACAATTTAATTCAACTCTTTCTTGACTTCTTCTCAAATTTCCAGTCATCTATCCTTTTATCCTATCTTAGAACCTTCACCGTTTTGTAATGTCCTAGCATGTCTCCATCTTCTTTGAATGGAAGGAGTCATCCAAGTTCTCAGATTAAAACCCTCCGTGCATGTGTCATCTCAGCAACCAGAGACCACTGTAATTGAAGATAAACTCAAACTTAAAGGAATGCATTGCCAAGAAACTTCTTAAGGGACCTCCTTGAAGAAGTCCATCTTCTCATTTTTAACTTAAAATTCTCTATTGGCTAATTATGATCATCCAAAAGATGGACTTTTTGTTACTTTAAATGGCAACTGTTTAAAAATGCATGCAGAAGATGACCAGCTTCTTATCTGTCTGCCAGATAGAGAGTAAGGAAGAGTAAGACATGCAGATTCTCTGTGAACTGCAATAAAGTTACTGGTATCCATTAAAAATACACTCACCTAAATTTTAAAATGCATTGCCTTTGCATTACCTTGGACAGAGAAGTACTCTGACCTTTTCAATTAAATATCAAATAATAGCAAGTGCAAGAATTATCTGTGTTTACTGAAAATGAGCCAGCAGTGGTTCTTGAGTTGACAAATTTGATTCTTGATTGAAACCATTTAGCAGTTAGCAAGAAGGATGTTTTATTGTACATCTCCCTTCTGCTGTCTGTTTGCTTTGAAAAAAACACTTTGAAGATGTGTTTCAATACAAACATCTGATATGTGAGAAACCAGAATATTTTTGTCTTCTTTTATTTATTTGCATTAGTGTTAAACATTATTGACTTATGTATATACACTGTATAAGTATTTCAACCATTTATATAAAATAATATGATCTTGTCTATATACGATATATATACACAAAGATACACTATATCAAAACTCAATAAAATTAAAATTTATTTTTTCATAACTCATTTTTTAAATTTATCTTTTTAAACAAATAGAAAAGAGAAACTGGAAACCTCAAGGGTGACCCTCTAAAAGTCAGTGATTAGAGTTGGGGTAATCTATGTTGTAATCCATTTACAGAAACACAAAAATCATTTTACTTCCTTCATTGTTATGAACACATAACGAACAGTTTTTTGCAAAAATCCTGAGGCAAAGATCCTATCCTAGTGTCAGGACACTACTGTCTTATATTAGTTTTTACCCACAGATTAAGCTGTCCCCTGAAGCATAGCAAAGAATTTCTTATTTGTGGTTTAGTTCACACTTTTAAATACATGGCAGTTTTTACTGCAGAAAGGAGCTTCAGCTGTGAAGAAATCTCTCCTTCACACCAGATAAGTTGCTTAATACCTCAATTTATATAGGGAAATGAATTAAAATGACTTTATGTAAGATTCAGCAATTCTGGTCTGCAACTGAACTTCATATTGACTTCAAGGATTTTTTTCCCAGTAAGTTCAAGACAAATATGGAGCAAAAAAAAATTTCCTTGACATCTATGGCTTTATGTTATGTTGAATTTTTTAATAGAATGATGAATGAAAAAAGAAGAGATCTACCATTTCAGTTGTATTTACCAAAGTGAACAAATTACTAAGGAATACATATATAGACTACAGTTCTGTTCTGTTCTCTGTGTACTGTGTACACACATTCTTCATTTATTTCTTTACCTCAGAACTCTCTAGTCATGTGTTGTGCTACACAAAATTGGCATATACTTCTGTATTTCTTGCAAAATAAAATGCTAAACAAATACAATTTAGAAGTTAGTTTATGATGTTGAACTCTGAATACATATTCAGAGAAAATTAAAACAACAGTATTTCATGGGTGATAATTAAGAAAGAAGCTGACATTCTTTAGATATATTGCAGATAAACTACATCACAAGTCATATGAATATAGGTTTGTGCTACAAACACCACTTGTAATGAATGGCCCTGACATTTTCACTCTTCTCCAGCTCAACATTTGTGTTAACTGAAGGCAAGTATGCCTCCCATGACATGTTCTTTACACAAATTACTAGGGGTTTTTCATTCCCCCTCCTGGAATGTCTTTCTAGCTGAATTTGTTGTAAACTCTGCTCATATAGGAAGTGTTAAACAAGGAGATTGTTTTTTCCCTTGGGAAGTATATATTATTGGCACACACAGAATATAAAACCCCTAGTACCTGGCTGGGACATAAACTTTACTTTTTGTGGTTAAAATTATAAGTTTCCTTATAAAGATGGCTAATATTTAAACCCTGTAGACTTTTTTGTTATCTTCCACAATTAAACTAACCAAATTTGAGTAAGTATTTTGGTTTACTGCAAGAATATCAATATGTCATTTTTTTTTTTACTGTATTTTAGAAACGTACTTAAAGAAGCACACAGGATTCCACATAGTGTAGATCTTAGAAGTAGGGTTGGTCCAATAAATTAAATGAACCTATGAAATCCAAATAGTAAATCAACTGAAGTAAGAAAACAGAAAAAAATAAAAATATAATCACATATGGTAACAAAAAGTGGTTAAAGTATATTACATTCTATAATGAAATACCATTACAATCAGTTGTCTTGACAACATGCTTTAAACACCAGCAAGTGGAAGCTGTAACATTATGAAGGCCAAAGAAGTAGAGTAGTCAAGAAGACACGGAAGCATGCTCACCACTTCTCTCTTGCCATTGTTACTTATTTTTCTGTGAAGTACAACCCCACAGCAGCTGTCATGGTGCACCCCAGGGGAAATCATAATCATCAGTACAAGACTAAAGTCATATTTCCAGCAGTGTCTAGCGAAAGGCCCCGCCTCGTTACTGTTTCCCATGCTGCAGCTGACTGCAATCTAAGCCAACTATTTTAAATAATGTAGATTGAAACTTTTGAAAACTGGTTAAAACTCCATTATCAAGATTAAATTAAGTTACTTCAAACATGGCAGATGAATTATGTATAAAAGAAAACGTATTCACCACAGTAACTTACTGAATACTAAAGATACAAAGCCATATTTTAAAAAGTAAAGCTAAAGAGTACAACAACAAAATGTTTCAAATGTAGCTTTCATACACATTAACCAGTCCCAGTACTAGGAATAGCTGTAAAAATAGAATTACATTTAATCAGGAATTTCAAGATGGGGTCACTCTTTTTCAGAATAAAATGAAATATTACTGAAGAATAAGGGAAAAAAGAGAAAATATGAAAGAGAAAATCACTGTCTAAATAGTTTACAATATAGATATTCTGATTTCAGTTGAAGCTGATTTTGGCTGAAGACTTAAACTGAAGTCATGCATAAAACTAGTGACTATTCTAAGTCTACAATCTAAGACTGTAAGATTCCTACCGCTACGGGAAAAAAATAGGGGGAAAAAAGGCATTACGCAAGCTAAACATGAGCTTATACAGCAGGACAGCTACAACTTGGTCGCCATCACAGAAACATGGTGGGACAGCTCGCATGACTGGCATGCTGTCATGGATGGCTACAGACTCTTTAGGAAAGACAGGCCAACAAGGAGAGGTGGTGGAGTTGCTCCGTATGTGAGGGAGCAACTGGAATGCATTGAGCTTGGCCTGGGGGCAAATGAGGAACGAGTTGAGAGCTTGTGGGTTAGAACTAAGGGACAGGCTCACACGGGTGATATTACTGTGGGTGTGTACTACAGGCCAGCTGACCAGGAGGAGCAGGTTGATGAGGCCTTCTACAGGCAGCTGCAAGCAGCCTCACAGTCACAGGCCCTGGTTCTCATGGGGGACTTCAATCACCCTGACATCAGCTGGGAAGACCACACAGTTAGGCAGGCGCAATCCAGGAGGTTCCTACAGAGCATCGATGATAACATTCTAATATAAGTGGTGCAGGAACCAACAAGGAAAGGCGCTCTGCTGGACCTCGTGTTAACAAACAAGGAGGGACTGGTGGAGGATGTGAAGGTCGGAGATAGACTCAGCTGCAGTGACCATGAAA
>Ga0065711_1051510_pt1 | contig 10353 bp, 1 predicted proteins | sample Hoacrofraction12_FD_59098 | JGI IMG/M metagenome (GOLD analysis project Ga0065711, IMG submission 59098) | Hoatzin crop microbial communities from Cojedes, Venezuela - Epithelial fraction 12 v2 (version 2) | ecosystem: Host-associated > Birds > Digestive system > Esophagus > Crop | place...
GGGGGGGGGGGAAGTCTCTACAAGCACAGTGGTCCTTTTTCTTTCACCTGCGCATAACACTGTTGTGTTATAACACATGGTATAGTACACAGTCTATGCATCAATCTAAGGAGTTAATCTAGGAGAGTAACCAAGCAATGCAAGCACTGAAACATCTTTTTCATACACAGGTAGAAAACAGCTGTCAGACAGCTACAATTTTGTAAGATAACTATTTTAGCAATAATGAACATTTTTTGTATTCGGAGGCTTTGTTAACATAAAAGTAGCAACACTGGAGAAATTACTTAGCTCATTTCAGCCCAGCTACTCAATTTTGGTCCTGAATATTAATGTAAATAGAAACCATTTATGCCTTCAAATCAAAGAGTTGTCTTAGCACAAGAGACTTCTCAGAAAGGTAAAAGAATCGGTCCCATTGTGTTTGTATGCATATACCTCTCTCTGCGTGTGCATGTATGGCTATTTCCAAATACGAATATAAAAAAAGGTATCATACATTTTGAACTCTAAAAATATGTATTAAATAAGAATTCCATATTTTCAGCTCATTCTTCCCATATTCATAGAGCAATACATGTTCTTGGTATTAAGTCTCTGAAATTCCCATCACTGCTAAACCACGAAAATATACAGTCAATCTGGTGACATTTCTCTTATTAGTTGCTCCACACTCTATTGAGATAAACTTTCACCAAAGTCTTTCCTATCTTTAAATTTAAATAAATTGTACTTTCATATCTTGCAAATGTTTTTCTTGTTTTAATGAGTTACTTCAACAATTAGGACAATCTCTAAAATAGGGAATTTTGAGAAACATAAAGAAACATAAACAAATAATAGAAAAACAAGATCTCTACACTATTAAGCCTCCTCGTCATTAAATGAAGCTTACAAGTAGTTAGTTTCTTGTAACTCAGTGGTTTACGGCATCTTTCCGTGCTATAATAAACAAAACCAAAACTTTCTGAGATTTCTTCCCATACTCAAAATTCCATACATATAGCAAGCAGAAAGGAGTGTTGAGATGAGTATAGAACTGAAATATCTTACAGAAATGTATTATCAAGTTTTCTACACCCCTATAGAAACAGTAGTTACAGCTTCAGTTTCCTCCTCCCCCTGATTTTCCTGTTAAACAGCTGCAACTTTTATCCCTGCTGACCATTACCTCAATTTGCATCTTTTGCAAATGACTGGAACTGTACTATTAGAATAGCACGATACTTTTCAATGTAAGTAGTATTATGGCCAGATATGCTCCATAATGAGATCTTTAATTAAAAAAACTGACACTCTTTCACTTTAGGATGGAGCTTTAGCTTTTTATTTCCCTTTTTTATTGGTAATGAGCATTCATCAACACAGTACCACATACGTCAGTTTTCAGTTTTTGGAAACTAAGATGGGAAAAAAGTGAATGCACAAAAACCTGAAAATGCTCCCCACAGGTACTAATCAAAATCCTTCCAGTGGAAGAGGACAATCAACTTAAATAATCAATATAAACCAAAAGATATGGATTCTTGGGACCTGGCTCAGGCGCAACTTTGTTTGTTTGTTTGCTTGTTTTTTTTATTTTTTTTTCAACCAACGATTGCCACTGAAAAGGGCAAAAAGCAGTTTCACTGGTTCAGGTGGTTCTTGAAACTTTATCATTACTGATATTGCAGCATTTGCTGCGCTTTCTTTTCAACAATTTCATCCATTTAATGGACTTCTTTACTCAGAGTTGCTCATGCAGCAACAACCTAATTGCTTTGGGGTATTTACTTTGGGCTCCTTGTTCATGTGCTGTTTATCCTTGTTACACAAAATACTTCAACACATACGTAGACATCTAGCACTCGTAATTTATACACAATAATTAGTAACTGAAGAATTTGACTTTTAAAGGAATTAATCAGCGAGCACTTTACATCCTGAGCTCTATACTACATCTAATGGCCTCTCAGGCAGCCATACTGCTAGCAGAAACTTCCCTCCGACAACTCAGAGACATGCATTATACATCATTAGCAGTTAAGCATTCAAATATCACAAGATCTGCTGATGAGAACAATGAATGCATTGCAAAGCATCATTGGCCTCCAGTTTCATTTTTGTAGACTAGCAAGTCTTCTATAAAATAACTAGAGCCCAGGGCAACCCCTCCTGGACCAGAATCAAGCCATGGAAAGTCTTAATTTTCATATTCTTCAGCACTACGATGAAAAATATTTTGCCCTCAAAAACCACACAGCATTCTATACAGAATAAGTCCCAACATCACTCAAAAAAATACAATTTCACTCTATTGATGATGGTTTTCAAGAACAGATCATGCCTTGTCTTCCTTGCTTCTAGGAACCAAGTACGCATTTTCAAAAAAACATTTGGGATCGGTTCTTGGATGCTTTTTAGGCTGGCAGTGCATCAGGAAGGAACATGACCTCCTCTGCTCTGTGGCAGGTTAAGCAGTCTGATTGAACATTGCTGCTAATTAAGAGCTCTTGTTGTTTGGCAGGACCACCAGAGTACCTTCTGCACTTGTTCATGACAACAGCACCTCTTTCAGAAATTAACTCTTGATGAGTGCAGACAGGGGGCCCAGCTGGTTCTCCCAAATCCTCCAACTATATAAATGAAGCCTAATAAGAACACTGGTGACTACCGAGGGAAGAAAGGCTATTCGTGACCTCTTTTTAAAAAACAGAGTATACTTTTACATTGACTTAATTTTCTGCATTGGGGGTAGATAATGCAGCTGGGAACTATGTGAACAGAACTAAGAATCACAGGAGATTATAGTGAATAATTCTGTAAGAAATATTTTATTAGGTAAGCTAAAATACGATTTTGTTCACAGAGCTTTCAAAATCATTGAATAATATTCAGCGATCAGGCTACAAAAAGAAAGTTTCACAACAAAAGCTGAAGATGAAAAAGGAAAAGTGTTTGTGAAAAAAATAGCATTTTATTAAAGTTGATTTGATATTTTATTTCTAAATCTTCAGGATGCATTCAGAAGTGCAGATTTGTAATATTCAAAAGGGATGTTCCACATGTACAAATAGTACAGGTTACCCTGTAAAACACATACAGAGCTAAACCCTCCACAAAATACAACCCATTCCCTTCACTGTTAACATTGCAGCATATAGCATCAACCAACAAATCACTGGCATCTCTGCTGACATTGCCGCAGGTTAGCATGGTTTTCCCCTTCTGAAGAGGCGCTCCCTGATGACTTGGCATGAAACAAAACTAGAAGAGCAACGGCAGGAAGCTCACCATCATCTTTGCTGTACTTCCTTTACACTGGCATTTCAGACTTCAGGACAGCTTGCTTAACACAACATCCAAATCAAATTCATGAAGTGACGTCTACAGATGGACTTCCAGATAAAACAAGACTGGCTACCAAGCTGATAATTAAGTAGCAGAAGTACTGTCTATTAATATACTAAGATGCCATAGCCAAAAACAGTGATTTTTTTGGTCTTTTGTATTGTTTCAGAATCTCTTCTCCGTACAAAGATCCTACACGTCTGTCAGCCTTAACTTGGCTGTTAAGAGCTGAAGCCTATGGAGATGTAAGAACAATTATTACTATTTAAAAATATTTATATCAGTATGATCTATCATATTAAGTAGTGATTAGAAATAATCACATATGCAAAAAGTGCTTGACTGCAGCCTTCTGTGCAAGACACTATCATCAGATATGACAAAAGAAATTGAAAGGCTATGACAATTGGAAACAATAATTTCCGCCAGCTAAAAAACGTATTTTAAAACAATGCAATCCTTGTATTTCTTGCCCCTCCCCCCTTTGGTTACATCTTGTACGAAGACTTAATTTCAAGGTAGCTGACGTCAGAAAAATCTGAGAGTGGGCAATATACATTTCCTCACTTCAAAAAAAAGAGGAAGTAAGAATATAGTAAGAGCAGTAAGCAAATGTTTTCATAAAGTGCTTAAGGAAAGATGTCTTCATGCATTTTACTGGGATGAAAAATACCACCAGAAACAAATACTTGGACACATATAAATGAGATGTGAACTGCACACGTTTTGTGTGACTCAAAAGGTTGTAATATACATCCTTGCTCAATTAGTACTTGCTTTTTTCCTCCTGAGATGATTTCTACTTGAAAAAAGTAACCAATCATTCAACCTAAACAAAGATAAAGGATGCCTCAGCAGTCAGCATACTCGGAGAGCATTCAGATTAATCACGGTATTTTAGCTGTGGTAGGATGTTACTGCAAACCTCACACTGTGGTGGCATGTGTATATTTTTTAAAGTGCCTCAGCTGCTGAAATCTTGCAAATATATATTTCAGCAAAACACCAGCCTTGAGAGGTCCATGGGTTAGTCGGAAAAACATGACCTAAAAGTCCAAATAGCAAATGAGTACACCCACAGCTACTTTCTCCTAATCTGAGTACCAGTGAATGTATAGAGCTAGTACTAACATAATTTATTTTCCTTATGTTGGTAAAAAATAGGAGAGAACTGATTCTCTTTTTTTCTCATTGTATAGTTTCAGCAATCTTCTTCCAGCTTCTTCAACAATTTTCTTATACATAGAACCAAGCATTGTGGAGGCACAGGAAGAGGGCTGGAGGGCAAAGAGCAAGTACCTATGAAGCAGTTGAATCAGAAAGGTAAAATTTGAGCCACTGCTAACAGCTGCATCTGTGACAGAGGTGTACAGAAGCACAGTGAGTTTTCACGGACCTTTTTCAACTGTGAAATACAGCAATAAGAATGGAAGCAACCTATGATGGCCATCTTTCAGCACAAGTTTTTTCCATTGGACTAAGTAAGTGCTCTCTCTCACATTCGTATCCCAAACTAAACTCTCATGGACAATGTTTGAGGGCAGCAATAGAAGATGTCATGGAAGGTTTTTACCTTAGTTTCTCAATAAACCTCTTTAGCTTATAGGATGGGTAGTAATTATTATTAACATCCTGAGTAACTGTAATTTAAGATTGCACACAAATCACCTTTTAATAAGTAACTTCCAGTCACACCATTTCCACCACAGCTTTATGAAATGTTTCCTATTCAGTATGATTCCTGTTCTGTCAAATGATCTCTCCATCTTTTCTGGATGACGACAAAGGGGGAAGGGAAAGCTGCATACTGAATCGCAGGCCTTCAGTTAGGAGCATAATTATGTGCTGTAGTGGGCTTCAGATTTCCTCAAACAAACCCCTTTTCCAAAATCACCTATTGGTAAGTGTTCAAAGGCAACACAGCCTCAATTAAAGGTATCTTTAAGCCATCTGTTAGTTTTGGGAAGAAGGTGATTCAACTCACCCCATACAACCAACCAGTAACTGTTTTTGCAATGGGAAACAGCTGCATTCAGCCTAAAAGAAAGTATATTCCACAACCTGGAACTATTAAAAGGAAGAACAGACTTAAAACAAGATTTCTGAACAAATATAAGTGGCAGGGAACCGTGAAAGGAAAAATTCAGCATCTGACTAGAGTGGCAGACATCAAAAGTGCAGCTCAGGGCTCGAGGAGGGGACTGAAAAATGACTCTTACTCCAAAAAGCATTCCAGATAAAATTATGGCACTCTATATCACGCCATACATTAGAGCACTGTACTGTACTTGGCATGCTACTTTATACAGTCAAAACACTATGTAAAGTAATAATTACAGCCTGAGCTAGTTCATCAATGAATTTCTATCTGAACGGACAGCCTACAACACAAATGCAAAACCAACGGCTCCTTGTAGCAAACAGGCAAATTTAACGTGGATAACTGCACATATACTTTCAAAATAATTTCTCTAAAATTCAGGGAGATTTTTTTCTTGAATAATCTATTTGGGGAAAAAAAAAGAAACTCTGAGGGAAAGTTTTCATACTAAATCTTGTTGCACAGTGGTAACACCATAGTTAAAGGATCAGGTTCTGGTCTGACTGATTAAGGTTTGTTTCTTCTGGAGGGAGAAACTTTAATCCCTTCCCACAGCAGAAAGACCTCCTTGAAGCAGCATTCCGTCTTCAACTCTGATGTAAATACCCACAAAGAGCTATGCTAAACTATGCTCCTTGCTGTAGAGTAATTCTTTCAAACTTGGCCGTAATACCTGGTGAGTAAATAACGTACGAAAGATGATGCTGCGTCAGAGCAAAGCTTCAGCTAGGTTGGCATCCCAACCACGACAACGCCCCAAAGCACGGCCAGGGTAGAACAACGGACCGGAACAAGCACAAAGCCATAGCTCTCCAGGATAAGTCTCCTGCTTTCAACAATTTGCAGCTCAGAGGCTTCCTGAGCCCAAGGCAGCATCTTTCCATGTAACAACCCTCAATGGATATCTTTTCTACAAACTCATCTGTGCAGCGATTTTATTTGCAGTTAAGGAAGGACTTTTACATCTTTATATACTCTGTCATCAGAAAAAGGTATACTTTATATGCACGCATTGCTCATTGCACACCTGTCATCTCTCATTTGAAGCCAGTGTCTTTCACATGCTGACACTTTCTCTTAAGTCACACTCCCAAATGCTTTCAAAACATTTAGCTGGGAGATGTGACGCACAATTCCTAAAATCAGTTAAAAGTCAAACAGAAAAACGGCTTTACTCTGCAGACAGAGGCGGTGACTCAACCTTAGCAAAGACACCTATCAACAGCTGGTGCCCTTGCGGGTGATCACAGTACAGGCCAATCTCAGAAGACCAGTGGTAGTGCACAAAATCCTGCTTTATGAATAAGCATTTCTTCTTAGGATAACTCGCAATTACTATAAACAGTATAATTGTTGTAATTATTATGTTTACCTAAAGAGACTTGGATTTAATAAGTTGCAAAAGAAAGAGTTAAAAGTGGAATTAATTAAGAATTGCAACAAAGCCGCTCAACAGCCACTTAGCACCCTTAATTCGCAGAGCACCGATAGCCATCATCCAGGCATAGGGAGGGATGCAGGATCGACGAGGCCAATGCTAAGAAGCTCAAGAACAGCCAGTCTGACAAGAAGATACTACCTTTCTTTGCATGCTGTACCTAACTTGCACACTCAGGCCATCACCGCTAAGAACCGTAACAAATTACACATTACTTTTCTATACTATTCTTAATTTCTCTTCAAGACACCTTGGTTTCCTTTAGGCTAAGTCACTTCTTTTCATACTATGTGTAGATCCCTGAATATAACATCATGGTCAACATGTAGTCAATGAGCTTTGCTATCTTCCTTCAGTTTGAACCCATCCAACCTAATCGCTGTATTGTTTTCTGAACATCCCCAAGGTTCTTTGCATTTTTTTCCACTCAGGAGTATTCAGACTGTACATAACACTCCTGGAGCACTTTGGCTCAAAAGGCACAGACAGGGAATATGACCAATCAGCAAAGACTGAATTACTTCTATTCACAATTTACTCCTCCAAAGTATGAGGCAACCATATCTTCACGATGTCCTGTCAAGATCCACACACAGCAATGTTAATGCATTTCTTCTTTGACAAAATTACTCGACTCCAGATTTCCTTGTTATGACAACTCATCCCTCGGCATAATACAAACCAAACAATTAGACTAGGTTGAAATGCTCCATGTTTTCCATGGCATTTTTAGAGTCAGTCCAGACCAGTACTTTCTATTTAAAGGGTTTTCTTTATTTTTTTTTTTATTAAACAGTTCCACATGTATTTTTTCTAAAACAAAGTATGCAGCAAAGATTCACACTACTGACTTCAATGTTAGTCAGTACTAATGCAATTTCCTGTAAATACAAATAAGTATTTAAAATAAAAGCATTCAGCTGTGAGTTTTGGCTTGTCAGTCTCAGTTTTTATTCTTTCTTTCATGTCACTGAGCACTATAAGAGAAATAAAGGGGGGAGAACCCCAAACTCCGAAGACTGCTTAGGTCTGCTTAATGTTTCTATTTGCTTTTTTAAAGTTTGCTTTTGGTTTATACAAAGAAATGAAGATTCATTATTACTAAATTCCCAAAACAAAAAGTGCATCCCCAAACCTTTTCTTTTCAAAAATGAGTATGAGACATACTATGTAACTTCATAATTCATTCTGCATCTTACCATGCACCAGCAGTCTTGCCATCACAAATGATCTAACCATCCTGCCAACACTGTTCTCTGTATTTATGCAGGTGTATACAACTACAAGTTCCAGTAAGGTGGGTTCAATGACTTTACAACACCAAGCAGCATCCTAAGAGGTGGCCAAGAACTACTGCGTGTGTATTTACAAGTTATATTTAAAGTGTAAACCTTTTATATTCAGTTTCACAGCCTAAACCCCACAACTTCTGTTGATGTGAGGTACAGCTCAAAACAATTTATTGAACAAAAAAAAATTGTTCTTTTCTCCCAAAAGAGGATACACTATCAAGTCATTAATCTGTTATAAGTAAGATTTATCTTGTTGCTTGCAGAGATGATTCAGACAAGGATGTTTTATTTTTGCACTCAAATGGAATACTCCAGTTAAAAAAGGCATTTGAAAGTTTTCTGATGTGCACTGCTAGCCTTCTGCAAGAGTCTGCTAAAGAAATAAATCGATAGAAAAATTCGTTTTTATCATATTAATATTTATTTAGTTGTAGTTTCTAAAGGTTGGGTAATAACATTAGATTGCCTAATTTTATGTTGTGATCTCTCACACTATCAAAGTGAAGGACCTCGTCTGCAATAGTAGAGAACTTTTTTATGAAAGTGTTGCATAAGATATCTACTACAATATTCTCATGCAAAACAAGTTTTGCAGACCATTCATTCTTTTAACAAAGAAACACAATCTTAAACTGATGGTAGACTTACGTATTTGTGCAGAATCACCTTTAAATGATAAATAATAATATGCAAGTCAGGAAAAAAATGAGAATTTATTTACTTTGTTCCTTCTTCCTTCATTTTCACACAGACAGATGCTCAATTAAAAAATTCTTAAAATCAGGTCTTAGTAAGTAATTTCCACTAGTGTCCCTGAATGCATTATTTGCTGCTTCAGGTTTCACTCATATTTTTGGAAGCACCATACCATGGATTTTGCTAGCACTTATATGTAGAAAGAACATTCTCAGTTTGGAGCAACACTCAAAACCAAGCAAGAGATAACACCATGACTAACTTTCAGCACTATACCTATTTGATATTGACACAAGTTCCCCATTTAATATCACAAGATCTTTTCTGCTGTAGCTTTGATTCGAAGCTCGTTATTCTCAAATCACACTGAAAAAAGATGCTTTGGGCTGACAATTCCTCTTCTAATTTTTTCTACTTTTTTTTGTTGTTTTTTTTTTTTTTTTACAAATGATTATTTGGAATGTTTTTTCACATAACAGTATTTATATTTATAGACAATAAGACCTTTGTCAGATCTGAATTATAATCCTAACTTCGTCATTAGCATTTTGTACCATTTTTGGGATTAACACAGCATTCACCAGACTCCAGTGTCTGAACTCAGCATTTTACAGGCTAATCCTCCTTCCATCTGCACTCAGATCTGTAGTTGTCAACCTTTGCAAAACAAGTTATGTATTAATTGTGGACTTTTTATTCTGTGAAATACTAAATTGCAAAGATAATTCTCAATGATAAATACTATTTCTCAGATTAGTGTCCTGTGCTACAGTAGTGTAAAGACAAAGTCTTTGATTCTGCACTGTAAACACTTCATCTGAGGTTTGGTCTTACCTATTTTATCAATACATGAGCTACAGAAGGATATCCGTTATTCTGCATGCTCCCCAGTTATCAATGGGCTTTCTGTCACCAACAACGCAGAAAACTAGCCAATAAATTAGGCTGTAAAAATCACAAAACATGATGATCTGAAATTATTTAAAATCTCCTTTTATTTTTTCTCTTTATAATAAGGTGTTCTTGGATTAAGCAATTTACAGTTTCAGACCAAATACTATTGGGTGAATATTGACACTACATTCATTCCTGACAGCCCAAACATCTGCATTCAAATTATACATATACATACTTGGAATCATAAAGTTCTGCATACGGCAAGTTTTCTGAAAGGAAACCATCAAATAACAGACCTTTCTTGGATAAAGGAAGCACTGGTACAGCCCACAGATCATGGAAGAAAAATAAAGCATCTGCTTATACTGAGGCTAGAAAAGGCCCACAGACTCAGTGCCAAATTTGACTCACGGTTTATGTATCATTGTAAAACAATATTCACAATGACTAAACTGATATGGCATATTTCATAGGGAGGGGTACCAGGACTTTTAATCATCTCTGACCTTAAGGAAAATGCGGACGTAGATGAAGCTCAATTCACTAGAACAGAAAAAAAAAAAAAAAAAAAAAAAAAAAAAAAAAAAAAAAAAAAAAAA
>Ga0065711_1051511_pt1 | contig 10353 bp, 9 predicted proteins | sample Hoacrofraction12_FD_59098 | JGI IMG/M metagenome (GOLD analysis project Ga0065711, IMG submission 59098) | Hoatzin crop microbial communities from Cojedes, Venezuela - Epithelial fraction 12 v2 (version 2) | ecosystem: Host-associated > Birds > Digestive system > Esophagus > Crop | place...
AGGTGAGGGAGGCCGGGGATCAATTCCTTGCAAATGGATACCATTCAGACACTTCATTGCTAATAAGTTGTAAGATTTTTAATAAATAAATAAATTTCTGCATGAATCTGTATAGCTGTTCACCCAGTCTGTTGAAGAACACATTTTTTTCTACTTTGTTGTGATTTTGTTTCATGCTGGATATAAAGTCTTGCATCTGAATTATGCAGGTTAAGTGGTGTTATTGTAGTTCACCTGAAGGATACGGAAATTAAATATCTTTCCTTTATGGCCAGAGTGTAAAGGAGACAGCCTCCCTATGACAAAGATAATTTTGTTTGTTTTCATCTAATGATTGTCCTTATCTTACTGCATTTCAGCTTTTTAATTCCTTATGTCTCCGGAGTTAATATGGCAGTATGTTAGCTTTTCTGTTTACCGTAGTCTAATGTTTAGGTATATGTCAGAAGAGCTGCATTTAAATTACTTTGCATCATTGATACCTAGCAATTCACAAATAGATGCTGCCCTTGGTAACATAGGTTTCTTCACCTGACTTAGTTTATTCCACGTGTAGGGCAAGTCTGCCTCCCATCGCAGTCTTATCCTGCTGTGCAATTACAAAGCCTCATCTATCCTGAATTTCCATTGAAGTCTTCCATGCCTAGTCTAGGCTTCATGCTGTGCAAGTCTTCAGGAATACCTGGCCAGGAGGAAAATGGTGCTTTGGTGGGAGTCAGGCTAGATGAGCCTTTGCTTGCTCTCTGACCAGCCTGGTGCTAAAATGCATCAAACCCCATTATGATTCCATGTCAAGTTTTTTAACAGAGCTGATATTCTCTGCCTTCACTGAAACCACCTGTAACTCTGAATACTGCATATTATAGGATTGGCCAGTTCGTATATGTATACTCTGAGGTCATGTGAAAGCCCTTATTTACGTCTTACAAACCTAGTGTGCAGGGATGTGAAAGCAGTTCCTTTCCTGAGCTGATTGGCTGGGTCGCCATTATATGCCTTCTGCGTTTATTTCTTTTTGGAAGAAATATGTGGTAACATTAATCCATAGTAGTATTAGTGAACAGATACTGCAAAGGAACATTTAAAATGTGTTTCCTGATGTGTAAAATTTGCTTTGTTGTGTAGGAATAGAATTCTGAAGGAGTTTTACCAGTTATTTCCTAGAAATACTTAGAAAAGTTTAAAATTACTCATTTTAAAATGGCACTTGCATACCATGGGCTCTGACTTGAATTTTACAAGTTGTGATGTCTGAAAGTTTGCAAACAACGTTCAGTGCTGTTGGACTATGGCTGGAAATGACTCCGACTAGGTCAAAGGTTTCCATCCAAGTGGAGAAGCAAACGCTGCTGACGGGACAGGAGCAGAGCTCAGAAGCTCTTTTGGATGCACACTGACTGCGCAGGACTCACTGACCACTTTCAGGTATGCAGCAGATCCGAGTACTTGCCGTAACAGATGCATTCTCCTGTCAGAGTGTAGAATGTGCTTTTGTAATCCAAGTGTAGGTATTTTCACACACAAACCAATTATTTTTTTAACTTGACAGTGTATTCTGCGTATATAAATAAGCATCACCCTGTAGGGTAGTATTCTCAATGTGTTGCACAGGAGTGTGTAAACAAGTCGTGTCAGCAGTAATCAGAGACATGCATCAGGCCAGTGGTAGGTTTCAGCATTGCCAGCTGTCACTTTGCAGCCTGAGCACCCCCTGTACCCAGACCAACTCCTGGTGGACTTTGAAAGGCTTGCTGCAAACTGGGATGTCAGCTCAACAAAGAGATAAAATTCTCTGTTTGCTGGAAATATGTTACATGCAACTCTTTCTGTCAAATGAGCTATAATGCATTGACACCAGTGAAGCATCTCTCTGACAGGGAGACTCAAGCCCAAGGAATATGGGTTTATGCAGTTCTGTCCTCTCGGGGTGAAATAGCTTCATCTGTCAACTAATAGTAACTTTTCAGTTTAGAACTAATTTGTATTGATTTAATTTGAACCTGGCCCTGCAGTGTCCTCGTAAAGCTCAAACCACTGCTAGAACTCCTAGAAGGTTATGCTTTCATAATGAGGATTACAGACAATGTTATAATGAACAGTAACTTTTATAATCATTAAGGAGAAACTCGCAGCTTCCAGTCTGCAGAGCTACCTGCGACGGCTGTTCGCTCCTGAGAAGGTAGCTGCACTTCAGCAGCTCCCTGTAAGCTTTCAAACTAGTTCACACTACTGCAATCCACTGTTTAATTGTCTTTCGTTTAGCTTTAAGCCATTCATTTAACAGGTTTTGCCTTACTCCGTTTGTCTCCCTGAACAAAGATAAAGATAAATTCAGTAGAGTTACAACAGTGCAGCAAGTGAAACAAGCTGTGTGCACATTATGTGGATAGAGGATAATTTATTTGCCTGTGTGATGGCAGGAGGGGGTGGGTCGGGAAAGGACGGGGAAAAAATGCTTAAAAAGAAGATCTAAAATAGCATTTTTATCTGCTGCTTTTTTCTGTGTACATCTGCGCTCTGTCTCCTGCTATGAAAGATTTACTGATTTGCCTGTGTGCAAATGTGGAACTAAAATTCCCGTTAGCCTTTATTAGTTGGAAGGAAATCTATTTTGTGGTTAAGAGGCTGGACTGGAAATTAGGAGACTTGGACTTGTTTTCCAGGCTAGATACAGACTTCCTGGGTAAACGAGGAAGGTTCACTTAACCTTGCTTTGCTTCAGGTCTCACTCTCCAATGTGGGGATTAATAGTACTTCCTTTCTCTCTTCCTTAATGTCTTGTCTCTGTTGATACCTCTTTGAGACAGCACTTAAACTGATGTAATCGGGGTCTCCTGGAGACCCTGTAGTCATAACTTTTAACAGAAATAAGTTACGTGCAAAATGCAGAGAAGCCGCTGACTTTCTTGGAGAGCAGACTCTATTAAAAGCTTATTTGACTGCCAGTAAAAAAACAACTTTTCAGCTTTTCGTAAGATGTGGGAGTACCACATGCCAAACTAAATCTTATCATTTGAATATGCCAGAAAGTGTCTTCTAGGTTGCTTCTACTTTGTGTTTTTATTTGTGTTTTTGTGTTTTCCACTTATTCATCTGGTGGCCAATGGGCACGAGTGCTGGTCTGGGCTGCTGACAAATTTCTCCTTGTCATTTGCTTTGTTTGCTTAACACTACTTGTACAGTCGGGTGTGTCTGTGGTGGCCGTTTGAATTTAGCAAAAGGAGGTTTTTGACAGGTTCTTCATTGGTTTTGCTACTTTTGATGATATAGTGGAAAATATATTTTGGGGAGAGGGAAATGGTTGTTCTTCAGTTGTTGCTGAGAGATAGAAAGTTAAAGCAGCAGCAAAACCATCTGCAGATGCTGCTGTGCTCTGAGTGGTGCCACGCAGAACGGTGGCTTGTAGGGCCCTCTGACAGGGAACTAGCGCGTACTTCATTGATTAAAGTTTTGTCAGACACTGGTCCTTCCTCATTTTAATGGAACAGAAACATTGCATTCAGTCTAACAGAGCAATCAGGGAACCATGTGATTGAAATAAGATGTGGTTACTTGTAAAGCATCCAAGTAATACGACTTTAATTGCTGGTTTACTGATAAAACATGGAAGGTGGTTCTTTAAAATGGGATAAAGACAAGTGATTTTCAGGTATGATACCATGACCAGCTAAAAAGTGATTTGGAGCAGATGTGTTTTATCTGCCAAACATTTGAAAAAGTCTGCAGAAAGTTTTGAGGATGTAGCATGACTAATGCAAGGCTGATGTTGGGCTTTAACAGGTCCTTGACAGCTATGATAGGAAGAGAGTGAAAGGCTTCAGTTGCTACTGGTGAAAATTCCTTGGCAAATATTGGCAGTTCACAAAGCAACATACCTGGGAATATGCGGAGCAGGCAGATCAGGTATTTTGGCATCCTGTATGGAGAACAGCGTGGTGTCCAGCCTGCACTTGTCGCCTCTGCAGCCTGCGAAGTTCACATTAGTGTTAAACATTCTCAGCAAGGTGTGAGCATGGCTGGAGCCCTCATGATGATTCAAATGGCCAAAACAGCTTTTATTGTGGTAAACTAAGTCACTGCTGGTTAATAGTGACGTTTTAGCCTGCTCTGTGTTGATGCTGTGGTTTCAAAGCTTCATCACATTGCACTTCTATCCATGTGGACCTTTCCTGTTTTCAGAATAAGGTGCCTGGAGTTAGACAAGCTTTGCCAGAGACTATTGTCCCTCTGTCAAAAATCACAGTGTGTAAATGAGCAGTCCTACCTAGTTTAAACCAGTACGTGTGGAGAGGAAAGTACTTCTTCCTCTTGATGGTCCTGCCTGCAGCTGTTCTAACAAGAGTGGGGAGGCTCCAGAGGAGGCTGGTGAGTAACCATTGCATACAAACCACTCACAGGTAACAACAGGGTTTGCTGCCTGCTACCCAGGCTGGATTAGCAGTGACTGCCTGCAAGCAAAAAGCTCAATGACTCAGTGTTCATCTCCTGAGCCTTCCAGTTTTCTCAAAACATTCCTTGAAGTTGAGCTTAAATTAACTATTCATAAGTATCTCAGGATCTTTTGTTCCTTTTAGAGCTTTCCAAACTCCACTAACAGCCCTGAGTCTCCAGAATACTATCCACTTTACTGGAGAGAAAAAAGGTGAATTCAAAGGTTTTACTTTAAATTCTTTCATTGATGCTACTCAGAGCATTGTTTTTGCCTTTACAGTGTGTGTTTTCTTAAATCCTTCTGCTGAAACTCAAGTGAATCTGTCCAGTGTTTAATTTCCCTTCCAGTTCTGAGTCCGAGGTGAAATAAGACTAATTTCGGCTCGAACTAGTGGTAAGGGTGGAAAAAACAAGCATTAACCAGAATCAGCCTGTGTTCCTGTCTGTCTGACTTATAAACTAGTCCATCCTGAATTCACCATGAAATATTCCTGCTTCCTTTTCATCTGGGAGAGCACTTTATGGTCACTGTTAGCAGTTATGTTAAATAGAGTGCTGTAAGTGAGCCCAGCTCAGGAGAGGCCATATTGCAACTGGAAGCCAAAGACTGAGCTGGTTGATTCAAGGACAAAGAGCCACTACCGGAAATACTTGGGTTTCTCACAGTATGCAAACAACCCCGCTTAACCAGGACATTCATCTGACAAGGTAATCCATCTGACCCTGACTTTGCACACTTATCTCCTTCTTTGGACTCTGGCAAAGTGCTGGCATAGTACTTCAAAAATACTTCATGCTGTGATCAGCAAGATTGAGGAAAAGCTGTCTGCCCCTAGTATTTCTTGTCCTTTTGTGTCCTTTTTCACCTGTCACAAGCAATCAGTATGCTACAATGATGAAGTCAGGACTGAAGATGCTGAAAGACCCGCTGTACTGATTGTCAAGGAATAGAGACTGGATAACATGCATCCTGGCAGGTTGCGCTTACTGTCATCTACTGGCTGAACTGAAGTCTTTTCTCCAGACCTCTCACATCGTGAAAGAGGTATCTTAATGGTTTAGGAATTGAAACATAACATCCTTTTTTCCCCCCCTTCTTTTTTCTTTAAATACCTTCTTTTAATTCTGCCTTCATGTGCCAACTGAATTTCTGCCAAAGCATTTCTTATTAATTTTGTGGAGTGTACGCAACCTTGGAGATGATACTTCAATATTTGCAAAATGGATTCTTTTCATTGACCAATGGATCTTGTTATCCAGTCACTGAATTTGCTGAAAATTTTTTTCCTTCTCTGTTCAGTTTTTCTTGTCAACATGTCTACATTCATTCTATTCATAAAAGCAGTGCGTTGCTCTTCAGTTTGCAAAAATTGCCTAACAGATGTATTGGTGATTAAACAGGAAATAGCTGAGAGGGAAAGAGGCTTGGAGAAAGCTTGTGGCGCCAAAATGAACATTTTATATTTCCAGAGTTTTGCCTTCCAAAATATCTAAGCTTTGCATCTGTTGAAGTGATGCATCAGTCTGATGATATTTTTGACTGTGTATAGGAGTCTGGTTGATGTATAATGGTACAGAGTCAATACAACAGTTTCTCTGTTGCCCTGCAATTTGTCTTTTCAAAAAAAAAAAAAAGAGGAGAAATACTGTGAATCTGTCTCTGTGAGTGTCTTCTCATGCTCAAAATTATTTAAGTGTCTTGGAGAATCAAGGTATGACTCTACAGTGTCGAAGGATGTGCAGGTCTGGGCCTCCTTGTTGGGGTGGCAGTGTCTTGTTCACCATCATGGAGTTCAACTCGTGGCAGGGGGGTGCTTGCGACCCCAGGCATCACATGTATGCGGCAGGACATAATTAGGTTTGGAACAGATGATAATGGAAACTGGCTGGTAAAGTTGGTGACTGTTCAACAAGGGCAAGCCACCTTTGACACTGGTGGCAGAGGCATAGAGTTACAGGTTGTTACCGAATAGTCTCGGGCACACTGTTCACCTCTAGAAATTGTGGCGGAATGGAGAGAGGGAGAGCAGAGAAGGCAGCAGGAAGGAGCCAACGCCTTGTGCTTGGCTCCCTTGTGCAGTCATCTTATTCCTGAAAGTCTGGGAAAAGCAAATGTGGTAGTAACACAGGGGCCCTCAGGCTTGCTTTGTTTGGTATTCATTAAACATCACACTTTAGTTTATGAACTCTGTGTGGTTTTCCCAGAGAGGAGGTTTGTGCTGTCTTTTCTGAGAACTGCTCTTTCTCAGAAGCTGGAGGGTGCTACCCTCTCCTGGGGAGTCTTCGCTTGCTCCTGCTGCATTTCCCCAGCTTTCAGATGCCTGTAACCACCGTCCTTTGGACTGGGAAGTGCTTGAGGGGCTGCTCATCAAAATCAGCTTTTTTTTACAGATGCATGGGACAGCACAGAGTAGCGTCACAGTTTGCTTGTTCCCTATTCCTTAAATGCCCCATTTCAACAGTGCAGCTTGCCATTTTTGAAGGGAAGGAGAGTCAGGAGGCTGGAGATCCACCTCTGCTTTCCCAGGCAGCTTATCACTGTTGGTCTGTTTCACAGCCCTGTTACAACCTCCTGACAGCTTTAAAAATGAGTCAGATAGCACCACGATCTAGTGATTTATGGGTAAAGCCATCCTATAACAAAAATTGGCTGGCTGTCAGCATAGTCAAATCTGGTCTCAACTCGTGTTCTTCTGTCAGTAGCTCTTCCACCAGTTGTGCAGGGGCGAGGTGAAAGGCTCCAGCTTGGCTGTGGTGTTGTTAATGGAAGCTGACAGTCTAACATCCCACTCCATCTGCTCCCAATTTATACCTTGAGATTTATTGTCTCTTGAAAAGATAAAATAAAGACTTGTGAAACAGAATTATTGGTTCTGAAAGCTGTAGGGGAAGTGTAGCGTATCTCCTCTTCCTTACTTTCAAAGCTAGAAGGCAGAAGAAAGACGTTTTTAAATGAAAGCAAAGCCTTTTCACAAAGTCTGTTAGGGATGGAGAGTAACCTGTCCCTCACTCAGGGTTCATGGTTGATGTTTGACTAATGCTTGGCCTCAGGAACAGGGACTTTCAGGTCTCTTGTGTTTCTACAGCCTGAACTTGAACTTTATTCATTTACAGCCGTACGAGATGCACAAAGTGTCCTGGTCAGACCCAGAAGCCCAAATATTCTGGGGAAGACGCCAAAGCTCTTATTTCTTTGGCATTTCTTTCCCTAGAAAGGATTGAGCCCTGTAGATACAGAGCAACATAACATCATCATGGTCCTTCATGTCAGTGAGAGCCAGTACCCGTGTTCAGGGCAGAAGAGAAACTCTGCTGAGGTTTCAGTCAGGAGACAGCAGCGAGCTTCTCTCTGCTTGGAGTCTGGTTCCTGTCACCTGGGAGCAGAGTCCAGCCGAGGGTGGGGACATCATGCAACAGAGATGGGACCTCAGCAACAGGGTGAATTCTTCGGCAAGCAAAGCAGCTGCAGCTGGGAAGGGTGGAAGTGGCAGAGGCTGCTTCGGGGTTATGCTGAAGCTGTTGGTGGAGCTTGAGGAAAACATTCAGGGACTGGAGGTCTGCCAGAAGGCTTTATATGCTCTTGTCAAGTTTACACAGCTGCAGGTAACCTAATACTGGTTCAGCTGTGGTTTGAGGTCCCCAGCTTGCAGCTGTGGCAAGTGCTGGCATTCACAAAGTGGGTGAAGCTCTTGTGTGATGGGTTTGAAGGACTCTTGCTGAGCTACTGCAAGTTCTGCCTTTCCAGTGGTGCACAGGGAGGGAAGGGCACCATAAATCTTGGAGAGCAATGGATGTAACGAAGCAGGAGTTGGGGTGTGAAGGGAAAAGATGACGTGAGAAAAGTAATTGCCAAACTTCTCATAAATATCACCTGCATTTTACCTCCTTGTCCATGTGGCTGTGTTTGAAAGTTTGGTTTGATGTGCCTTTACAACAGAAGAAACAACCTGAAAATAAAAATGTATCAAAGCCAAAAAGAAGGGGAGGGAGGGAAGGGGAGAAAGTTTTGCAGTAAGCACTTGTGGGTTTTTTGTCTAAAATCTAAAAGAAAATGAAAGTAATCCAAAGTAGCATCTGGCTGTAGATATTTCAAAGTAACAGCTGTATTTCTTGCAAGCTTGCGGGGTAGTTTGTAGACAGAGAATTGAGGATATGGGTATGACAAACATCAGTTGTACAGAATGAAGCTGAGAAATTTCACCTTTATTGCTGTTGTGCCTAGAAGTTAATATATTCACACCCATCTGAAAAACCTAATGCTATCTCCTCTCACTGTAGGACTTAGGCATTTGAAAAAAAAATCCTACATAAAATTACTAATCTAGAATTGATGAATGACTGGAAAGGAAAACTATTCACTACGGAGGACCAGTGTTTGTCAGAATTTTTGATTTGTGGAAGTGTCAGGTTGTTTTAGGAGAATGTGCTGTTTCTGTTAGAACAGTGTGTATTCAGCTCCCTTCAGTTGCTTGTATTATGTTTAATTTGTTTATACTACTTATTTGCCCATTATTAAATGACACAACTTAAAGTTTATCAGTTCTGCTGTAGGAAGTGAGCAAAGTATTTCTAGAAATAAAGTGTTAGCATTTTTATTGGCAGAGCAGCTTTAAACTGTTTTTTTTTAGAAATCCAAGTCTTAAATGTGCAGAACTGTTTTCAAAACTTGGAACAAAACTCTGCATTAAAACCAGATAAACAATCTTTCATGGTCCTGGTCACAACTGGCTGGTAGCTTTTCCCAGTCTCTGCAGCATTCCAGGTGAGACTGATGTGTTTAGTATGCTTCCTTGTAAAAAGATCTAGACTTTCTGGCTTTACTTATTTTGCAAATGCAAATATAAAATCTGAAGTGATAAAAAGGTTATTATTCTTAGCTGTGTACTTTCAGTAATGGGAAAAAATACCTTAAAATTTTTTCATTGACCTGGGACATTTACTACAGGATATGCTTTCTTATCATTAAAGAGGTTTTAAAGAAATGATGCTTTTGGAATAAATATATTGCTGATACTTTATATATTTTCATATACACCTTTTAGAAGACCAAGAGCATCCCAATTATAGCTCATGTCCACCAGTAAAATGGGAAGTAAAGAGAGTGCTGGGCTTCTCCTGAGCAGGCAACTAAGTTTCTTTCACAAGCCTCTCAGCTGGCCAGCTCTTAGGCAAATAAACACTACTTCTGTCTCTCAGATCTGTGAATTACAGAATATGGGAACCTTGGGCTGATAAACACTGAAATCATTTTCCGTTGGCTTCAGGGGAGATCTGAATCAGTCCTATAGTGAGAGCAAAACAGGAAATCACTAATTTAAAAATCCAGATTTCTTGAGCAATTATTGAAATTTTGCCATTGGTCATTTCACTGGAATTCCGTATACTGTGTAAATAGAAATGGTTAACAGTCTCATTTTACAGTGTTTAAATAAACAAATTATTAGAGGATTTTAGGAGAAGGCATGAGGAATGTAGCTGAAGTGGCAGCATCACCCTCTTACTTTTTTTGTGAAAGGCTCTGTGGTGGTTTGTTTTTTCTTCCCCTTCTTCTCATGCTGCTTGAAGGGTTATGATTTAAAAAGAAAGAGGAAAGGGGGCGACACACCTCACTCACAGAAAGGTTTTCTGATGAACAAATACTCATTAGGGGCCAGATTATGAAAATGCCTGAATTCTCTGGATTTCAGATTTTAGGTCTTCTAACTACTACATGTGCTATTTGGAGGTTCCCACCTCCCACCCTTTCTGTTGTGGATCATTCTCAGTACTTGCTCCAGGTAACCTCTGTGAGAGGTGCCCTGGCTGCCAAGAAAGCCAATGGGATCCTGGGGTGCATCAAGAAGAGTGTGGCCAGCAGGACGAGGGAGGTTCTCCTTCCCCTCTACACTGCCCTGGTGAGGCCTCATCTGGAGTACTGTGTCC
>Ga0065711_1011288_pt1 | contig 10352 bp, 5 predicted proteins | sample Hoacrofraction12_FD_59098 | JGI IMG/M metagenome (GOLD analysis project Ga0065711, IMG submission 59098) | Hoatzin crop microbial communities from Cojedes, Venezuela - Epithelial fraction 12 v2 (version 2) | ecosystem: Host-associated > Birds > Digestive system > Esophagus > Crop | place...
CGATGTAGAGAATCGTCCTCTTATCGTTGGTGGTCGTTACGGTCTTGGTTCTTCAGATACAACACCTGCAAAACTTATCGCAGTATTTGACAACCTGAAACTCAATGAACCAAAGAATCACTTCACAGTAGGTATCGTTGATGATGTAACATTTACTTCTCTGCCGGAGGTTGAAGAGATCGCAGCCGGTGGAAAAGGTATGTTCCAGGCTAAGTTCTTCGGACTTGGTGCCGACGGTACTGTAGGTGCTAACAAGAACTCTGTTAAGATTATCGGTGATAACACTGATAAATACTGTCAGGCATACTTCTCTTACGACTCAAAGAAGTCAGGAGGTTTCACCTGTTCACACCTTCGTTTCGGTGATACACCTATTCACTCAACATACCTCGTTACAACACCAAACTTCGTAGCATGTCACGTACAGGCTTACCTGCACATGTACGATGTAACACGTGGTCTTCAGAAGAATGGTACATTCCTGTTGAACACCATTTTCGAGGGTGAGGAACTGGTTAACTTCATACCTAATAAGGTAAAGAGAATCTTTGCTCAGAATAATATCACTGTATACTATATCAATGCAACGAAGATTGCACAGGAGATTGGTTTGGGCAATCGTACCAACACTATTCTGCAGTCTGCATTCTTCCGTATCACGGAGGTTATTCCTATCGACCTTGCTGTTGAGCAGATGAAGAAATTCATCGTTAAGTCATACGGAAAGAAGGGTGAAGACGTTGTCAACCTGAACTACGCTGCTGTTGACCGCGGTGGTGAGTACAAGCAACTTACCGTTGACCCATCATGGGCTAACCTGCCAGACGATGAGGTTAAAGAAGATGACGCACCTGCATTCGTTAAGGAACTTGTTCGTCCTATCAACGCTCAGGCCGGTGACCTTCTGAAAGTTTCTGATTTCGTTAAGCACAACACCGTTGACGGTTCATGGCAGAATGGAACAGCTGCATACGAGAAGCGTGGTGTAGAGGCATTTGTTCCTGTATGGAATGCAGAGAACTGTATTCAGTGTAACAAATGTGCCTTCGTATGTCCTCACGCAGCTATACGTCCATTCGTAATGACAGCAGAGGAGAAAGCTGGTTTCGATGCTAATGCTGCTACAATAGAAATGAAGGCACCAAAGGCTATGGCTGGTATGTTCTTCCGTATAGAGACATCTGTTCTCGACTGTCTTGGTTGCGGTAACTGTGCTGATGTTTGTCCTGGTAATCCTAAGACAGGTAAGGCTCTTACTATGGCTCCATACAACCCAGATGCAGAGGATATGGTTCAGGAAGCTAAGAACTGGGAATATCTTGTTAAGAAGGTAACATCTAAACAAGATCTCGTAGATATCAAACAGAGTCCTAAGAACTCACAGTTTGCACAGCCACTCTTCGAATTCTCAGGAGCATGTTCAGGTTGTGGTGAGACACCTTACGTTAAACTCGTTTCACAGCTCTTCGGAGATCGTGAGATGATTGCTAACGCAACAGGTTGTTCTTCTATCTACTCAGCATCAATACCATCTACACCTTATACAACAAATGCAAAGGGTCAGGGTCCTGCTTTCGACAACTCACTGTTTGAGGATTTCTGCGAATTTGGTATGGGTATGGTACTTGGTAACAAGAAGATGAAGGAACGTGTAGAGAAACTTCTCGATGAGGCATGTGCTTCTGACAAGTGCTCTGCAGACTTCAAAGCTGCTGCCGAGGAATGGAAAGCAGGTAAAGATGATGCTGATGCATCAAAGGCTGCCGCTGCAAAACTGAAACCACTGATCGAGGCTGCTGCTAATGGTGGATGTCCTATCTGTCAGGAGCTGAAGACACTCGACCACTATCTGATAAAGAGAAGTCAGTGGATTATCGGTGGTGACGGTGCTTCATACGATATCGGTTACGGTGGTCTCGACCATGTAATCGCATCAGGTGAAGATGTGAACCTGCTCGTTCTCGATACTGAGGTTTACTCTAACACAGGTGGTCAGTCATCTAAGTCTACCCCTCTCGGAGCTATCGCACAGTTCGCTGCTCGTGGTAAGAGAGTACGTAAGAAAGACCTTGGTATGATTGCTACTACATACGGTTATGTATATGTAGCACAGGTTGCTATGGGTGCTGACAACGCTCAGTGTCTGAAAGCAATCCGTGAGGCAGAGGCTTATCCAGGTCCATCTCTCGTTATTGCATACGCACCATGTATCAACCACGGTCTGAAGATTAAGGGAGGTATGGGACGTAGTCAGGCTGAGGAAGAGCGCGCCGTTAAATGTGGTTACTGGCATCTATGGCGTTTCAACCCACAACTTATTCAGGAGGGTAAGAACCCATTCACACTCGATAGTAAAGAACCAGACTGGAGTCTCTTCGAAGACTATCTGATGCATGAGGTTCGTTTCATGTCAGTGAAGAAGGCTTATCCTGATGAGGCTGATGAGTTGTTTGCTCAGACAAAGAAAATGGCTCAGGTTCGTTATCAGAGCTATGTTCGTCAGACAAAGATCGACTGGAGCGATAACATTGAGAAAACTGCAGAATAATATCTGCTAAACTTAATATTTTAAAGCCGCACCCATTTTGGATGCGGCTTTTTTGTTGAAAAAAGAAATTTTTGGAAAAAATATTCTTTTTATAATGCAGAAATAAAAAAATATTATTACCTTTGCAGACGAATTATTCAGGCAGGTGTTTCTATTTCAGAAACACGTCATGCTCCAAAAATTTAATCACAATTTATGTATAGTAAAGAAGAACTTTCATCGAAAAGTGTAGCTCAACTTATCGATGTTGCAAAAGAGATAGGTATTAAGATATCTCGTGGTACGAGAAAAGAAGAAATAATATACGCAATTCTTGATGAACAGGCTATAGGAGCAAGTGCGGCAAAAAAGTCGAATGAAGCTAAAGCTGAAAACAAGCCTACTGCTACAAAAGAGAAGGCAGTTAAACCAAGAAAGACAAAGGTAGCAAAAGTGGCCGAAGAATCCAATAAAGCAGAAAACGTAGAGGATAAAGCAACTGAAGAAGAGATAAAGGATAGTGTCGTTGAAAGCACACAGGAAACGGAAACACCCGAACAGAATACAGTGGATAGCACGCCCAAAGAAGAAACGAACGAAAATTACGATTTCTGGGAAGGTGATCCAGGCGATGGTACTGATTTTATAATTGTTCAGGATATTCCTATTGCTGACGATGCGGCCTTACCTTCTAAGAATATTTTCGATCAACCAGCAGACATTAATAGCAGTGAAGATATGTCAGGTATGCCAACAGAAACAGAAGATGAAGAAAACTCATCTGACTATGATTTCACTGATCTTATAGAAGCAAACGGTGTGTTGGAAGTCTTGGCTGATGGTTATGGATTCCTTCGCTCCAGCGATTACAACTATCTCTCATCACCAGATGATGTATACGTCGCTGTTAACTATATAAAGAAATACGGTTTAAAGACAGGTGATGTCATACAGGGTAAAGTACGTCCGCCTCATGCAGGTGAGAAATATTTCCCCATGACAAGTATCACATATATCAATGGTCGTCAACCAGATGAGATAAGAGACAGGATAGCTTTCGAACATCTCACTCCCCTATTCCCTGATGAGAAGTTCAATCTTACAGGCGACAGGATGACCACTAATCCAAGTACACGTATCTGCGACCTCTTTGCACCTATAGGTAAAGGTCAGCGTGCACTTATCGTGGCGCAACCTAAGACAGGTAAGACTTTACTGATGAAAGATATCGCTAATGCGATAGCAGCCAACCATCCTGAAGCATACCTGATGATGCTACTCATAGACGAACGTCCTGAGGAGGTTACCGATATGAGTCGTACGGTAAACGCAGAGGTTATCGCTTCTACTTTCGATGAACCGGCAGAGCGTCACGTAAAGATTGCTGGAATCGTTTTAGAGAAAGCCAAGAGAATGGTAGAATGTGGACACGACGTAGTGATATTCCTCGACTCCATAACTCGTTTGGCACGTGCTTACAATACTGTAGCTCCGGCTAGTGGTAAAGTTCTTACGGGAGGTGTCGACTCTAATGCATTACAGAAACCCAAACGTTTCTTCGGTGCAGCGAGAAATATAGAAGGAGGCGGTAGTCTTACCATTATTGCGACAGCGCTTATCGATACCGGTTCCAAGATGGATGAGGTTATATTCGAAGAGTTTAAGGGTACAGGAAATATGGAACTTGTGTTGGAGCGTTCTCTCAGCAACAAGCGTATCTTCCCCGCTATCAATCTTGTTCAATCAAGTACGCGTCGTGATGATCTTCTGCACGATAAACAGACACGAGATAAGATGTGGATTCTCCGCAAACATATAGCAGATATGAATCCTGTTGAGGCGATGAACACTATACGTGATGTGTTAGTGACCACTCATGATAATGAGGAGTTCCTCATGGCAATGAATGGATAAAATAATTTTTCGATGTACAAAGTTACTGAATACAAAAATATTTTGTAACTTTGCATGTCGAAAATAAGCGATATTGGATTCTTATATTGAATCCATAAAGGAAAGTTGGCAGAGTGACCGAATGCGCTGGACTCGAAATCCGGTATACCCCTTTCGGGTATCGGGGGTTTGAATCCCTCACTTTCCGCCTAAAAATCAAGTCCGCCCTAAAACAGGACGGACTTTTTATTGTGTATCTGTAGCGAATTTGTTACCGACCAAGGTAACGGCTATTCACATATTCATTAAACTTATCTTTGTATAGGTCGCCAATAGGAAGATAAGTATCCTTATCCATAATAACCCTATTCTTATTAACTTCTTGTATCTTATTCAAGTTTACGATATAAGATCTGTGGATGCGCATAAAATATGGAGGTAGACTCTCTGCCATCTTCGTCATACTTAGCAGTACAGTCATTGGCTTAGGGTTGTCCTCCATATAAATACGAAGATATTCACTCATACCCTCTATATACCTTATATCCTTAACGCTAATCTTCACCATCTTATAGTCGGTCTTAACAAAGATAGTGTCGTCAGCCGTCTCCTTTTCTTTCTTCTCCTGAGAAACAGAACTTGTTGTCGTGGTATTCGATCCGTTGACAAGGTCGAATTGTCTTTTCATCTTGTTTGCTGCCCTTTTGACATCATCCAAACTAAAAGGTTTCAATAAATAATCCACCACATCCAATTTGTACCCATCAAGGGCGTATTCCGAATATGCTGTAGTGAGTACGACAAGTGGTGGCGCAGCAAGACTCTTTATAAAATCCAGTCCATTGAGGTCTGGCATATTGATATCACAGAACATACCATCAGCACTCTCCTCCTGTAGGAAGGCGTATGCATCATTGGCACTCTGGAACTCACCCACGCACTCTAAAAAAGGTATTTTATTTATATAACTTACCATCTGACGTAAAGCCAACGGTTCATCATCAACTGCTATAACTCTCATACTTCGTCTCTTTCTCTTATTATCTTCATACTAAGGTTTACCTCGTAAACCTCCGCATCATCATGAAACTTAAGACTATACTCTGGACCGTATATTAGGTCTAGTCGTTTTACGGTATTCTGTATACCTATCATACCATGATGTGAATTGTCGTCACTTATCTTACTGTTCTTGCAACAAAAAACGATCTTATCATTTTTCGTCGTCAGCGATACATCGATAAACGATTTCTTCTTATAACTTACTCCATGCTTAAACGCATTCTCTATAAATGTCACGAATATCATCGGAGGTACAAGCACTGCAGAATCCACCTCGTCGAAATTCAAGGTGATATCAACAGTATTACTGTAACGAATACGCATCAGTTCAATGTAATTATACATAAACTTTATCTCGCCCGATAAAGGTGTAAGCTTATTATTACTATCATACAAAACATAACGCATCATCTTAGACAGTTGTTCTATAGTAACTTTCGCCTGTTCCGTATCAATATCCACCAACGCATGAATATTATTTAAAGTATTCATAAAGAAATGCGGGTTTATCTGATTTTTCAGATATTGCAACTGATGTTCCAGCGTATCTCTCTCTATGATGATATTACGTTTGTTGTCAGATACCGATTTAGTATAATATTTTACCATCACATTGACAACAATCATCAGTACAAGGATAAAGAACAGAAGGATATCTATCTCTCCTACCATTGGAGGTGTACCCTGTCTCTGTCCTCTCATTTTTTCAAATGCTCTCTGATCTTTCTTGTCAAAATGTACATTTGTTTTCTTTTTATCCGGAGACACATTCTCTTGTACTCCATGTTCTTCATCTGGCTTAGGTCCTCTACCCTCCTCCATAAACGGATCATGTTCTCCGAGCGGCATGTCATCGGGTTTAAAATCCGGTTTATGGTCGGGTTTCACCAACTCCATCGGTTCCATACCATCCATTCCCTCACCGGGACGAGGATGGTTTCCTGTCGCACTATGACATGAAAACAGACATACCGCACCGAGTAATATCAACATACAGCAACCATAAAGCACATAACGTTTGTTATATACCAACTGTGGTGCTAATATAAAATTGTGTATAAGGAATATGACAAAGAAAAATCCATATACCTTCCACACATTTAGTATGATGCTAAACTGGAACTGTATATCCGAATCCGTCAGCGAACGAACATAAAGGCTTACTATGGGGGTGATAAAAATCAACCCCCATAGTGCCAAGTATAGTAGATTCTCGTTTCTGTTTTGATGACGAAACATAGAATTCTGTTTCAACAAAGATTATCGGTTATTCGCTTAGATACTTCTTACCATCTTCTGTAATAATGATACCCTTAGCTGAACCATCTGAAATAATCTGACCAGCAAGGTTATATTTTCTACTATTTGAAGATGTTGTAGCCTTAACAGACGAAATGCCTGTCATCTTAGTACTCGTATCTAGTGTACCGCTACCAGAAGGAGTTACACCAAGAGTATAACCATTGGTATATACAGTAGCACCTTCATTTATAACTACATAAGAAGGATAAGAATCTTCTGTCATAATCCATGTTCCATTTACAATAACAGTATCAGCACTCATATTCTGATCGTTGTCTATACTTCCCTCCCATATTGCATCACTAGCTACTGTAACACAAGCTGTTCCTGTATTATCAGCATCTACAGATCCATAATATGTGCCATTCTTCAATGTAAGATTCAAATACTTAGTATTAGAGTTGTTCCAAGCTGAATTGGTATTGATGTATGCCAACTGTCCACTTGGCACTGTCAACTTACAGTTTTCCAATGTAAGGAAAGCATTTACAGCAGTACTAACCTCGCAGAATGGAGCAGACTCGCTTTTAAGGGTAAGGGTTGAATTGCTAATATTAAGAGTCGGATTATATCCGCTTGCATCTCCTGAACCACTCTGATAGAGCATCACACCACGATTGTTACCAGAACATTCGAATGTACAGTTGTCTATAGTTACACTATTATCACCTTCTATGTCACAAATTTCGCCTTCATCCGTATTATTAGATGCACCTGTTGCATTTTTAACAGTCATATTGCCTGTACTGTATATGATGGCACATTTACGTCCATTTGCAATGTAAGATCCTCCATCTACCACTACAGTACCACCACCACGGTCGGTAGCAATAGCAGAACTCGTCTCACTCTGTGTCTCTACTGTACAATTCGTTGCATACAATGTTCCTTGGAAAGTACAGTGTAGACCACGAGATACCGATGAATTACAATTTATAGTTACATCATTAACATAGACAGTTGATGTATCTGTGCAAATAATACCATTAGCTCCTTTTGCATCAGTAGTAATAGTACCACCATTGATAGTTACCACGGAACTTGAACCTTTCACAAGCACAGCACTATTGACACCATAGAAACTTGTCACATCCATATTCGACTGTTCAGAATCACCAGTCTTAGTTATAGTGACATTATTTGTCGTAAACGTACCACCTCGTACTAACACTGCATTTTCATCGCTACCTGTTGACGAATAAGTTTGACCGCTTGTTTCATTTGTTCCACTTTCTTGATAATAGCCTGTAGAACTTGCAGCATAGGTATAATTAGCCTGCTCATTTTGGGAAGCTCCACCGCCTCCACCTCCGCCGCTTGGAGCATCTCCACCACCGGGACCTCCTCCTTCACCACCAGGTTGTGCAAAAGTACCAAGTCCTAAACAAAGGACAACACTAAGTAAAAATTCACGCTTCATAATAAATAATTTTTAATGGTTAATAATGTTATCACATCTAATAAAGATATTTTCGTAATATATCGATGCAAGGATGCTCCACTAAGGAAGCACCCTCGCATTATATTCTTTTACCTGCCAGGGCCGCCTCCTCCGCCCATGTTACCGCCAGGTCCCGAATTACCTCCACCTGACATTCCTCCTGTACTTGCATAGAGATTACTTGAGAAAGTGATAGAAGCTATAGTAGAACCCGTACTTGACAATGTCGCACCTGTCTGGAAGCCAAAGAACTCATTTGTGGTATTGCTAACAGATGCACCGCTTGTCACCGTATATGTACTACCCTGTTTCAGATTAGGAGAAGAGAAGATCAGACCTCCACTGCTTATCACAGCGTTGTTAGGCACCTGGAATGCCATAATGTTATTTCCTTCCGAGTCGTTAACTGTGATATACGAACCTTTAGTCCACGAAGCACTGATAGCGGCTAAACATTGTGAAGGATTGGACGGATAAGTAAACTGACCGCTTGTTTCTCCACCTAAACCGATAATCGTACCACCTGTAAATGTAAAGTTACTATTGTTATCACAGTCAAAAGCTGTTTCAGGAGAACCAGAGCCTACTGCAACTATCGTACCTCCACTGATGCTCAGTTTTGAATTTGAATCGATGGCATCATTACCCATGCTTAAGGCGAAGACATAACCACCGGTGAACGTCATGTTACCAGATGTGTTCATCACATCCTCTGATTCTGACACACCTGCAAATGTACCACCTGTCATTGTCAATGTGCCCTTACTTTCTATACATTCAGGACCATCGCCCGAACCTTTCGTATATACCCAAGTCTCACCACCATTGATAATAATCTCTGTATCAGACTTAATACCTTTAGGACTAGTATGTATATTTTGATTCCCATTATAATATGCTCGTGCACCCTCGGTAACAACATGTATCACTCCTCCATCTATGTTTATTGTCTGATCACTATTGATACCCTTACCACCAGCACCAGAACTATAAGCATAGATTGAACCGTCCTTTATAGTAAAGGTACTGTCACATTTAATACCTGCACTACTTGACATGTCGTTATCATCGGAATCATATTCTGAAGCTCCAGATGTTATTACCGTTGTACGACCACCGTCAACGAGTATATAACCATCTGTCTTTATTGCCTTTGTTGCGGTTGCAGAGACCGTGGAATTAATAACTCCACCCTTTATTATTATACCATCGTTCGACTTAATGCCATGATTAGATGTCGATGTGACATTTACTACGATATTCGGACGGAACATTATATAATCATCACTTACAATACCATTCTTAACTTTAGAAGAAACAGTCAAGGAACCGTCATTGTCTCCATAGTCACTAAAGATCAGTTGACCCTCAGAGAATATCGTTCCCTTCATATCCTCACCGTCAGGAATAACGTAGCTTGAGCCACCATCTGCTAATGTAGACGAACCTTTCAACCTAATAAATGCCCTCTTTCCTGATTGGATATTTATACAAGCACCGTCACTGTTTGACATTGTAAGATTATCCAAGATAATCGCGCATTTCTTGGAATAATCATTGTCAACTATCTTGAAACAACCATCTGTAGTAGAACCGCTAAGATGATATATAACAAAAGCTTTCTGTTTAAGTTGAACGTATACATCGGCACCATCTACCGTCGCCTCCACGTTATCTGAGGATGATACGGTAGCACTATTACCAGAATATACCACATCAACTGTTTCTGCGAAACTGGTATGTTCAACATAATCGTCATAATAAGTATCACTTTCATCTGACGGAATGCTCTCGCTCTCACTTAAGCGAGATTCATCCGTAGATATCGACATACCTAACAAACTAGATAAATCAGCACTCGTTTCACTTGTAATGGTAGTTGTCGAAGAACTACTACTGGAATTGCCACTTTGACTACTACTGTTCGTCGTACTCGAAGAGTTGCTCGTATAGTCGTTGTCACTATCGGGAGAACAAGAAACTACAAGGGCTGTAGCCAACATTACCATTGAATAAATTACCTTCTTCATACTAATAAAATTTAAAAGACAAAGTAAAGTCCTTTCATACTATTCCGATTTGTGTTAAACATCTTTTATTTTAATCGCAAATTTATAGCTTTTTTAT
>Ga0065711_1051512_pt1 | contig 10352 bp, 6 predicted proteins | sample Hoacrofraction12_FD_59098 | JGI IMG/M metagenome (GOLD analysis project Ga0065711, IMG submission 59098) | Hoatzin crop microbial communities from Cojedes, Venezuela - Epithelial fraction 12 v2 (version 2) | ecosystem: Host-associated > Birds > Digestive system > Esophagus > Crop | place...
CAGGCGGCGGGCGAGGCCGCGGCCCCGAGCGGGGCCCAGCCGGGGGGCTCGGGGGTGGGGTGCGGGCTGGGGGTTGCTCATCTGCTCGCCTCTCTGCGGGGTGCACGGCGGGGTCCCCGTGCCGGGGTGGTGGGCACCTTGGTGGAAGTTGGGTTTCACGCGGGAGAAGGGGAGCCTGTTTGCTGACGGAGAAAGAAAACTCCAGATGCTGTGTGAATTTCATGCCCCTGGGACTTACTCCACACCCTGACAATTACTGTTTTAAATGTTCCAGTTTATCTTTTGCAGCTGGCTTACTCTGCTTAAAACATGGAAACACTGTGGTGGTGTGTGGCAAGCAGGTGTTGCATCTGGTGTTGTTTACAAACTATTAGCAATTCTTCTCACTTTGCTTATAGTACATCTCTGATCTATCGTTTTTGACTGAATCCACCTCCGTAGCCTTTCGACATATGCTTGGTGGAACTGGTGGCAAGGAGTTAGCCCTTGCAGTCGGTGTCTTTGTTATCTAAGTGTTGATTCTCTGGAAGAGATAACAGAAGGGTTCTTTTGCAGGGCTGGAGGTGAATGTCATTTGATCAGTGCAACTACGAAACCGAACAGCTGCCTGAATCATGTATAGGTTTATATATGTGTATGTACACACACAGAATTAAACTGTAAGGAGTAAGCAGTACAGAAGAACATTAGATTGGAAAGAGTGGAAGCTCAGGCAATATCTTGATCAGCTGCTTCTTTCTATTTTGGTAGAAGCTGAAAACAAAATGGGAGCCCATGCCTTAGCTAGTCTGGAGGCGAGCAGAGCGTTAAAGCACTTGGGGGCAGGTTGACCTAGAGTGAGGAGTGTGGAAGTTAGTGGCAGCTCAGTTCTCCAGTCCTTATCTCCATCATGTCTTGTAACTTTCAAGTGTAATTAGATCTTGCAAGTGGAGCAGCCAGGGAATTCAAAAGCATAAAGAGGAAACTTTTGTGTGATTGCTGCAGAAAGTGTTTAATGCCGTTCTTTAAACTCTTTTGAAAAAGCAGTTGATCTCGATCTGGACAAGAATTAGTGGTAATGTTCTTAGTTAGAAACTGGAATCAAGAAAATATGTGTTAAATCATTATTTTCCACCAGCACTTGCATTTTCTGCAGTGTTACAAAAACTTTTATTGCTTATCTGTCCAGTGAAGTAATAAGACAACAGCAAAAGTGTATAGTAAACTTTATTTGGGCAGAAAATATCTTGCTTTTACTGTCTTGGCAATTAGTTGAAGAGGGAAAACTTCAGTGAAGGAGCCAATGCATCCTGCTGAGAAAAGCATATGTCATTGCTGAGAATCCCAGTTCTCATTTCTGAGACCATAAGTCATTTACTTATGTAATGTAACTATGTTAAGAGCAAACCCCTTATTCAAAATGAATTTATTGTTGATGATGTTTAGTTCATATTTGCATGAATAAGCAAATATGAATGTCTTTCGTGTGAAGAGTCCATAACCGTGCTCTTATGACCACTAATTATAATCAGTTAAATGTCTCTGAAGTCTTCATCCTAGAGGAATCTTAGTGTGTTGTTTAGAAGTTTCTACTCTCCTTTGCTTTTTACTTTCCCAGCTGAAGAAATGATATATAAATCCCTAGGACCTAAAATCTGTGCAGTTTTATTTATTTGAGCAGAACCTAAAATGACTATTTGTAATTTCATGTGCATTGAAGGTGGCTTTGCTATCAGGGGGACGATACTCAGTCTATTCTGTCTCCTCTGCTCTACTCTGGTACAGTATTTGGGTTTGCAGAATTTGGTCTAGTGGGAAAAAATTAAAATCCAGAGGGGCAGGCATGATGAGGTCAGGATTTCGGGCTTGAATTCATGTCAGAATACAGATCAGGCATGTTTTTTCGAAGTAGAACGTCTCTGAGTTGTGATTGCAGCTGATGGTAGTGAATGTCCTGGTGCACTGAACAGTCACGTAGCATGTTCTGAAGTCAGGACTGTTCTAGTGAAAAAATAGTCAATAATGCAGAAGTTGTACTGTACAGAAGATTAGCAAGCTCTTATACAGAATGGCTCTTCCTCTGACACCTGCAAGAGAAAACCAGGAACTGCTGAGGTACAAAAGTCTCTATGCATTTCTGGAGTGGAACCTTAAATATACGTAATATATGTAGCTAGGTGCTACGTTTGCCACTATTTCACATGGATGTCTTAACTTCAGAATCTTTGTAAACATGTAGAAAGTTCTCTTTCCGATGTTATTGAAGCAAGTATCAGGGAATTCTGCAGTTAAACTAGAAGGTACAGTTAAACTTTTTACAAAAGCCAGCTTTAATCTACAGTTTTCCCCTTCTCGTGTTTTAAAGTTGGTCAGTGTGATCCTGCAGAGCTATGTTGAAAATGTTGATACTGCTTGCAGGAAATGAATACTATGCAAAAAAAAATTGGGGGCAGAGGGGAAGTTTATAACAAATGTTTATAACAAAACTTAATTTGCATTTTAAAAAATTACTTATTTGTCTTTATGCTTCTACATGGGTTTGTGAGATGGTTCACACCTCTAGATTAGGTTATTAAGAGTTCTTAGGGCTATCAAGAAAGTACTTTTGCTGCTTATAGCGTGTAGTATTTTTAAACAGCGTTACCAGGGTGTGTAAGTTTGTATGTGGGGTACAAATATAACTCCAGGATAACTAATGCAGTAAAACTGAGGTACAGATTGTCTTAACCAGGACTGCACTACAGGATGAATTTAGCTTTTTGTTTAACCAGCAGAGCAAAGAAATCGCACTTACTCTTCAGGTCCATAGTGCAATTTTTTTATCTACTGAGAAATAAGCTGTTAAGCACGGAGTTTATTTTCCACCCAAGAAGAGTTTGGACAGGACTGTATGGGAAAGCAGCACCTCTGCTGTATGGTCCTTCATATTCAAAAGAATTATAGAAAATTAAGAAAGATATATAAAAAAGTTGTACTTAATTACTTTGAAAGGAATTTTGTATTGGTTGGAGAAGAAAATCCAACTTCGTTCAGTGATAGCTTTGAATGAATTGTTTTGCTAGAGAAAATGTCTTACTTTATGTGTTTGGTTTTCCAAAGTATAGTAGTAGATTATCCAGTGTAATATGATCCAGATGGTTCAGTTTGTCAGCCTTTGTGTTCTTATTTCCCTTGTCATGTGAGTGGCTTACCTTAGTAATTATTTGCTTTAATTAAAATGTTTATAGCTTGGGAAATTGAAGTACAATATAAATAGTGATTTCTGTGTAATTTTTCTTAATCTGGTATGTGGCTGAACATGTGTAACATGGTGCAAGACTTAGTGAACTGATCTTGTGTGATTATACTCAATACTGACAGGCTTTGTTTAATTTTTAATGACTGGTTGTCTCCTTCTCTCAAACAGCTGAGTGAATTGCAGTGTCACCTGTAGTCACCAGCTATTTGAAATCAAATTTAGGTACTTTTTTTATTTAAGCTATGTTAGGTACATAACTTACCTTTAATGATCCCTCTACTCACAGAGTTGATTTCTTTGCACATGTGCTCAGTGTTATGGACTTTCTTTGCCTCTAGAGGTGAGACTTCTTTGAGAATAAAATGAAAGGGATTCTGTTTCTTGTCGGGCATAACAGACTGAACAGCTTATTGGTTCCAGTGGCTTAGCATCAATAGAAACTTGCAATATTTGGATAAATCATGTGTCTTAACAAAAGCGTGATCTTTGCAGTGGCAGGATACAGTCAGCATATTGTTGCATGTGACAGTAAACATCAGATGAAGAACCTTGTTTGACTTCCCAGGTTGTATCTTGCAAGCTTAGCCGTCTGTACAGGGAAGGTTGCTTTGGCAGTGGGAGCTTATGCTAAACTCTGTGCCCTGTCTTGCTTAGATTTTGGAGAGCTAAAGACCTGGTCATCATCGAAAGAGGGAGGTTTCTTTCTGCTTAGCAGAGCTTGTAAAATAAATGTTTTCTGAAAGCCTGCTTTGGTTTCTGTAAGGTGTAGCATCCGGCTCCTTTCAAGTCAATTAATGCATGCTAAACCTATTTTATTTTCAGGTATGTCAGAACACAGCAATGAATCCACAACACTTGATGAATCTCATCCAGCTGCAGAAGAGGTCCAGTCTGACTCTGAGGTGACTGGGTGACAGTTATATTAGCGTAAAATCAACCAATCCCAGCAACAGTTTCAGACGGCCAAAAACTCTGATACCCGTAGCACAGTGAAGTTAGTATGGGGATGTGAGTTCATGCGCATTATCTTCAGTGGGTGGGTTTGGTTTTGAGAACAATCCAATTAATTTGTAACAAAGTATTACTTCAACCAGTAGTCTTTTGCTGTGCTCCAGTATTTGTTTTGTGAGTTTACTAGATTCATGCAGGCTAGAGCCTGAAATTTGTAGGTGCTGCGGGAAGAAAGGGTTGGTACTGAAAAGGCAGCAGTCTTTGTGTAACCTCACTGTAACAAGACAGTTCTATCTGCCACTGGAGTGGTGAATCTTTTTTTAGTGGGAACAGATATAGCTTGCACCTTCATTGTGGAGAAGTCTGTGATTTTTTTTTTTTCTTGTAAATAATGAACAAATTCTTAAGGTTCTTGATAATACTTAGCTGATCAGATGTGATTGGGAGGCTGTTTCAGGAAAGCAGAGAGTAAACATTTCCCTGGCTGCTCTAGAGTGAGAATGAAAAAAGGTGATACTGACTTTATCACTATTAGGATTTCAGTACCAGTGAATTGTTTTTAAACTTTTTATAAAAACAGAATAGTGATTCCATAGATATTTAGTGTATTTCCAAATCTGATATTTGGAAACAGAGGTGTGCTAAGAAAAAAAGTTAATGAAGGATTAATATGTTTTTCTATATATAATATGCAGCCCAAAAGTCATGATTTTCCGTAGCACTTATTTCATTCATGCGTAATACAGCAATGCAAATTTAGGAACTTCTTGATATTTAATTTAGACTCTTCCTACATACGATAGATTTTCTTCTGACGATGCAGTTTCTTTATGTACTTAGTTTAAATCAGCTGTGCGCTGCACTTTCCAAAGGGACACTTTGTTCAGCAATCATACTCCCTGTTTGAACAGAAATACTGTTGTGACTTGGTGGTTCAGTTATGTCTCAGATCAGTACGCTTACCAAGATTGTGGGAGGTTGCAGGAACATGCATCCAGAGGTAAAGAGAAATGGCCACTGGTTTTGGCGGTAGTCACAGTTAAAGTATTTTGAAATACTGCACTGCTGAAGTAAGCTGGTGCTGTGGCCGAGAGCAGTGCTTCATTCTTAGTAGTGTTTTATTGTGTTATTACTACCCACTCTGTTTTGTAGGTTGTTGGAGCTGTGTGATGAACTGTTTTGGCGAACCCATTTGAGTGGAAAAATTACCCATCCCCTGTCTGGGCGTAGGTCACCTTCTTTTAACCTGCGGTGTTTCCACAGCCTTGTTTGGTCTACAAATACATTGTTCTGGCCCAGGGAAGAGGTGGTGGAATGGGGGAAGCTGATGGGGGGAAGAGGTAAAGGTAAAAGGGGCGAGTGGGAAAGCGAAAGGACTACTTGTTCTTGGCAACAGTGCTACCTTAGACTGTTGACTAAAATGCAGGTGGTGATTTCTTGTTACGGCTGAGCCAAATTAGCAGTTTATCCCACTTCCCTTTTTCAGCTGCTCACTTCATATCTTTGGTGCTTGTCTGACCTCATTGCAAACTGATTCGACTCACTGAAACTGCAGAAAATTAACCCAGTGAAAAAGTCTAGTGAGTTGAGTCTGTTTATTGTGCAGTCAGGCGAGCGGCAGGCGTGTGTTGTGGTTGGAGGATGGGACACTGTGGCTCGGAGCAGGGACTGGGAAAGGGGAGTAATGAAACATCCTCCTTTCAGCAAGGGAAGATGGTGGCTTAGTTCGGGCATAACATAAAACTGAAGTTAGCAGGTAATTTTTTGCTTCTCTGGAGTTGATGTGTAGGTTTGCCTCGGGTAAAACCACCTAAAAAAACCCCTGTGAATTGCTTCTAGTTCTTTATTTAGAGTTCATAAGGTGTCCAGAGAAGCTGATGGTTTTTTGTTTTCTAATGAATATATATGTTTATTAGAGACATGTATGCATATGCATGAGCGTGTATATCTCTCAATAAATACATACACTTACATCAATGTACAATATTACCAAAATGATTTGAGATTTTTGATGAAAAGCACCCAAGCCAAGTATTTGTTTTGCCTTTAATTTGGAGATGCAATTTTGTTTGTGATCCCTGCCAAACAAAGTGTATCCCCTGACGGTACAGGACTTCCCCTTGGCACTGTGTTTTCTGACAACTCGCAGAAAGAACAGAAATAGCTGTGTTAGCCTATGCTAGTGTTTCAGTGTTGAACAGGTAGCTGTGACAGGCCAGGCATTTTGAAAAATACCTCACTTTACTGTGTCAAGTGGAAGTATGGTTCCTGGCAGTCTTGGAGTTTAAGTAGATGAGAGATGGAGAGCAAGATAAAGAAGCTTGAGCTATTGGACAGATTTCCTAGATCAAAATCTAATATGGCCGGTAATTAGAACATTTGATCTAATGGTGTTGCATAGCAGCTCCCTGCAAGGAGCAGGGAGTTGGACTTAATGATGCTTATGGGTCCCGTCCAGCTCAAGAGATGCCCTATTCTACGAAATGAAACTAATCACTGTTCTAAAAGAACTCATAAAATAAACATAGACCTTTTGGTGTGCTTCAATATTTTCGTTTACTTAAAGGCTATGAGTTCTGAGTTTGTTCTGTTGTATGAAGAATGGCCTAAAACCCAACTGTTCTGTGTTCTAGTTGTGGGTGAAGGCTGGACTTGATGGAGACCTTGGTACTCTAGGTCAGTGTGAATCTATGGCATGCGAGCTGTTCCTTCCCAGTGCTGAAAGAATGCACTTACTGGATCCTAAATGAGAGAGACTGATGGGGTAAGTTAGTGTGCTATAAAGTCACTTTTTCTTGATTTTATAGCACGCTGACTTTGTCTTAAAGGGTTTGAAATCTGCTCTCTGTGTACTTAGAATATTTTCAAAAGCTGTGCCTAAATGTTCAGCTTCTCACTTCAAGGAAGTGTTTCATAAAGCTATCTTTGAAAGAGTAGCTTTCAATTCAGTTTTGCTAAGTTAGTTGTAGAGAAAGTCTTGATCCGCAAAAGGGGAAAATGTACCACCTCAGATGGTATTTTATAGATATACATCCATGGTTTGTGGTTCATATGTGTGGTTCTTAGAGTGGCTTGTCCTTGGCCGCCGTCTTTCTATTCTCTGCATGGGTAAAAAGCAGCATTTACTCAGAACTTGACAGACTTCAGTCTCCTTGCTTTTTTTTCTTGTTGTATGTGATGGTGGTGGTTTATGCTGCAATTGAATAAGCTTATTACACTTTCAGAAATGTGAATCAGATTTTCTAGATACCAAGTAGAGTTTGAGTAGTGAGCTCTGCTTCAAAAGACCAACAGAGGTGAAGTCTCAGTAGTTTACAGTGTTTGGAAGAAGTTATGGTAACATAGCTTTGAAAGCGATTTGGAGTTAGAGGAGTGTGTCTGTTGGAGCCCACAGACAGTGACTAGTTAGGGAAAAAAAAAAAGCTTGGGAGGCTTCAAAGCTTACTAAGAAAGTTAAGCTTACTAATGTAAATGAAGTGGTGATAGGTGAAAGTGGGGGAAATATTAGCAATGAGGTATGACAGGAGATGTTTGTTGCCAATTAAGAATGATGCAGGTGATCCTGAGTAGGTACCAGTAAAATCTTTGTTATATGGATATCCTGTGGAAGCTTCACATGTGGTTGGAGAAGCTGCTGGTACTTCAGCCTGATCTCAGGCTGGGCCTCCTCCTGACCCTTTGACTGAAAAGAACTGGTTCAGTTTGATGTTTTAAGAGCTTTAAGGGAATAAAGCATCTGTTCTCAGGTACGTGTTGATGGTGTACCATGTCTTGCCAGTCTTGCACAGGTGCACGGGCTGGTTTGAAGTCTTCAGACAACTTTTATGTGAGTAATTGAACAAACACTGCTTCGGTTATTAGATGACTTTTCTACTGTTTACACTTCAGGTGACTGATGAAGCTCTTGCAGAGTTAGGGGTAGCTTTTTGAGAAGGCTGAAATTTTCAGTTTCTCTTAGTTTTGCAGAGTGTTATGGTGCCATTCCTTCTTCAGGTGCTTGTACATGGTGTGCATTTCTTCTGGAAATGTCTGTGCTAGGTTATACCTTAGGTCATGCTTGAAAACAGTGATTTCACAGCTGCTGATACTGTTCATAATGCAATTGCATTTTGAAACTAACGTTGATTCTTGAATTGCATTGGTGCTTTTAAGTTCTTGTTTTTGCATTTCACTCTAGATTTACTGCTGACTGAATACCAACGATTTAGTCAGAAAGTGGCACTGTATTATGATAAAATACAAAGCAAGTTAAACTCTTTTAAAGTTTGGAATCATTACTTTTCTTTCTGTAACACATGATCAAACTCATTGCACTTCTCTAATATTTATTGCTTATCATTAGCTAGTACAGTTTTGGTATTAGCCAAGCTCACCTTTTTATAGCTTGAGATACATGAACTACTCTTAAGAGTCAAGAGCGCATAGAAAATACTTCTCTGGCCCCACATGTCTCATTTGTGTCTGACACCCGCCCAACCCTCTATATCAGTGGGTTACATTTTAGTGTTTCTTTTCTGTTAGAACTTCAGGCTTTAAATTACTTCTGTCTGAGCTGTGCTAGTGTAGTTATGTGATTTGGGTATGTGATTAAATGAATGTATACAGACCTAGTGTATCAGAATATTACCAATAGGAGTTTGAAATAAAACCAACTGTTATGAAACCTATACATCAAATATTTTCATACAGGTCACTGGCTGGAAAACTAAGATAAATACTAACCTACTTTTCCTTATGCTATAGGAAGGTGCAATGGCTCAAGGGTCTCCCAAAAATTCAGCGGCAGAAATTCCTGTGACTAGCAATGGACAGCTGGAAGATTCTCACGAGCACAGCTTTAACAGGGTAAGGATTTTCTTTGCTGTCTGGCAAGGTACCGTTATCAGAAATCCAGATGTTACAACGCAGTGCATAGCGGACTTCACTTGACGTAGTTTTCTGGAGCTTTAATGGAAAAACTTCTTTGAAGCTCAGAAATTATTGTTAAAGTTGATGTTACGTAATGTGATTGCACATTGCAATAACCTTTTTTTGTGTAAGAGACATGTTAGTAGTGGCAAGTATTTCTGAAGATGAAATGGTCTGTAATGCACAACCAAGTGTATATGCTTGTCTCTGATTGTTGAGGATACTGATTTTTAATCTGACAGTTTTATTCATAAAACAGGACAACAAGCATTTTTAAAATATGAGACTTAGCAGGCCCTGTGAATTCAGGCTACCAAATCCTGTATTTTTTGTGAAGCAGTGTCAAGTTGTTCAAGGCAAGCTATTTCTCAGGGGTAGTAAGTTTGGAGGCAACACGCCTGAAAATGAAGATAGTCACGTTCTGATTTGAAGTTGTAAGCAGGAGAGAAGTAACTTTTTGTGTTGAAACTGAAAAATTAATACTGTATTGTTGTATGATATATAGATGAGATGTATCAGAATCTATCTTATTTGTTGCATGTTGAAAAAAAGTTGTACTTCCATAATCATCTGTATGCAATTTTGTGACCTTTCCCTTAACCTTGATGCATTTTACTATGGGTTCTTCTTGTGTTTGCCCAGCAGAGGGTGCCGTGGTGTAGTTCATGCAAGTTGGGGTTGGCTTTCTTCACTTTTTTTATTTTGCTTTTCAGTTGGAAAAGGAAGACGAGTTAATTATCTACATTTACTTGACATCTGCTGAGATTTAGATTTTAAGGAAATCTCTTAAGCTTTAACAGTCCCATGCTGACTTGCAGTGCAGGATTATTTCTAAAAGAAGTACTGAGCAGAACTTCAACATTTTATTCTATCCTATTAAAATGCTGATTAGAGGAGGCAACCTGCATAAGTTTAAAACGAAGTTACATATACACCCTGAATATTGATTAAAGAAGCATCTGCCTGGTTTTTTTTGTTCTAGTTTTAGCTTTTATGGAAAAACTCTTTCCAGGCTGATAAATGATTGTTAAAGTTGACAAAAAACCTGAAGCAGATACTACACATTGCAATAACTTTTTTGTATGAAAAGTATATTAGTAATAGCAATTTTTTTCTGAATGTTAAATAGTGTGAAGTATTGGGTGCTCTGTAACACACAATCACAGAATCACAGAATAGTAGGGGTTGGAAGGGACCTCTGTGGGTCATCTAGTCCAACCCTCCTGCTGAAGCAGGGTCACCTACAGTAGGCTGCACAGGACCTTGTCCAGGCGGG
>Ga0065711_1051513_pt1 | contig 10352 bp, 5 predicted proteins | sample Hoacrofraction12_FD_59098 | JGI IMG/M metagenome (GOLD analysis project Ga0065711, IMG submission 59098) | Hoatzin crop microbial communities from Cojedes, Venezuela - Epithelial fraction 12 v2 (version 2) | ecosystem: Host-associated > Birds > Digestive system > Esophagus > Crop | place...
AATTGAACAGCACCGGTCCCCGTACGGACCCCTGAGGGACTCCACTCGTCACTGGTCTCCATCTGGACATTGAGCGTTGACCACTACCCTTTGGCAGCGACCATCCAGCCAATTCCTTATCCACCGAACAGTCCACCCATCAAATCCATGGCTCCCCAATTTAGAGAGAAGGATGTTGTGGGGGACCGTGTCAAAGGCTTTACAAAAATCCGGATAGATAACGTCCATTGGTTTTCCCTTGTCCACTCTTGTTGTTACACCATCATAGAAAGCCACTAGGTTGGTGAGGCAGGAACAGAAGGAATATTTTTTTCAGGGAGGAAAAAGACTTAGAATATACAAAAGAAGCCATGTTTTAGAAAAAAAAGTACCATTTTACTTAATTACTTGTAGTTAAAATGCAGTTGGAGGAAGGTAAATTAGGTGCTGTATAGTAATTTATTTTTGAGCAGAGGACCTGAATGCTGAATTTCCAGCCTGTCTGATAGGTAAACAGATGGGAGAAATGATTTGAAAAGTAGGGTCTTTTACAGAACATTTTTGGCCCCTGATGGGTAACATTGGTACTGCTCGTAAACACGAGAAGAATCCTAGACTTTGTTTAGCTGTCACTGAAGGACTTGCGAATACCTCATTTACATAGCTCCTAAAAAGAGTATATTGTTTAAGTAATACTATAATTTCATGTATGCAGTGAAATCCTAATAAAGATTTAGTGCCTTATGTTCTTATTAGTAAATATTTGCTTAGGTAGCGCGACGATTTCTCGCATTCTTATGAAATTTTCTACTATTCTTAAGCTAGAGGATCCCACAAGTTTCACGTTTACATATGAAATTGTCTGGTTCTGTAGCTGCTTTGTGTAGTTGAATGTGATGCTTGTCTTGTTTTGGAATTACCTTAGGTAACGTTTGTGTGTTCAGACAGCACGCAGACATTGTTTAATATTCCTCAAACAGGTAGAGAGCCTCGTTTTCTTCGGGTTTTATTGCTTCCTAGAGGATTCCTGAGGGAACTCTAAACTTAAAAATATAGATACCACTGCCTTTTCATGTTAATACGTAGAGTAAGATAATGAGGATGCCTTCTTGCTGCTAAAGTTCTTCCTGAGAATCCCAAGGCCAATGATTTTAACCATCTTTTTGATGGATAGAAGGAAGGAGAACAATGTCCTTCCAGCTATGCCCTGTCTGTTGTCTGCCCTGGCTAGAATTAGTGCTGGAAAGCTGCCCAGCCGGTGGCCCGTGCGACGGAGGGCACGCTTCCCGTTGGTGCGAGGCTGGTCGCTCCTGCGTGTCGCGTGGATGTAGCCGTGCCCGTCAGACCGAGCAGGGGGGGCTTTCACCACGTGTATTAGCACAGCATCCGCATATCTTTTCATATTTGTGTGTATGTGTTCATGTTGTGTGTTCTCTTCATTGGTGTTTAGTGTATTTTCCAATATCAGACCAAGAGCTTTGGGCTTGGCTACTTTAGATGCTGCAATCACTGTATCAGCCTTTATCTCTGTTATCTTGTGTACAATTTTGTCTGTGTTTAACAGTCCGTTATAAAAGGGTTCGAGAGTGTAAGTAAAGTACTCATAACTATTCAAGTTTATCAGTTAAACAGTAATATTTTGGATTGCAGCTTAACGGAACTAAACATGTTATTGTATAATGGTTTTGACACCTTCAGCTGAATTCAAAACAAATTGCAAGGGAATTGGACTAATTTGGTTCATTTATCAAAAAAAAGAAACCTTTGTGACAGAATTGTCTGAGAATTCTAGAATAAAAATAATTTTGAAGCCAAAATTTCTATTATAACCTCAGTGAGTGTAAAATGTTATTTTTTTGGTGGTAATACTGTTGGTTAATATTTGCTAATTCCTCCCCCATTGTCATATCCAAGGAACACAATTAGAAAAGTTTGTTTTCCTCAGTTAACATGCCTTAATAAACAGTGTTATCTTCTTACTTAACGATGTCTTATCAAATGGCCTCAATGTCTTTAAAGCTGGCTTCAGTCGTGCTGGGGGATCTGAAGGAGCGACCAGGGAAATCCCAGGATTGCTTGACAGGGGCACCGTGTGGGATAGGAACTGCATAGGCAATGTCCTGGAAGAGGCCATGAACTGCTTTGCCGAGATGCAGAGGCAGACAGAGGAGAAATTCCGCTTGTGGATAGAAAAGCTAACCCGTCTTGACACGGATGAAGAAAGCAAGCAACAACTGGATCCCAGGGAACCTAAAATTCAACTAGTTGGCCAAAGAATCCCCCCTACCGCGCAGGCAGGGGCTTTCATACAGATGCCTGATAGCCAAGTACTTCCACAGCAGTCATTTAATTCTTACGTGGGCTATCAAAATGTCGATGCTACGCTAGAGTTTCCAGCGACTTTTAATAACAATTTTCCACCCATCTTTCCGGAGAATGGGAATGTTGCAGAGCCTGACCTGAATCAATCATAAACTTAAAAAAAAATCCGGTCTTTGAAATCTCAGTGTTACTTTGGATTATACTAAAGACAAGGTTTGCTTTTCTCTTTGTATGTGTTTGTTTTGTTTTATCCTCTTTTGGGCTTTTTTACCATGGTATCCTTTTTTTAATTTATAGATAAAATATTTATAGTGTAAGAAATCCCACGGTATACCTATGTGTACACGCATACAAACACCTTTAAAGGTGTGAAGGGGAACCACCCAAAGCTTTCATCACCAAACTTGGGAAAATGTAACTTAGAATCCTTGTTTAGATACCCCAAAATCAGTAGAGCTAAGTTTGTTACAGTAGGAGCATTCAGAGTATTCATCCAAATGCGGTTTTTGCATGGTAAAACATTTATATAAGGAAAGAAGTTTTATATTTAAAGATGTAAAGTAGCCTAGAGAACCAGATTAGATACAGACCCATAACATTTCCTTAACTATCTCTTTGCTCCCAAACTTTTCAGCTTGAACATGTCACACATTAGGTTTTTTCTTCTTCCTTTTTAGGCAGAAGTAATAAATAAGCTTACCCTAAAGATTTAGGTATATATAACAAATGTGCACAACTGATTTTTTTTTGTCTCCCATTTAGTAGTTAATTTTCTGTCCAGAGCTTTTATTAATGTCACTGCTGTGTTGCACATGGCATATTTATGGAAGCAGCTGTCTTATATTGTGTGCACAAATACGAACATGTATACATATATATGTGTTCGGTTTGGGTGGAAGTCATCTCCTCTAATTTTAGGTGTCTAGTTTGCTGTTCGGTGGATCTCCTTCTGAGTCAATGGGAACAGAGAAGCGCTTGCAGAGGATACCTCCTGGCAGCGTCTTTCTCTTCCATGAGTTGTCTAAACTTCCCTTACAAACAGTTTAGAGCAGATAATTTTTGGCTAAAGTTAGGTGAGATGAATTGCACCCAACTGCATGTTCATGCATGCCTGGTGCGCACGAAGTGCTGCTGCTTCCTTCTGTATATACGACCAAACCACATCCTTCGTGCTGGAGTAAAAATAGTTGTGTCGGCCCTCAGACAAGCAGCCGTTGGCAGATGGATTGATCCTTGGCACAGGAATTTAGAGGAAGGCTTGGCAGGTTAGTAAACACTGTGGTGGTCTGAAGGGACGGGCTGCTGGTCTGGGTCAGACAGCAAGAGCTCCTTCTGAACCGCATTGGAATGCCGCTGAAATCATGATTTACCTGTGGTGGGGAATGCCAGAACATTAGTTTCATTTAAATAATACAATGACTTGCTATCGTGTGGGGTTTTTTTATACCAATAGTTATCCTGAATAGTCAGGCTTGAAACTGTGATGTTTAAAGTAGGATAAATTTAAACTGTATATTAGAAATCTCTAGTTAATTCCTGTTATCACTGCACACAGGGATTTTTTTGGTCACCTCTCCATTAAGGCCTTTCTTCATGTGAAGTAACTTCTCTGTAGCTACCAAAAATGTATATTTATCATCAGTTAGAGCTTGCTATAAGTTTCTAATGCAAATGAAATAAAAAATCTGATAATGGAAATTGAAAGTCTTTGCATAGACGTAGTTTAAGTAAAGATGTAGGTCTATAGGTCTCCTTTAGTTCTGTTATTTTGCTTTTTAAACCACAGTCACTTTTTTCCCCTAATTATTTTAATATAATTCCTTTTCTTCCTGTTGGAAGTAACCATTGTATCTTCTGTAGGTCTGATTTCCACCCCCCCGAAGCCAGTGGGAGTTTTTCCATCAGTTTGTATGGGAGTTTGGATCAAACCTGTAACAGGAACTCAAGAAATGCTTTTTGTTATCAGTATAATACTAACACTGATGTCTTAATGATTTTATTGGCCGAGACTTACTTTATTTTTTAAGTATGTGATGCCCTTGTTAAAAGAAAAAAAACACGTTAGAGAGCTGTGTTATTTTCAGAGTAGTTATTTGAAATACTATGCAGGAGGTAATTTTTAAGTACTGCAATAAATTCTTTACAGATCACCTTCATGCATAATTTTGATACAAAGATTTTCAAATGAACTTGTAAGAAAACTCCCTCGTCTGAAATTGTGTGCATTTCAAGTAGAAGTTAAATGAGTTATTCTATATTTGTCCTTATCTGTTTAAAATGTAAGATTCTTCAGGGAAGATTATTTGCCGATGCAAAAATAAAATCGGATCATTCTGGTGTTCATAGATTTGAGAGAGAGATATATATACACATACACATTGGAGACAATAAGAGCAGCATATTTTAGAGCATGACAACTTTACAAGTGTTCCCATGCATGCAGAAGCAGCTTTTTGCAGTGACTGGTTTCTTTTAGTGTTGAAGAGTCACTTAGCTCAGTATGTCTGTAAGCATGCCCTAACCTTTTTTATAAAATAGAATGTATTGAGCAATTAGGTATTTCAAAACAAATTGTGTAAGAAGATCAGTTGAACTTATTTAGCTCTCGGACTGGAACAGACTTTTACATACTGATCCTTAACAATGGATAATAACTTTGTTAGGGATTTAGCCAGTGACATTTCTGCCAACTTTCAATATCTTGTTTAGGTAATTTTTTTTTTAAATAAACCGTTGAAATAATTCAGTGTATTAAACAATAAAACATTGGATTTGGTTCCTGTAGACAAAAATTAAAAACTTTCAAACATTTTTATCCGTTTGTTAACTGTTTTTTTAATGCAAGTGGCTATGAATGTGAAAGAACAAGCAGAGGATTGTAGCTGTTGAGCATACAGACTTCGAAGCTGTATGCTTTCTAGGATAAAACAATTCCAAGGCACCCAGAAGACTGAGGGAATGGTTCATATTGGATATAATTTTAACTTGGTTTCCCCACAAAAGCTACCTAGTGTTAAGAACACCTGCACAAGACCAATGGTTGTAAATGGTTTTGTAAATATAATTTTGTTTGGTCACTCTTTTCGCTCACCTCAAAACTGGAGCCAGATCTTCAGCTGTCATAAATCACCTCCTTTGAAATGAAAAGTGTGCAGTGATTTACACTGTTGAGTATCTGGTCCATTAGCTTGTTTTCCACATGAAGAACTGTGTTGCTCCTGCTAGAAGCTGAGAGGGGAACCGCACCTTTCTGTTGTTCAGGTGTGGTGTAAAATACCTGGTGCAGGATTTGGCAGGCTGCACAGTTAAACAGGAGCATCTCTCTTCTTGCTTTGTATTAGGAATTTGAAATATACAGAGCATGGAGGAAACCAACCTTCAGATACCAATATGAGTGATGAGTATTTTAAACATGTGTGCGACAGCCTTTGGCATCTCTTTGAGAAAACAGATAGCTAATACAGAATTTCAGATTTTTTTTTTTTTTTCTTCCTGGAAATATTTTTGCTGTATTATATCGCTGCGGTTAAGTTTGTCATGACTTCCGTTACAAGCTCTTATTTTCAAAGTGCTTTCACTAGAAGCTTTCAGGGAGTTGAAATTTCTTCAGCTGAAATTTTAACAAACTTCAACCTCATCCATTCCATATTTCATTAAAGCAGTCTGGCTTTATTTAAGACTATTTTAAAATTATTGGAAACTCTTGTACTTTACAACACAGAGTTGCATTTTTAATGTGTGTTTGTGCTCACATCTCAACAAATTACTTCAAAACCACCAAATTTAACAAGTAGAGGAGAAATCAGTAGTTTTGCACAGATGTGGAGAATCACAGGTGATAATTTAGAGTTTCTCTATTGCCCTAGGTTTTGTACTTCAGAATGGAGTAAAGAAACATTCTAGTTTCTTTAAAGAATTTTCCTTATCTTATGATTTGAAAGAGTAAATGCATCAAGTCAGATCAGCCTGTGTAGGCTGCTGTAGTCCTGGGGAAGGTGGTGCCAGCTTAAACCCAGCCGGCTTATTTAAGTCTCTATATTGCCATTGTTAATGTATATATTAATTATATATGTTTTCAGTGTGGCAGCTGTTTGCATGGGAGTAACTGAACACCCGTGTGACTGCAGAGCTGGGATTTAGGAGCAGGTGAAACACAACTACTTTGTTAGTGGTTTTAGTGCAAGTGCAGAAGAAATATCTTCACATAAACAGCTCAATTTAAATGTCACTAAATGTCAAACTGACAGTTCAGTAAATGAAAGATTAAAGGGTCTGCTCCTAGAATTGGCCCCCTTGCCCAAAGAAGTCCTTGGGAGTCGCGGGGGGCTTTGACATGCAGTGGTTTTTGCAGGCTCGGCTGCAGGTTCTTCCCCAGACATCTGTGCTGCTCCCGTGAGTGGGGTTTGGTAAGGAAGGTGTTTTATTTAGGGGGAAAAAAAAAAGCTGTTATACAACAGAAACTAACGTAAAGGCAGTGAAACTTTATTCAATGTTTCTATTGCAAGAAATAGCTGAACAGGGAAAAAAAAACCCAAAAATTAAACCTTTCAGATGTACTGCTCTTCAGTGTTATTTTTAACAGTGTCAGGACAAAAGAATTCAGGCAGAAATATACACCTCTGTTTTTTTAAGTTCAGTGTCTTTTAGTGTTTCTGCAGGATTGTTAGGTTATTTTAACTGAGCTGCTGGAGTTAAGACTGGTGAACCAATCTTAGCTTCAATGAAACGGGATTATATTTGGCAGTTATTTTACAAACTGAAATGTATTTATTATCACTGATTTATTAAAGTATTTTGTCTCTTCCTGTAACAATGTGCTGTAAATCTCTTTTTTTTTTTTTCTGAAGTAATATTTCAAGGGCATTGAGAAATTAAATCCTAGCCCCATTAAAACCCATAGAAAATTCTACTAATTTCAGTGGGGCTAGCATTTCACCTCATTAGAAACTGAACTTACTCTGCAGTTTTTGGTCAGGGAATCCTTTAGCTCACTTTAAGGGGAACGTTTGCCTGATAAATGTCTGTAAATCAGGCCCACTGTGTAGATGTTTTTACAGTAATCGGGGTCTGCACTGTGACCACTGCAGTTAACATTTGGAAGCATTAGAACAAATGCGCTGTGCAATTTGTACTGTAGAAGCTGAAATATTCAGGCTGATTGATGGAGACGGACAGTACCTTGCAAAACATCAAGCTAGAAAGCGGTCTTTCCCACAACTTTTATTAGTCTCGTAGTGTGAGATCAGCAAAATGAAGGCACATGGAAAAGAGGCTTATGAAGTTAGAAGCGATTTCAGGCACTGTGTTAAATGACGCAGGCTGATCGAGCAGGGGGTCAGTCTGGACCATTGAAAGTTTTGCATCGAGTCTATGCCGGTCCTTCCGTGGGAAGATGCAGTTTGTACTTGCAGAAATATGGTGGGTTTTGGAGGGGTGCCTGTGGGGCACACGTTTGCCTGCCTTTCCTAATGTAAGTTGTGTTTACATAGGATTTTTTTTTCTTCACTGTCATAACTATGTAAGAGTAGGGTGTGATGGTTTCCCAAACCCTCCTGATACACTTTTGCAAGTAAAACTGGGGAAAAGATATGGCTAATACATCTGCTTCCATAATTAATGAATCATTAGGTGGCATCAGTGAAAATAAATCCGATCAAGAGATATAAACTGCACACCACCTAGTGATACTTTCAGCACACAGCCATGTTCCATGTGCCTTTGCTTAACGCACAATGAAGAAGACTGTCATGACTTAATGTATAATTTTGTGAAACAAATCCAAGATACTTTCCATCTAGTCATCAAAAAGCCTGAGAAGAATGAATGTTGATCAGCAGGACTTGAATTTTTGAGCTCTCTTTTGATGTGATATATTAAAAATTATCTAGTCTGAGAACAGATACTCATTTGGTCATGTTGTTTTGATTTTAGTATTTTATTATTATGGGAAAAAAAAAAACAAACACTAAAGCTTTACTGTGTGAAATGAAGGAAAATGTGTGGAAAGTGGATTCATCGATAACTTTCTGTTCACTTTATGATTTTAGAGAGAATGTTGTTACACTACTATTGTTTTTTATTGTATGTACAATGTATTCTTTGCCTAACGCTGTAAATTTTGAAATGTAACTACTGTAACCTGGAAGAAATAAATAAATAAAAATAGTAATGAAGCGTTTCATGTTGCTAAACAACATTAAAAAAGCGCAGCTCTCCTGCCCTGCACCACTGCTTGGGAATTGTTTTAGGGTTCAGCTAGTTCATGCCATCTGGACTGCACATACTTTATGAAACCACAGCTCTGGATCATGTCTTAAATAATACCAGGTTTGTATTGTTTATCTAAACCAAAAAGACTGTCACTTCAGCCTGTAGTCTTGTATATGAAGCCTTTCTTTTTGGATCAGCGTTACTGATGTGTGTATTGTAAAACATTTTGGCAGGTCAGTTAAGATGAATCCTCTAGTTTTTGGCACACAAAATATGATCTTTTTGATTACTGTAGTGATCATTTGATCTTAAAACGTAAGTAGGTATTTAAATCCGGTCTATGTTTTGCTTGATCTTGAAGTAAATCGAGTTGTCTCTTAAATTTAAGTCTCAAGTGAAAATGTGAGAGCATTCTTAGATCTTTTATTATCTTAAATGTCTCAGTATTCTCTGCTGTTATATAAAAATAAATGCAATTTAGTTTAGACTACTGAGATTGAGACAAAGCAGTGACTGTATTCACAGTGAAGGTGCAGAGGTGAGGCTGGAAGAAGCCCTGCCTCCTTGGGCTTGTGAGTACCTGGGTGCCTCTGTTGCCTTTTTAGATTTTGCATGTTTCACAAAAGCATTCCTAAACACTGTTTTTAAACTCCTCCATAATTTACCAGTCAAAAATAGCTCAGTAATTTGAGGGTAATGTTTTCAGCAAAGCTGATCTCCTCTGCTTTTTAGTCTTGAGCAAGCTGCAGATCTCTTCTTGCTTCGGTTTCCCCCGTAGGCATAAGGAGGTTAATAACCACCTCAGAGCTCTTTGAGATCTACTAGTGGAAGGCTTTTTGCAAGAATAAAGTGCTGCAATTATTATTGCTGTTATTACTGTATCCATTTTGTTTTAAAGCTTAGGATGATAGTCACACCTAAGTAAGGGTCCGTGTCTACTTATTGCAAGGACACTGATGACTCCAGAGGGCGATTCAGACCGCCAAAATTAGGCTTCTGATTTTCAAATTATTTCTATCAGGGTAGTCCCCTGGAGATTTCAGTCTTTTTCCGCTACCTTTATAGAAAATATAGCGAAGTTTAAATCTCATCCCTAAGGCTGAATTTTGTTGTGGTGTACTTCAGCAGTGTGAGAGACGGGTGCCTTGTCGAAGGTGGCTGTCTCAGCTCTTGCTGTTTAGTGGGGAAGGAGGAGAGATGATGCTCCAGGCTGCAATTTCCAGGCTGAGATTACCTGTACCTGAAGTTTTTCTCTCTGGCTACGGTAGGAGGGAGTTTAGGTGGTGAGCTGAGTCTACATGCCTGCATTTAAGAAAGCTAATGAGAAGTAATGACTCAAAGGACTAAATTCCCCATTCGGGTTCTGCTAGCTAATACCTTTTGTTTCCTATGATAAAAGTACTGCTGTGCAGTGATACACAGCTGTTTCAGCGCAAAGGTGCAGTGCTTCTTAACAGGACCGCTGCTTTTGTCCTACAGCTGGAACTTTATGGTCGATTCCCCCTCTTTGCTTGTGCTGCCATTATAATGAGTTAAGGGATGATGGATGGGAGTGTGGATCTTACAACACAGTTCAGATTGCTGAATGTTGAGATGTGACGCTATGAAAAGCATGGGAGTGGCTAGCAGATAAGAAACAAGTGAATTTTCTACATTGCAAGCTGAACATGGAAGCTGATATGTGTAGACCTGGATTTTTGTGCATGTGGCCTCCAATTCTACGCAGAATTAGTTTTTATGAGCTATGTAAATTAAGGGAGAATTGGACACTTGGAAATGGTGTCCCCGTGATGACCTCTGCCTCTGAATTCTTTTTTTTTTTTTTTTAATAAAGCAGTCTT
>Ga0065711_1009904_pt1 | contig 10351 bp, 5 predicted proteins | sample Hoacrofraction12_FD_59098 | JGI IMG/M metagenome (GOLD analysis project Ga0065711, IMG submission 59098) | Hoatzin crop microbial communities from Cojedes, Venezuela - Epithelial fraction 12 v2 (version 2) | ecosystem: Host-associated > Birds > Digestive system > Esophagus > Crop | place...
ATAGAGAAGGGGGGGGGGGGATGTGAAGGAGATGGAAATGAGACTCCGAAAGCATCACAATTTTGTCTTAAAAGTTAAGCGTCATAGTAGCCATGTGCTCTGTGGTTTCACTAGATGCAGCGGAAAGCGGCGAGGTAGCCTTACAGTGAATGAAGGAAGATGGACTGCAGATAACCCTCAGAGAATGAAGCTAAGGCCATCAACAACAATAAATTAACAACGGCCAGCAGGATAGGGAAAGAAAAGCTTTCATAAAGGTGTCTGGGGGGAAAGGAATACAAAAAGGCTTTTAATAGAGGAACCCCAAAGTGAGACTGATAACTCTGAAATGCTGGAAATGTATTTAAAAAAATACTTGAAAAGAGGGACAGTTGAAAATCAATGAGGATGTAATGCAGTTACTGATAAAAGGCAAGCAAGAAAATATCTGTGAAATGTGAGCTTACTGCAGCATAGTGGGAGTCCAGATAATTTGCTGTACTGGTCAGTAAGGGAATCGGCTAACGGACTTGCTACAGTTCTGATAATTATTCAGATAAGTGACAGAGCACTAGCGATGTGCTAGCAGGCTGGGGAAATAATACGTCTCAGCAAGCAAAGGTACTTATTTTGTTGATGGTTACAAATAATTTGAGGAGATCCTAAAGCCAGATCACCTTGCTTTCAGTCAGGCATTTGACAGAGGCATTTAAGAGGTGTCAGATGTTTATACAACAGGGACTAGGGTTAGCAATTAGTCACAAACATTGACAAGCGAGTGAAAGCTTTTTGTTTATAGTCCACCTCCCATGTCCTAATGCAGAGGACAGAAAGAAACTGTCATTTGATATTTACCTGGACAATAGTGGAGGAAGAAAGCCATAGGTTGTATTTAGACAATTTAAATAGATATCTAATTGAATTTGACCTAATATAAGCCAGCAGATGAAGGAAAAGTCTGGACTGCTAGTATTCAGAGAGACAGAGAAAACTGTAGAGTTGAAAGGTACTGACAGTCAGCAAGATATGAAGCCGTGGTGGTTCAGAGTAGTAAAATGTAGCTTGAGCTGCAGGAATCTCCTACAGCTGCAGTAATCCTGCACTTGGTTCTGAGCACGCAGTTGTCAGAGAGCTGCAGGATGAGTGGAAGGAGATTCAGAGAGCAAGCAAAGCAATTGGAAATGAGGATTTAGGAGGAAACCAAAACTGACTGGTGCGGATTTAGGAGGAAACTTAAAAACTGACTTAAAAACTTGTTGGTGAAAGCAGAGGCTGTGGCATGGAATTACTGCCTTATTGAAAGGGTACTCTCAGAAAGAAGGAAACAGGATTTTTTTAAGGCTTCTTGACTAGTAACCAGAATAGCATGGTACTTCCTCAGCAATGTCTTAGGAAGTTTCCTACCTGGGAAAGACCTTTTCTTCCCCTGTTAAGATCTGGCCAGGCCAAAACCAAACCCCTAGAAACAAATCTGTAGCTGTCAAGACCAACAGTACACGTCCTCAGAGATGCAGCAGTATCAACGTAAGTAGATCTGACCCCTTGCCTTTGAACCAAAATATGCCAGGACTTGTGAAAAAGTGGCAAGAGTGCAACGCTGAGCATTTGGGGCAGGCAGCTGCATGTGCCTGCCACCTCTCCCGGGAATGACTGCGGGGGCTGGCCATAGAGAAGGAACCTCTCTCCATGGAGTTCGAAGAGGCAGATGAGCTCCCTAACACTGGGGCTGAACAAGCCACTTGGTCTTGAAACCCTCACTCGTAACTGCCTGGTCTTCCTGTTAAGAGTAACCAAGTGAAAAACCAAAGAGTAGTTCTCAGCAGCTCAACCTTAGGCAGTGTTCTTCTTTAATCTGCAATGCTGCTGTTGCAAGTTTTCAGTTTGGTCTGCAGATTAAAGCTAGGGACATTCTTACAACACTGTCTCACGCAACGGGCTCCGTGGTGGAACTTGCCCTCCTGCAAAAAAACAAAAACAGAACTTAAAATGGAGGGAAGAAGAGGAAGAAGAACAAGATTTAAATGTCAGCAGGCTGATCAACATTTTTGTTTGGGTACGCCGATTGCTTTGTGTTTCCTCCACAGGCAGTAGGGTTTGTTCTTACCATGTCACATGAGAGACGTAAGAAACAAGTTTTATGCCTTAGCCTTTCCAGCAGGCAGATCTGCTATGTTGCTAATTGCATAGTAGTCATGAGAAAAGTGATCTGGTGGTTTTAAAGTACCTGCAGCAATTATATCCCGTTCCACCTGAATTTCTGTTTCGTTATGGCAGCGCGCTCTTAGCAAACTAAATGCTTTCTAGTCAGCATCGAGTCATGCTTCTGTAAGCCTTCCATGAAGCCTTATCTTTGCAAATCACATGAAATGTGCCCATCGCTTATGCTCTACGAAGTAATTAGATTAGTTGTAATTATAGAAAATAAACCCACCCTCCTGTATGAATCAAAAAAGCAACATTTGCATGTGTGCATGTAAAACCATGTCACATCGCTTTTAAGGGGAGACTAGTGAGGTACGGTTTGGACCTCTGATAGCTTAACTTTTCTGTCTAACCAGTGCTGTTGTGTTTTTCTCAGCCTGACAAGTATCTGTACAGCTCTGGCTTGTGATGCGCTTCAGCATTAAAGCACTCCTCTCATGAGCTTTTGTTGTCGTAGTTTACTCCTGCAAGAACAGGCTTCTCTTGAAGTATCTGTAATGATGAAATAGAACTGAAATAATATAAAACTAAAATAGCAGTTTGTAACCATGGGTTGCATTTTTTAAAAAAGCCTGGTATGCCTTACTGTTTCTGTATGATAAATGGGCAGTAGCTAGGGGTGGAGAAGAACCCTCCGTATTCGGTATACATTAACTCTTTTGGGCAGAAGAGAGCCTTCAGCATTCTCCCATGGCCTGTGTGCTTGCTCAGCAGCTCCCACGGGGCTGGGGACCAACAGGCCCTCGCAAAGCAAAGCAAAGTGCTGCTTGAACTTCACTGTGGGAACCTGGCATGGCATAAAAGAGAGACCCAGCCCGCAGGCAGATCTGCCTGCCTTGAGATAAGGCTGTCTCAAATTTCACTGCAGATCCTCCTGCCTGGAGTCTGCCTCAGACATCTCTGTCTCCATCTAACCTACCCAACCTCCTCGAGACTGGTGCCTTTATCCCCTGCCGTGACTGCCTCCCATTCCCACCAAGTCCCCTGGTCCCCTGCTTCTGCATACGTGGGGACATGACTCCCTTGGCCTCCCCGTGCAGGTCTGGCAAAGGAAATGGCCACCAGAACCCCTCCTCTCCAGAGGCCCGTGCCTCTTCCCGAAGCCTACATGGGAATTCACACGGGCATACGATGCTGATGACCCTGTCGGGACACAGCACTCATGAATTATTTGAGACACCTCCAAGCCAGCCCAAGAACACAAGCAGAGCTGAACATCACAGGCAGGCACCGATATAGCTCCAGCATGACTTGTCTTCCCAGCTGGTGCTGTTTCAAGCTTCTGTCCCCCTGATGCACTCTACTGACACATTCAAACTCCGTATCATACGATATTTCTAGCAAAATCAATCCCCCTTAATCTTTAATTATCGTCTATAACCACTGGTCAACTCCTCCTGCCTGTTCTTCCCAGACAGCTGTCCTTGCTTGTACTTCTCGGGACCCCACCTAGAAACTCAGAGATGCTGAAGATCCCTTCCACCCCTGACAAGGGTGTGCTTCTGGTTCTCCAGACACCTGTCTGAAACAGGGCAGAAGGTTTCTTTTCTCCTAAAAACGCTGATACAGTGACGTACCTTCCTGTCTGGCTTGTCCTCTAGTCCCCCACCCCTTCTGCAGGGATGGTCTCCGGCTGGAGCTGAGCGGTGGAGGCAGAGCTGGCACCGGCATTTTGTCATCCATCATGTGCACAACCCAGGGAAGGAGGAAGCACCTCAGGACCTCCCCACCGTAACGACTGTAGCCTGTCTGCCAACAGTTGCTTAATTGTCTGTATCTACTAGCAATCAGGTGAACCTATTTTTCCCTTCTGAGCAAAGCCGTACCGAGGATGAGGTAAAGAGGCAAAAGAAGGGCACAAAGTATTCTGGCAAGTTCGCTGAAATCCATGATACCGCCCAGGGAAAAAGCCCGGACATCCTAACTTTTGGATAGATGGTTAAAGCACAAGTCCATCCTTCTTTTCACAGTAAAGCTACAGAACAACGCCTATCAAAGGGCACACATTATACACGTGAGACAAGCAATACAAGTTAATCCTTGCAGCAGGAAATACATCTGGCTGCCAAGAATAGGTCCGTATTGAGGTACCCAAGTCATGTTGGACATCTGACGACACATAAGGCTGTCCTATCTGTGTTGAAAAAACAGGGGGCTCTCTCTGACCTTCTCTTCTCTATTTATCTACTTTCAGCATGGAAACATATTGGGTAACATTAAAGAGATTAGCAGAGTGCCTCAATATTAAATACAGTACTAAAGAACAAATAAATGCGCACAAGGCGCTTCTTGATCACAGCTGCAATAAACTAGTTCTGGCAGCAAAGAGATTTTCTCCTGCTTAAGTGGTCACTGGACACATTCCATCCTTATGATGATCTACTTTGAGAAGGTTTATTCTTCCAACAATAACATAACAGAAACAGTCACGAACAGAGGGAGCCCTATAAAGTAACTAAAGAGTACATGAGAACAATATGCGGCGGTTTTTTGTTGTTTTAAAAAATCTGTTAGTGTGTGTGTGTGTGGCTGTAATTTATAGCTATGCATCCTAGATCGTTTACTCGGGAGTCTGTATGTATTGCAGTACTTGGTGCACAGGAAGAGGAAATAAATTGCTTTTTACAGCATTCCCACCTCTGAGGCTGGGTCTGTGATGATTCACGCAGCCCTGGAGCTCAGCTGGAGGGCTTGAGATCTGCGAAGCCCCAGTGTGCACTGCACATCTTGCATGCCCTGCTCAGCTCTCGCAGACCCTCAGTGCAGACCCAGCTCTAGAAAAGCTGCTCCCGAGCTGCGATGCTGCCTGCTAGCCATCTGAAAGTTTCCCGATGGAAGCAGGACTTCCAAATGGCAATTTAAGTTTCTGACATAGTGCACAGGAGCCATAAAACTGCTGAGGTCCATTTCATGATGTTTTCTGGTTTACATTCAAATTACTCAGTTTTAGCAGGTTTCCTAAGAAAATAACATGGTTTTGATTATACTGTCTGATCATCTGTCTGTAATTCCTTCTGCACCAGTCACTACTTTTTTTAACCCCATGGCCAATTTCCAGGCACTTAAGTCTCCAAAATTACTATATTCTCTTAGCTGTAGTAAGAATTGACATCTGGATGAAGGAGATGACCAAAATTAGTGTCACAACTGAAAGAAAAACAGGTAAAACTCAGCTGCTATATATACTGTTAGCAACTGGTTGGCTGATCAGCACACATGTAAATCTAATACCTAGAGCAGTTTGCCAGACTTTTGCCCCGTTGGGGTATTACGGAGGGCAAAGAGCACCAGTCTATAGGAAACCAAGTTTCATACACCCATTCTGTGGGTCTAAACCAACTTGTTTCAAATATCAAAGCAAAATTCTTCCACATTCAAACATGAAGTTAACCCAGGAACAAGGAGCAATACTATATTTGTAAGTTCAGCTGTAACAAAGAATTGAGGCTCCTGACTGCATGCTGGATTGCTAACTTGCTGCCAATTCCGTACTTCATTGAAATCAGTGTAATTATCCATGATCCAAGAGCTGTCCTGATGGACCCCAAGCCTCATCATTCCTAGGATCCTGCCATCAGAGGAACTTCTAGCCTCCCTGAGATTATGGGGAAAACAGGATCATTGTAGAAGATATTCTACAATGAAGCAGAAACCATGAATAATCTTTCACTTAAATGAAACTGAAAAGAACAATCTTACTCAAATAATACAATTGTCACAATATTTTTTACTTTCTGGCCAGTTTCTAGCAATAATTATTCACTAACCCATTACTAACCCTTCAGCCTATTTTATGACACACTATATTAATTCTTTCGCTCTTTTCTTTGGTAAAGAATACCATTTCTGCTGAAAAACAAGTGAAATTTTTCAAGACATTTTACATATCCTCAGATTATGTTGAAGAAAGTGCTGGCTATAAATATCAGCTGAGGAGATTTGCAACATTCATCCTCTAATCTTAAACCTAATCAAAATTACTCCATAGGGCTTAAGGTACAGGAGACTCTGAATGTGAATGAACTCAGACAATTTGAGATGTTTTTCCATCACACACGCAGACTCAAGAAGCCCAGGCAGCCACCAGCTCCCTCTGTTCAAACTGGAGAGAGTTGACTATGCATCGCTATATGCAGCCTCCTTTACTTTGCAGGACAACCACTGCCCCCAAAAAAGGCTCCAAAACATTCAAGACAATCCAGCTCTAAGTAAGAATACTCAGACTCCCTGGTAACCTGAAGCTCAGGCACGGCTCTGTTGGGCTTTCCACAGGAAACACTGCTGAACCAGTAACCACATCTCCTCTAACTTGACAGAGCTTCCACCTGCTCATGTATCATCATCTCCAGATGGTGACCTCTTACATAGTTATCATACAAAGCTCGATTAAGTTTTGGAACTGTGAGGCAAGACTTCTATTCAAGTGTAAAAGAAGAGAAAGCCAAGAGCAGAAAAACACTAGGTGAAGCCTTCAGCCCTACCACATTGCTCCTGGAACACCTGTGCTGCCAAGGGGCAGAGCCTCCTTCCCGCTTGCTTCAGCTGTGACCTGTTGCTGCCTGAGAGGGTGAAAGCAAGGAAGCAGGTGTTGAGAAGCCCTTACGATGATAGTGCACAAAGGATGACTGTAGAAGTTTGCTTGAGACCCTAGCAGAGGACTGCATCTCTAGGCAGTCTCCTGCCTCTCTATGGGCACACAGGTCCCACTGAGGTTTGTGTCCTGGATCATTGAAGCATTACCCTAATCAGACAAAAGAAGTGTGTTATTTATTCTCATTCTGTGTTGCCACGTTCCCTTCCTGCCTCCCAAGTGTTCCTACCTGTAGTGGCCAAGTTGGAAGCCGCCAGAGATTACCTGCTGGTCCTATGGCTAACACAAGAGTTTGAGTTAGTACAAGAGCAATCTTTGCTGATGATCAATGAGTTATACAGATAGTAGGCAAGTACTACGTAGGGTGGCGTTTATCCAGGGCACAAAAGCTGGCATGGTAGAGGACTGGCTGAGCCGAGGCCGTAGCTGTAGAACCACAAGAGCACATGAAAACAATCCTGCAGCACTGGCGCTTGGCTGCCTGGGTGATCATTGTATGCTCGTGAAATGCTTAGAACAAAGCAGAGATAGCTGATTATGCCTGCTAAATACTGCTGTGGTACTAACACTAAGTGGTTCTATTAGCAAGTTTGTTTTGCCAGTTCTTAATTACAGAGAAACTTGGGAAGATATAAACATCAAAGGAACCCTTGTCTTTATTCCTATGACACTTTAAAATTTCTTACCCTCTTCAGTTTGAAAACCTGCTGTAGGCTGTGTAGGATTTAAATCAATACATGCTTATTTGGAGGCTTTAAAGGTAGATGAAAGGTTACGTGGACTGGTATAAAATTGCTTCCTTTCAGTGGTTTGCAGGTACATAAGAAATAGGATTAAATACCCTTCTGGTCTCCCAATCTGTCCCCTATAATCCCCCAGGCCAGTCATTTTTTAACTGAATTTAAAAGCTCTCCCTAAAGATTGTGAGGTACCTTCAAGCACAGAGCTGCCTGCTCTCAGCGTTATCTCAGTATATCATTATTAGCAAAATACTTGTGTCTATCAACTCTTTCTCCACACAACCTTCTGCAAAAGCATTAGAGGACTGACTTAAACACTGAAGGAATTGGGATTCAGAAAGCAACTTGACCAAACGTCACTACTGCGAAACAGACCCTTACTACAGATGTTACTGCAGCCCTCACAGCCATTGAAATGGCCCGAGACTGAAGTGTAGCAAAAGCAAAGGATCCGTCCAATGAGAATGCAGAGTGTAGGGATGAAGTCTCTTTTAAACTGCCTGCTATGTCTTAGTCTATAGTTGCTCTGATTTAAATAGTGAATAGTTCTCATTTATGTTCTAATCAGATGCAGCTCTTCAGAGCCAAAGCCTTTCTTGTGTATCAGGGATGCTTGTTTTAAGGAGACGCCATCTCAAAGCTCTGGATGACTTGGTGGTCCCCACCCAACAGGAAATCACATTTCTTCTATTGTAAATAACCTCAAACTTTAATTTAAAAATAATATATATTACAAATACATTATGAGAGAGAGTCTGCGTAATCTGAAAACACATGAAAAGCATGCAAATACTGCAGAAATGAAAAGTATAAAACATGTTGTAGGTAAACATAAGACAGTTTGCACATCCCTCTTCTTTCAGCACAGAGTTGTGATGAAGAGGTAGGTTCTGTAATTTGAGCAAAAATGTCAAGGAGATTGTATTTTCTGGGGCTTTTGGCTCTGATCTGCATGAACACACCGTCTTGAAGCTTTCCAACAAATGTCACCTGATGTCCAAAGCATGTGACTATGGAACAGTGTAAATGTCCTCGCTGTGCCTTTCAAGATACTCAAATACTGTCCTTAAGCCTTGCTACATTTGACTTCAAAAATTTCATAATGAAGTTTGTTCCTTGCTTGTTTTATTTATGATTGCCTTAATTCTAAGAGCCTTGAGGACTTGCCACTAAATTCTCAGTGAAATACTTTATGATTTTCATACAGTTTTCCACTGAATTTAGATAGCCAGCAAATTTTTTAGCTGCTTAAACAGAGAAGCAATTGTCAGTGTAATGTGTGTTGTGGGGAGAGGCTGAATTAGCTTTTGGGACGTCCATGCTGGGTTAGCCAGAGGGAAGGGGAGCTGGTTCATGACATTTCGGTGGGCTGCTCCACCGAACCAAAATGTCATCTTCGATCACTTGCTCTCGGAACCTTCCCATTTCATATGAATTAAATAAACAAGTTAAAGTTGCCTTCAAACGTTTTCAATCACTGCGAGCACGAGTCCTTAACAGGGCGGTAGAGGTGCTTGGGGGGTGTACAGGTTCAGGAACACACTGCCATTCCTCAGCGCAGCGGGCAGAGCACTGATGGTGGTTATTGATAATTACAGCTACACGGTATTTATACGTCTTGCTATTGCTCGCAGCCCTCATTTTGCTTAAAGTATTACTAACCCTCCTTCCTCTTGATTTTCGTCCCTTAATTGTAGGAAGCAAAGTAAGTTATTTACCCAAAAAGTAGAGCGGCAGTGGAGTCTCCTTCTTCATGCGTCTTTTCCCCAGCTGCAGCAGATGTTTTGAACACCCCACCTCACCATGCTTTCCCTCTTGCTGTTTGGACGGCTGAGATGGAGACAATGACNAAGAACCCTGTCTTACAGACTCTCTGCAAAGCAATCCCAGACAGTAGTGATGTTTTTAACATTTTCTTTCTGAAAAAATCTCTCTACCCTCTGTCCTCAGTCATGTGGCCCTGTGCATTTACTACGAAGCTTTTTATCTCGCTTCAGTTAGACAGGGAGACACACACCAGAAGTCACTTCTGTGCTAAGTGTTAAGACACAAGCAAAAATTAAAGCAAAAAAATTGATCTCACTGTTCAGATGGTTCAGCTGTGGTTTAACGACACAATTTTGAGACGTCTTACAGTTGAAGACATCTACCAGAACCCAGAGATGGATTTCTGCTGAGGCATCGGTGAAAAACATATCCCTGCAAAATACTGATCCGAAAAATGGTTGCTGCTGCCAGCATTCCAGCCTGGTAACACGGTGCCTCAGCAATGCTATTTTTACTCTTCTCATCCCACTGCCAAGCAGCAACACCACCACAGCTAACGGCATCAGACAATGTTCTTGCCGTGGGGTTCCCTTGCTCATTTTCACTGACCGGTGACCTCCAGCTGAGATTTACTACTCAGTAGATTATTTCTGCCTAAAAATTTAAACATTTGTATGTGCCAAGTGAAAATATAGGGTCACAGAAGGGGAAGGGAAATTCTGCCATTCAGTGAGACCTGGACAGGCTGGAGAGTTGGGCAGAGAGGAACCTGATGAAGTTCGGCAAGGGCAAGTGTAGGGTCCTGCACCTGGGGAGGAACAACCCCATGCACCAGGACAGGCTCGGGGCGGAGCTGCTGGAGAGCAGCTCTGTGGCGAGGGACCTGGGTGTCCTGGTGGGCAACAATTAGACCATGAGCCAGCAGTGTGCCCTGGTTGCCAAGAAGGCCAATGGGATCCTGGGGTGCATTAAGAAGAGTGTGGCCAGCAGGTCGAGGGAGGTTCTCCTTCCCCTCTACACTGCCCTGGTGAGGCCTCATCTGGAGTACTGTGTCCAGTTCTGGGCTCCCCAG
>Ga0065711_1051514_pt1 | contig 10351 bp, 4 predicted proteins | sample Hoacrofraction12_FD_59098 | JGI IMG/M metagenome (GOLD analysis project Ga0065711, IMG submission 59098) | Hoatzin crop microbial communities from Cojedes, Venezuela - Epithelial fraction 12 v2 (version 2) | ecosystem: Host-associated > Birds > Digestive system > Esophagus > Crop | place...
CGAAGCAAGGTCACCTACAGCAGGCTGCACAGGACATTGTCCAGGCGGGTCTTGAATATCTCCAGAGAAGGAGACTCCACAACCTCCCTGGGCAGCCTGCTCTAGGTGACTCTGCTTTGACAGAGCTGTTGGACTAGATGACCCACACAGGTCCCTTTCAACCTCTAACATTCTGTGATTCTGTGATTCTGTGATTCTGTGTGATTCTGTGATTGCACACATAGGTGTTCAGGCTGACATCTTTTAGGGTGAAACTGGACTGTCCTTTTGGAAATAGAATTAAAAGAACAAAAGAACACTGAAACAGCTAAATAGTATTTTGATGGGTGTTTTTATGTCCCTTACCATAAAATTAATTAGAGACTAAGCAAATATTAACAAGCTAAATAATACTCTCTTCCCTTCTATCAGAAAATTTTTATGAAAACTGCAGTGACTCGAGAGATGGTTGAAAGATTTAGTGAGATTAGGCTCAGGAACCTGACAAAAAGCTTTTGTGACGTGCAATTGCAAAAAGGCAACATAACAAAATCCTCAAATTGCACTTTTTAATTTCAATCATAAGATCAAATATGAAGCGACAGATTTATCTGTATTTTGGTATTTAGCTGTGGTAGGTAAAAGCCAAGGGAAAAAATGCTTTGGTCTCAATTTGGATAAATACCTTGAGGAAAGTTTGAATTTTGATTCCAGATCAAATTTCATAGCTAGAACTTTCCTTTGGTTCTTTTCAGTCAAAAACTTAGGGACAGAAGCACTCAAACTCCACGACTGTATTTGAATTTTGAAGCTTGGCATTGTTTCTGACAGTTGACAGTACCAGATGTTTCTGAAGCTGGCCTTTATTTTTAGCTCTGTTGATAGGAGCCATCTGCTTCCCAAATATCTCAGCTAAAGAATGACTGTAATGTTCATTTAATAATTAACTGGTAATGAGCTGAGCTGAGCGACTTTATAATTGAGTAAGCATTTGTAAATCCATTCTCCTTTTTCGCTTACCTAAGAGTATTTTAAACTTTTGAGATTTCCAAAGCACAGTGGTTTTCAATGTTTTTCAGTGGATGAGGACCTTTGTATGCTGATGTGAAGCTAACTTACTTTTGTTTGATACTTTTCAACAATTCTTTAGACAAAGGCTATGAACAAATAAATCGGAAAAATAGACATTAAAAATAGTGCCAAAAGTTTATTCTGAACCAAAAGTGTACTCAGTACACGTAAAATGGCAGTTAAACCCTGTAAAGAACAAAGGTGGATCAGAGTAAAATAGAATCAAGTTATACTTTGGTAAAATTGATTTCTGAGAGATGTTTTTGTCTTTGCTTATCCATAGGGTGTAGAGTTTGACTCCATGATAAAATACGCCATTCCTATTAACATATGTTCCTGTTCGAAGAAAATAATGGAAAGTTATGGAATTTCTCATACAAATCTTAAGCAGGCATCTCAGTCCCAATTTTCCTCTGTTGAGTACAAAGATTTTTTTGCCTTTAATGCTAATTCTTATGGATTTTGTCCAGTCCATCTCACTGTTAAGAATCATGGATGATCTATAATTTATAGTGGAATGTCAGCGCCAACTTCGAAAACATGAATGTTCTTTTCTTCAGAATTTCTCTGAAAATCCCTTGAGAAGACAAGAACTGTCTGGGCCTTCCATTTCCAGTCTGAGCAGGAAGTTCAGGGGAACAAGAAAGTTAGAATAATACCAGAATATTTGTACAAAGTTAAATCTGAATCTGGAGTCAAATCAAGTGTATACTTCTTCTTTTTCTTTATTAATTAGGCGTGTAATGCTCATCAGAAGATGATTTTATCCTGGTGCTTTGCTGTCATCTTAAGGTTGCCACAAAGCCCTCCTCTGTAATGAGAACACGACTCTATTTTCTGCCTTTATGGTCTGCACACCATAGAAATGTCATGTGGATTTATTGTACCCTGAGAAGACCACCTGAGAAGCTGGGCTTGGGAGACACAACCAGTCTCTGAACTCCCCAGTATGCTAGATTAGACACCTAAACCACAGTACATTGACCTGTGTCATCTTCTTCTGTGCCCATCCTGGTCTCACGTCCCCAGTCCCTGCTGCGTTTAGAATCGTGATGGAGAGTACCACTTCTGCTCTGCTATGCAGTACAGAGAAAACAAAGGCATCTTCTAAACAACAATTGCTTTTAAGTATTATAATGCCCCATATGTAACCATATCTATTACCATACGATATCTAAAAGAAAACACGGTCAGACTACTAAGGTACTTAGCATTCCTCTTTTGTCTCTAGAGTAGTCAATGACTAAGAGTCTTGTTTTTTAATCTTTAGTCAGAAAGACATTTCCATTGGATTCTGGCTTATCTCAGATTGAGTTTTATAGCTAAATCTTTTCTGTGTTTTAGGACTTCAACAAGGGCAGCAACGCTCAAACTCTAGTGCTGTCTTTGAATTATGTAGGTTGGCAGATTTCTAAGGCAATTTTACCTGCCTCGAGCTGAAAGGATAACGGGGAGGGTGAGTGAGAATAAGTAACTGCCTATCTTCAAGGATGGACAATTTATCAGCTCTGTACAGTAGGATCAAGGAAGTGTATGCAGTGAAATCAAGATCGACTTAAACTTGTGCACAAAACAATAAAGCAGGGGCACACAAGGAATTTCTCAATGTGACATGCCTCTTTGCAAAGCTGGCTCTGAAAAGAGCTCTGCATGGGGCTCATTAAAATTCTGCAGTCATGGTCCACAAACAGAGCAGGACACACAATGAATAAAGGTCTGTACAAACATGGAGTTTCAGGGAGAATCAGATTGCTTTGTTATAACACGATGGCTCAGTCTTGAAAACCATACTCTCATTAGTATTCCTATTCGCTTCAATGGCATGATGGAGTCCTCAGGACTATCAAAGAAAACTCAGCTCTGCAGACTCATCAGAAAACCTCACCAGTCCAAATAGAAAACATATTCATTCCGTCTTCTCTCTGTTGCCTCAGTACAGCTAACCGTATGTATTGTTTTCTACTTTTTTTTTAATAGAAAATATGAAACTGAATGTGAAGACAATTTTGCATGATAATATTTGCAATTTTTGTGTAAAGAAATAGGCTAGGATTTTTTTACTCACAACTTGACAGCAAAATGCTGAATTTTTTGAAATTTATCAGACTTTAAGACCTGAAAGGAACAGTTAGCCAGAACTCCTCCATAACATAAATAACTCCTGCACAAACCCATAGCCTGCACTTGAGTTGGACCATGTATTCTAGAGGAAATCTAAGGGAAAATCCTGACCCTTCCTTCTTGCAGACATAAACGGCCAGCAGGAAGTGGAGAAATGAGTTCTGATTTTTTTTTTTTGTTTAATTCAAGGTAAAATCTACCCTTCATTATAGGTTATGAGCACTAATACGTACAATAAAATGGTAAATGCTATACAGCACTGTTTAAAAAAAGAATAATTTCCTTAGATCAAACATACAACAGTTGCTCGAGAAAGACCAATCCTATCCTCCTTTCTCAGGAAACACCCCCCTTCATTAGTTTCATCTGGATTTTATCTGAATAAAGTACTGCAGGATCTGATGCCACAGACTGCAGATGAAATAAATTCAACAAGATAACTCGTTAAGAAAACAGGTCAAAAGGAATTTTTCTGTTTGTAGTGCGAGAGATGTTGACAGCAGCTAACCTTACCAGCATGCTTGTTGCTTCTGTGTAAACCTGTTCTCTTTCAGATTTTGGGGACTTGTTGCCAAAGAACTTTGGCAGAGTCTATATATGCCACTGCTGCTCCCTTTTAATGAGGTTTGTGGGTCATTTGAAAGCTGCAAAGCAATGTGAGACTTTGCTTTTTGTGTTTTGCCAATTTCATTATGCTTTGGCTGGTAGTTAAGGGTCATTTTCAAAAGCCTAATGGACATTTTTATTAGGTTTCTACAGTGGTACTACTTACTTTCTTTTCCTGGCAGATTTCCATATTCACTGTGACTAATGCAAGCTGTATTATTATTTGACAAGAGAAAAAAAAAGCAATTTTTTTCCTTCCCCAAGGAGAGAAACTGTCAGCTACCAGAAGAATAAAGAGTTCAGTGTTTACCTTTCCACACAGCCCAATGATTGCACAGAGGCAACAGGAGATTTTTACTGGATTGAATGAAAGAATAAGCAAAATGTCATCAATGGACTGAAAAAGTAAACAATTTGCATATTTCTTCTTGTCAGTCCACCTTTTCTTCAGTGGCATATTACTATGGAAACTAGTGAAGATCGCTTTAAGATGGCTATTAGCTATTAGCATTTCAGCCAAAAGTGGTCACCTTTTGGCCACTCCATGGCAGGTTTCTATGTCATCTGGATGCACTAAAGTGAACGCCAAAGCGATTCAGAGTGCCTAGAGTGCCCAGCTATTTATTGCTTTCAGGACTGACCTGATGTATGTTCCCAGGCAAAAGGGTGTTTTGGCTGAGTAAAGAATGAAGGATGTCGCTGCTGGGAGCCAGTCTCTGCTCAGTGCCTGGCCTTAGGAACCAGCTTGGATGTTAGACAGAAGCATCTGAGTGGGAAAGCTCAGCTCTCTGATCCCAGGATAGCTCTGCCAGGATGGCATTTTGTCCCTTCCACAGAAAGGGAGAGGGAGGATTTTTGTAGGTTTTCATCTTGAATTCTTCTTTCTCGGGGGAAGTGCAGAGAGCAAAATTTCTTGCTTTTCTCCATGCATCCCACACCCAGCCTGAGACTGCTTCCCATTATGGCAAGTGCACGTGCAATGGTCCTGCTCTGCAGGGTGCCCTTCGGGTGTCTTACCCCTCAGCTGGACTAGCTGGGATACACATTTTGCATTTTTTGAAATGAATCATAGTTTTGCCATATGAATGCATAGAGGAGCAGATGCATTGTTCGGAAGAGGAAGCAGGGCAGAGAGAGTGTGATATTATTTATTTACATTCCAGTGAGAGTAGAATTTTTTTAAGGCTTTGACCCTAGCAATTTCTGCATATGCATGCAAAGCAGAGGGTCAGGAAGGTTTCCCTTCTCATCATTTCCCTAGCACAGCAGCACAAGTGAAGCATTTATGGTAGCCCCAAGCTCCCATAATGTCGCCCAACCTTTATCTACTCACTTGCACTGAGTATCACCAGAGAGGACTGCATGGCATGCATGCTAAAGCATGCCGCTGCAGATGCACTTCCTCAGCAGGTTTGGGACCTCCTGTGGGTCAGTGGCTTCTGGTCCTCCTGACAGGCTTTGCGGCAGTTCAACAGAAAGCAACATTTGTCATCAGATATCTTCATCTTCAGACAGGTTTTTCTCAGTGAACAATTCTCCATTTCTTAAAGATTTCTATGTACCAATCCTGCTTCAGACATGGCTCCATCAGCTCAAGCTGGGAAATTTGTCTGAGCAAATTCTGAAAGGCTCTGCAAGCCACGCGTGACTCTGCTGCCAGAACTGCTGACCTGCATCACTGCCTGCCAGCACAAATTCCATCAGGCTAATTATGAGATAGTGCTATGTTTTCCTCATACACTGAAAGAGTAGCGTTTCCAAGGGACTGAACACATAAACATAGCCGGTGACTTTTATACATATATGTATTTAACATTCTTATATATATTCTCATGTATGTCTTTGCATCTGCTGAACTTCAGAAAGGTTATACTTCATTAACAAAAACCTCGTTATCCCATCTTCTGTTTAAAGGCCTTTAGAATAACAAAATCATAGAATAGTTTGGGTTGGAAGGGACCTTAGAGATCATCCAGTCCAAGCCCCCCCTGCAATGAGCAGGGTCGTCTAGCACTAGATCAGGTTGCTCAGAGCCTCATCCACCCTGACCTTGAATGTTTCCAGGGATGGGACATCTACCACCTCCCTAGGTAACCTGTGCCAGTGTTTCACCACCTTCACTGTAAAAAATTTCTTCTTTGTATCCAGTCTAAATCTACCCTTTCCTAGTTTAAAACCATTACCCCTTGTCCTGTGGCGGTGGGCCTTGGTAAAAAACCTGTCCCCTTATTTCTTAAAAGCCCCTTTAAGTACTTTAAGGTCTCGACGCAGCCTCCTCTTCTCCAGGCTGAACAGCCCCAAATCTCTCAGCCTTTCCTCTTAGGAGAGGTGTTCCAGCCCTCGAATCATTCTTGTGGCCTCCTCTGGACCTGCTCCAACAGGTCCATGTCTTTCCTGTGCTGAGGACTCCAGAGCTGGACGCAAGACTTCAAGTGGGGTCTCACCAGAGCAGAGTATGAGGGGAGAATCACCTACCAGTAGAGGAATTATTTTAGAACATTTAGAATATTTATAATATGTCTTCATTTGTCATAGTTATTCATGTTTTTTCTCAGCGTCAGAGGTTAACTTGTGCATATCTAAATGCTTAAATTAACCACTTTTTAAAGTTATAGATCTTACTGGACTTATAATTTTAGCTTAATGGAATAGATAAAATGGACCTGTAAATAAATTTCTGTAATTTTTCATACATATTTGTCAAATACTAGTGTACAAATTGTCATGAAACTGATACTGAATTTAAATGGTAGAGATTTCATGGATCATTTTCTTAATGTTGAGCTTGTTACAAGATTAATGTGTTACAGAAGTACAGGTAACATTTCTTTAATGGATTGACTTTGTTAAGTTTAGGAATAATCTGCATTTACCTCATGGTGTTTCAACACTCCAGGAGTTCCAGTACACTGTGCTGGCAAGGAACAAAACTCACTTAAGAATCATGGACTCCTGGGGGGATTAGAACTGTCTTGGTTTGTCACTTCTTTATATTTATTTTTATGTCTTTTTCTACATATTTATTTCTTTTGCTATTTTATTTTTATTCCTTTTTTTTTTGAGATAATAGATACAGCGCTCTGCAACATATTTATAGTGTGAAGCTATGAGACTGCCTCAGATACTCATTTTCTATGTGTCTGTGTTTGTTTCTTACATTTTAATGCCAATATTATTTTAGCAACATTCAGTTTCAGCTGTCAGGATAGTTTGAATCTTATGGTAAAATGTGAGATAAGTCTGTGCCATCTGAGAGTTTGGAGTCCAGTTATTTGATCCTTTGATAATTTTCTTTGTAAAACAGGGCAATATATCCAGATTTTTTTTTTGCTATTCAAATGCATTGATTTTACAGAACTGACAAGTGATGAAAGAATGCATTTCATCAGCTCCATGCACCAGCCAGATTTCCCTGCCAGCTGTTGTGTTAATATTCCATACTTTCTATTAAGGAATCATATTTATATAGGCATGCTGTTGGTCCATTCTCATCACTACGGGACCATTAACCAACTGCTGTCCCCTCTGCATTCTGAAAGGATGGACCTGTCTTAGCTGCATGTGATGAGGGTCCAACCTGCACTTATTTAACTGACGTACTGTATGAACTGGAGACCTCATGATTCAGTTCTCTGCAAAATGAGAACAATGACATTTCCTTACTTCCAAAAGGTGTTGCATAGATAAATACATTATAGAACGTGAGATAAGAAAATAATGGGGCTGTAGTTGGAAAAGGTTAAACTGATGGCACAGGAACAGAATTGATAGATCCATTTGGCCCTAAACAAACATAAACAGGTGTGGATACACTTTTATTTAAATAATATTGTACAGTTTGACTGAAACTGTTTGAAAAATAAAATAGGGAAGAAAAGGTTTTTAAAACAATTTGATTTGCTTCAACTTTCCAAAAAAGCACCACACAAATTTCAGAGTGATTGAATTCACAAAGACTTTTGTGCACTCTCCCTAATGCCAGCACAGAGTCATTGTGTCTTCCAAAAAATGTATAGATAATGCCACTTCTCTACAGAAGGCCTATATTAAAAAATCAGCTTTGTCTGCATCAGTGAAGGGCTTTAAGCTACCTTCACACCTTCAAGTACATATTTAAGAGGTATGGCTCAGCACGCAGAATATTCAGTGGCTAAACCCTCTAACTTTCCCCCACTTAAACTGAATTATTTTGGTTTGCAAACTGTAAAAAAAAACCAAACAAAAACTTTAAATGGGTCATTCTGAAATTAATGAACCCCCCAAAAGTAAAAATCAGCTTTCCACACCATTGTCTGTGGCAGTGACTATTTAAATGAGATACCATCATATTACTCTGGAAGTGACTTTCTGCTGATGAGAATGAAAAACACACCCAGACTGAAGTCTTTTGCAGCACATCTGTCAGAGAAATAAACAGTTCTCAGGATCATCACTGCAGGTCTGATGGCTTAACAAAGTCAAGTGTTAAAGTGATTATGTTTTTAACAGGCTTTCAACATGACCTGGCCTCTGAAGGGTGCTGTGCTCAGTACTCATGACAGTAGTGTCTCTCTCTCTACTCTTTCTGAATGTGTGGTGTTCTGCTGTGCTTCAGGCACTATCAGAGTTACAGCACTAGACAAGTGGTGTAATTTAGATATAAAATTCATCCCCTCAGAGTAAGGAAAAAAAAAATTCTGTTACAGAAAGTAGAGATGTATCTACCTAGAGAACCTCCACACCTCCCATCACTGTAATACCTAAGTGCCTCTGGACCATTGCCACAATTTCTGTTAGGTAGGCAGTTGCAAGCCTTACTTCAAAGAAAGAAAATTAAGTTACAGTACAGATTAATTGATTTTACCATGGCAAAAATATTTCACTTAAAATGGGGAAGGGATCCAGCTCTCTGTGGTCTCAGCTTCACCTCTGCCCACTTAGCCAATTTTTTTGTGACTTTGGTCTCAGTACTTGCCATCCAGGAGATACTTTTCTGATGTGGGTTTTCTGCAGCTAAGGGTGGCAAAACTACACTCACAAGGATTTGAGGAGGAGCATAAATCTTTTACCTGCACTGATTTGGGCTTTCTTTCACCTGAGAGTCCCTTCCAACCCAAGCAGTAATAAATGTTTTTCAATAAATATTTTTAATCAATACACTTTTAACATTTTTTATCCTACGACTTTGACTGAACTGCTTACATTTTACCTGATTGTATAATGTTACACTGAAGACAGCATTTTAGATTTCATTAATAGTTATCAATGATGTTAGTGAAAAGGTAGGAAATATCACAAGGAACAGATTATTTTTTGAAAATACCTTGTAAGACACCTACGTGAGGAAACATAAAATACCAGGTACTTATTTTATACAGATTCCAGAGGATACTGACATGGTATAATGGATCATAATTATTTGAATGCATTTTTATCAACTTTTCCAGGAAAGGACATAAATATATGGTTTCTTTAAGAGCTCAGATAACAAAAGTAAGTGGCAAGGCACTGCACATAGTAACTGTGAAAAGCATTATGTATGTGTACGTATTATTTGCATATGTGAATGATATATAGCGTAAAATGGAAGCAGACTTAGCATGATGCACGCTATACACCTATACATATGCAAATATCTTTTGACTTTTGTGATATCCCATGCATGTAAAATTGCTTTCCTCCAAAAGTTGATACTTTGTAACATATATAACACATATATATGTGTAAAGGGGAAGTAAACAGCAATAGTTATGTGTGCTTCACCAAAATGTGAAGTTGAGTGTGCTTATTTTCAGACTTGAATTACTACCTATAGGTTTAGACACTGGATACATATTACAAGTGGATTTTTAATGTAATCAGCAACTTGTTTTATTAGCTAGTTTGCATGAGGTTTTGCAATCATCTGTCAAACAAACATTTATAAAAGAAATTGGAGTATAGTAGTTGAAAGATTTAGCACTTATTTGAAGTTATCTGTGATGTCTAAAGTAATAAGTCCATGCAGGAAGCGCTTCCTGGGTATAGATACTTTCCTAGAGAATCACAGAATCACAGAATCACACAGAATGGTAGGGGTTGGAAGGGACCTCTGTGGGTCACCTAGTCCAACCCTCCCACCGAAGCAGGGTCACCTACAGCAGGCTGTAGAGGACCTTGTCCAGGTGGGTCTTGAATATCTCCACAGAAGGAGACTCCACAACCTCCCTGGGCAGCCTGTTCCAGGGCTCCGTCACCCTCAGAGGGAAGAAATTCTTCCTCACATTCAGATGGAACTTCCTGTGCCTCAGTTTGTGCCCATTGCCCCTTGTCCTGTCGCTGGGCACTACTAAAAAGAGCTTGGCCCCATCCTCTTGACACCCACCCTTCAGATATTTGTAAGTATACATAAGGTCCCCTCGCAGCCTTCTCTTCTTCAGGCTGAACAAGCCCAGCTGCCTCAGCCTCTCCTCATAGCAGAGATGTTCCAGTCCCCTCATCATCCTTGTAGCCCTCCGCTGGACTCTCTCCAGTAGCTCCTCATCTTTCTTGAACTGGGGAGCCCAGAACTGGACAGAGTACTCCAGATGAGGCCTCACTAGGGCAGTGTAGAGGG
>Ga0065711_1013772_pt1 | contig 10350 bp, 8 predicted proteins | sample Hoacrofraction12_FD_59098 | JGI IMG/M metagenome (GOLD analysis project Ga0065711, IMG submission 59098) | Hoatzin crop microbial communities from Cojedes, Venezuela - Epithelial fraction 12 v2 (version 2) | ecosystem: Host-associated > Birds > Digestive system > Esophagus > Crop | place...
GCTCTAATGAAAATTCCTGGCTTTCTCAGCCCCCGCTCGCCGGTTTGCTGGCGCTTTGCAGAGTTTTGCGTGGCCTGGAGTGGAGCCTGGGTTTCCCTGCCGCTGGGTGCCCTCCCCGGGATGCTGAGCCAGCCTGGCCCAGGGCTCTCCGCTGCCTTGGCTCTGCGGGCGAGGGGCTGCTGGACCCCGGCCAGCTCGTGGAGTACCCTCTGCTCTGGCCGGGCACCTGCTGAGCTGCCCTCGGTGAGAGCATCCCAGGAAACATCCCAGCCCATGTCCAAACCCCACATCTGATATCCCAGCCCTGCATCCCAATCCTGTATCCTGGTCCTTGCATCCCGGTGCTATACCCCAACCCTGCATCCTGGCCCTGCATTGTTACAGCCCAACCCTGCATCCCAGTGTTACAGCCCAAACCTGCATCCCAGTGTTACATCCCAACCCTGCATCCCAGTGTTACAGCCCAACCCTGCATCCCAGTGTTACATCCCAACTCTACATCCCTATTCTACATCCCAGCCCCACATCCCAACCCTGCACCCCCGTGTTACATCCCAGCCCTGTATCCCGCTCCTGTATCCCATCCCTCATCCCGCAGGTGCCCTCCCAAGCAGACAGGGATACGCAGCTGAATTCCCCTCGGCTGCTGAGCCCTGCGTTGCGGCTCCCTTTGGAAGTGCGAAACTGCCGCACTTTGGGAGCACCCCTCCCTAACGAGCTGGCCGACCCACTCAGCAGGACAGGGCAGGGGGACCCCAAACTCTCACAGCAGCACCCTGCCACGGTTAGGGATATTCCCACTGGGACACGGGCACGGTGATGTTGCGGGATCCTGGCCCTGCAGCTGGGGATGGGACCGGGCGCCTGCCAGCACGGGAAGGTGCCTTGATCCCAGCGCTGACACCAGTTTGGTGACTGAACGTGCTGAACTAGCGCTTCTGCACCTATAAAATGTGGTTACTGACACCCACCCACATTTATAACGTGCTTGGAAATGAATGGGTGGAAAATACTATAGGAAAAGGAAGTATTGCTGTTTAAAATGGAGTTCAGCTTAGCACAGTGGCGTTACCCGGTGCAAAGCCCCGTCGGTTTGCCGCGGCGCTCGCTTTACAGATAAAGCTCTCGCTGGAAGGGACGCGTTGGCCGTCTCAGCCCTCCTCCATGGCACCAGCTTGAGGGGACGAGGGATGGGAGAGCGGGTGGGGGACCCGGCATGGACACCCTTATCACACCCTGAAGTGGCTCTTTAACCTTTCATAGAGAATCTTTCCATTTTCCTTCGCTGCGCCCGGGTAAAACGCCCGGCAGATGACGGCAGCAGCCTCACCCTGCCTGCCCCCGGCTTGATCTTCTCAGGGAAATCCAGCAGATCGGGGGCAGCGCCGGGGCCCGCTGTGCACCGCTCGTGCCCCATCCAGCCGCGCGCCCGCAGGATGCTCCCCACGCTGCCCGTGGGCTGCCAGCCCCGAGCCCTCCTTCCCTGGGACAGCTTGTCCCTTGTGCTTACTCCTGCATCCCCGCCGAGTCCTCCTGCACATCCCCGGGGTCCCCCCGGTGCCGGGTGCAAGGTAGGTGCGAGGCACCGTCCCGGGAGCTGGTCCCAGCTCCGCTCGTGGCTCCCCAAGCCCGGCCTCCGCGACGGGGCCGGAGGACCGGGAGCCGCAGGAATCCTATTAGCAGGCTCCATCTGGCAGCCCCCATTTGCTTCCCCGGGCGCTGCAGAGCCAAATCCAGCAAATCCAACACTTCCCGGGGCCGGGGCAGCCGCTCGCTCCCCTGCGGAGGGGTTTAAGGGGCAGGCGAGGTCTGACGCTGCCCTTTCCCTTCGAGAAGCAGCAGGCAGGGACTGTCGCTCGCTCTGCTGTCGGGAGCAGCAGCCAAGGCTTGAAGCCACGGGTGGTTTTGGGTGAGAGCCCCCCGCACCCCACGGCCGGGCTCCCCGTGCGTGTGTCCTCGTGCACGGCCCCGTGCCACGGTGGGGACACGGCGAGCATCCCCTCGGGACGCGTTCCTGAGCCTCCCCGCCTGCCTGGCCACCGAGCGGCAGCTCCACACCCTCCGGCTTGGGGTTTTTCCCCCTTTCTCTCCCTTTTTCACCAGTTTGTTTCCCTGGCTCTCTTAGTCACGAAGGTGAGGCACTGACAGAGACACAGACATCAAAAACAAGAGGTGATGAAACGCCAGGAATAATTAAGTTGCACTAAATCACCGGGCCCTGGTGGCACCCTGCCAAAGTGCTGAGGAAACTGGAGCACGAAGGAGCTGAGTTATTATTAATAATCACCAGCGCCCTCGTGAACAACAACCTATTTTGCACCTCTCCGTACCAAAGCAGTGGGAAGGGAGCAGCCGTAGGGACCGGGGTGCGGAGGGGACCGTCAGCATGGGGGACGGAGCAGGGGACAAGAGTCTCTGTCCCGCTGGCTCTGCCGGCGCACGGTGCTGCACGTCCCGCCGTGCACGGGCATATTCGGAACCGGCTCCATCCCGCGGCCATCGGCACCGGCCGGGCTGGGCTGGCCGTGCTGCAGGCAGCCCAGGGCCAGAGCAAGTCTGCTCCCGCCGCGCATCCTCCACGCAACCCCGAGCCTTACGTAAGGGCAGCCTTATCCGCCTGCCATCAGGGCTCATCCTCGCGCCGGGCTGCGAGCGAGAGCTCCCGTTCCCAGCGTGTGGGTGAGCCTGCTAGCCCCGGGGTGGGCGTTGCACAGCTCCTGCACCTCTGCCTGCTGCAGGTTGTTCGCACGACGCGGGCAACAGGCTGCGCTTGCCTGCCGTGCGATGCCCGATCGGCAGCTGAGAGCGGGCCGGCGCGCAGCCGGCGGGGCCTCGGCTTTGCAGGGCGTTTTGGGATGCTTTTCCCCTGCGTTGTGAAGTGCTTTCACCCTGCAAAGCTCTCAGGAAGGTGCTGCTGGGTGTGCAGGACCTGCTGCCTTTGCTACTCTGCAGCCCTCGCCGGGTCTCGCCTCCATCACGTGCTTTAAGGACTGGGGGAAGCCCCCCAGCACCCATTGCTGGGGGAAGTGCTGGTGAAAGGGATGCTCCAGCTCCCATAAGCCTGGGTACCACTGTGCTTTCTGCGGAAAGAAAAGAGACCTTAGTGCGACAACTCCATCTCCACTGAACGTTCAATTGACAACTTCACGGTGCATGGCAGGGCAGGGCTCGTTTTAGGGTCTGATCACACTTGGCTCCAGCTCGGCGAGAGCCCGGGCAGACTCTTTGCAAGTTTGGGGGTTAATTTCGGATGGCTCACGGCCGTGGGCAAAGCCTGGGCCCCAGCTCTCGCTGCTGTTCCCACCGGCACACGTTTCATCAGGGGAACCGTCACGACTTGGTCAAAATCCTCCCTGGCGGGGTAAACCCAACGGTGTCGAAATTTCGGAGCGCTGTAAATCTACTGCGTTTGTAAAACTTTTAAGCCTCTATCTGCAACGTGCAGGTAAACCTTTAATTCCCTGACAACACCGAGCTGACTCCCAGCTAAATCCTTAATTCCTGCGCACCGTAGCCCTGTGAATTTGGCTCTCTGCAGCCCGGGTCTCGCCTGCAGTGAGCAGCGTCGGCTGCCCGCTGCAGCATCCGCGCTCTTCGGATGCGGTTTGAGTGCTCCTGGTGGAAAAGTCCCCTAAAATAGCTGTGCCCCAGGTTCTGGTGCTGTTACTCCATTGATCAAAATCTTTGAAACGCCTTTTGCATGTCTTTAACATAGGAATAGCGACAGCTCCCGCATCCCTGCGGTGCTCTGCGCCCGCCCTGAGGTTGCAGCGTGCAGGGGGACGGGGAGGCAGGGAAGGAGCCACCCAAAGCCGGTGTCCTGGCTCCGGGCCAGCCCTCCCTTCCTCCAAAACAGCTGAAACCTTTCCAGCCAATGTGACATGTCGGAATGAGCCCGCTGCCTGCTCTGGCGGGTGCTGTGAGGCTCATGAAGCATCGCCAGCATCCGCTGAAAGACTTTCCCCCCCCCAGAGCCTGACGGAGCCGATCCCCGCGCGATAGCGAGAGGGTGCAGCTGTGGGAGACCCAGCCGGCACGGAGCAGGCAGTGGGGACGAGGGAGCCCGACGGGTTTGGGAGCTCCTCAGCATGATGATGACAGAGCTGGGGATTGCTCCACGCGGGTCCCAGCCGCTGGGAGAACGTTTCCCAACCTGGCGAAACCTGTACGAACGACCACCCTTTCTTAAGCAATTTTCCTGACTCAAGATCCCACCCCGAGTCAGCGGGAGACGGCTCTCTGCTGCCTCTTACAAAACATCTCCATCCAAACAGGTTTCCCCATTAATCCCTTTTCCAGGGATTATTTTTCCCTCTTTTTTTTCTGGGCGACCATGGGTGCTGTTGGCTCTTCTGGAGGCCTGGTGTCGGGGCACGGCGCTGCGATGACTTGGCTTGGCTTTGCTCGGCTGGGGGGGCTGAGGCCACCTGTGGCATTAAGCACGGATTAACCGAAATCATGTCCTTTACAGCAAAGATTTTCCGAGGGTGGGAGGGAAGGAAATGGGTGCTGTGGGAACTGGGGAAATCCAGGTGAGACACGGGGAGAGATTGTCCAGCAGTGCCGGGGGATGCTTGGCGTTTTTTAATATTAGTGGCCCTAATATCGACCTGGAGTAAATCCAGAAGACGACACCGTGTTCACCTCCTGTGCTTTTACAGCACATTTCTAAGGGTTGAATATTTTTATAGGTGAAAGAAAAATCGCTGATTTATTTCAGTGAATGGTCCTGGAGGGCTAAAACCCGTCGGTAACATATCCTGAACGTGCGTATGGAAACATCTGCAGTGGCTTCTAGCCTGTTCAAGACACTGATAAATCCATTTCTCCCTCTTGGGGAGGACCCGCCGCCACCTCGCGCGTGTCCCGCCGGGCCCTGCGACCGGGCTCTGCCGGCAGGCGAAGGGTTACGCCGCCCCATCTGCTCGGCTCCCCATTTCACAAGGGCGGGTTTGGAGTTTTACTACAAGTTTCAGACAACGAAGGTGTGTCTGCGCTCGGTGCCTGCTTTGCCCGCTGCGTAGGCGTCGGGTTCAGCGCCGTCTTGTCAACACTTGAATATGTTGAGCATCACTCACGGGGCATTCTGTAAGAAACCTATTAAGTTAATTACCGAGGCTCGGTGTGTGTGTGAGAGCGAGTGTGTGTGCCTCTCCTGTAAAAATTTGGCTTTCTTCATTGCAAGACACTTCTGATGCAAGCCCCAGCCTCTTGGTATGATGACATCTTGTCTGCTGCTGTAACTGATACGGGGTTCGCATCCTGCTGCCTGCGAGCCACAGAGGCCGGGAGCTGGCTGTGGGCTCCGGGTGGGACCCCCACCCCCACCCAGGGACCTGCTGTGGCTCCCGCGGTGGCCCTGGTGAGGGGTTAGGGTGTAGATCAGTCTTAAATCTGCGGGGTTTGGACTCAAACCAGGCTGTGCTGCCTGCGTGGGGCCAGCCTGAGCATCCCTGTAGGTAACAGCAGCTCTCGCTCTCGGCTTGTGTTGTCATTCCTGCTCCGTCCGTGTACCTGGGAAAAGGCACTTTGGACCCCTTGGTTTGGGAAGAGGGCTGGGAAGGGACCTCTTGGTCTCTATATTTGCACTGCTACCCACAAGCGGCCCAAAATAATCAGGGCTGGAGGGCTGAGCTATTCCAGTCGGGGCTGGGGGGGGCTGTCCCGTTCCCAGTGGCAGGAAAGCGTGGTTAGTGCAGGGACATGGCGCAGAAACAGCCTCCAGCAGCACCGATGGGCATCCCGGGGGGAAAACCCCCTCTGCTCCTCCTCCACAAGCCTCTCCGCCACCTCTGCATCCCCCCAGAGAAGGAACCGTGGGTCCGAACCCCAGCCTGGCCGTGAGTGGGGCAGTTTGAGCGACGATGAAACGCTGCGAGCAGCAGCGCGTGTCTGCGCTGCCCGGCCCCCGTCTCGCCATCGCCTCCCGGCTTTCCCCACGTCCTCGCCCAGCTGGGCTGAAACGGGGCCGCCGTGCGCCTCGCCACCCCCAAAATACATAAAAAAATGAGTTTTCCCTTGCTGGAGCCCAAGCCTGGGTAGGGAGCAGGGCGAGCGCTGGCTCCTGGCTCCCAAGGTGGATTTTTTGGGAGGCGCACTGGGGCATTGCACAAACAGCCCCCGGCGCTTGCACGCGCCCCAGGTAGGGCGGCTCGGCCCCCTCCTTCCCACGCCCAGAGCATCCCACGGGAGCCCGGATCCGGTGGACTTTTATGGAAGAAAGGGAAGTCCATGGCACCGGCGGAGCAGCCTTGGCAGCCGCAGCGCTGAGCGCCCGCCAGCCGTGCAGCAGCGGCACGGCCGCCGTTAACCCCTCAGCCCCGGGACGGGGGATGCGAGACCCCCGCCTGCACGGCCCCTGCCCGCAGGCAGCTGCTGCCTGCTGGGGTGAGGGCCTGCGGGGGGGGTCAGCAGCCCCGGTGGGGGTCTGCCTTGAGCGGGGGGTCGTAGGATGCTCAGCAGCAAAAAGCGCCGGCGAGAAGGCTTGTCTGGCTCTTTCTCATTGTCTAAATCAATGCAAAGGGCTCGCGGGGGTCCCAAAGCTCTCATCCTTCAAGAACCACCCCCCCCCCCGAAAGAAATAACAAGCAGGAGGGAAGCGGGGGGAGAACTTGCTCTGCTCCAGCGAAGGATGTTTCCTGTTGGAGTTTCTCCCGTCCCAGGGGCAGCTCTGGACTCTCCCTCCGCCCGCTGCCAAGTCAGGAAGCGGCTTTTGGAGGGGGGGGACGGTGAGGTCGAGCCCACGGCAGCCCGGATGCGCTGGCGGGGGCCAGACACTTTCCCCTCCCGGCGAGTCCCAACCGGGGCTGTCGTCATCAGATGCAAAGGGGAGACTTCTTGGCCAACGGAAGGAGAGGCAAAAAAAAATGTTTTAAATTAAAGAAAAAAGGAAAATCAACACCACCACCACCCCCCCCCAACCCCACACTCCTTCCCCCAGCGCTCCCATCAGATTAGCGAAGCCGAAATAGCCGAGTTGGCCCAGAGCGGCAGCAGGGCTGGCACGCGCGGGCTTTGATCCACCCCCGCGCCCAGGAAGGTGCCTGGGCCAGGGATCAGACACCCCAGGGAGGAGGAATTTGCAGGGGAGGTTTGCGGTGTGCGCGGGTGCCCAGGGCCGCCCTCCAGCCCCGAGGTGCCCCCCCTTTACGTGGCTGCCGGGGTGGGATGCAGCATCCCCATGGCAGCTGGGGGAGCGACGAGCATCCCACCTCCCAACACACCGGGCCCTGTCGGCTCTCGTCGCTGGGTACCACCCCCCAAAATCTGGGTTCGTGCCCCAGTTTCATGCCCTGGGCTTTCAACCCCGGTTGTCGCCGGTGAATCGGCGCGGACCCGGCCTTTGCATCACCTCAGCAGTGCGAAAACCCGCTCTGAAACGCAGGACCACCCCGGAGAGGTGGGAGGGGGTGCTGCTTTTGGGAAGGCTGGCTGGAAACCATCCTTTTTTACTGTGGTCCTAAAGCCTCCCGGCAGAGTACGAGGTGACAGGGCTGTGTTTTCATCCCAAAGAGCTTCCCATCATGTCTGCGAGCAACCACAACCCATCCTGCACCCCGAGCATCTCCGCCTCCAGCACCCACCAGGCTCCTCCGCTCCCCACCACCCTTTCCCATGGGACCAGACCGAAGCTGAGAGCATCTCCGCCAGCCTGGTTATGCTTAGTGGAGGGATGTACGGTTCACGGGTGAGATGCTCAGGCCCACGTGCCCTACAGACATATTTATTACTGTTTATTAATTCTTGGACAGTGGCAGGGCTGGGAACGTGCTGGCGCTTTGCAGATCTCTTCCCATCCCCGAAGGCGAAGCAGCCGGCAGAGTGGCCCCGGGGTGCGTCCCGACGGCTCGCCCGCGCCTGGCCCCACGGGACGGTTTCAGTGCAGGCTTCGCTCTCATCTGCACGGAATCGGGCTACAAGCCTTTAAATGTCTGAATTAGGCAAAATTTGGTGTTTCTCCAAGAATCCTCCGGAAATCTGCTGCTGGAAAAGCAAGCTCATCTTAAAGCTGCAAGCACGCAGAGCAGACCAGTTTTCCACTCTCAAGAACTGTAGAGGCTTGGGACAGAAAAGACCTTTTCAGCCCTGCCCAGCCCTTTTTCTGGCCAGTTCAAGCTTGTTCCTCACGTTGAAATCTCAGGGGCTTTGCTCACAGCTTGGAAACCTCTCCCAATGCACCTTTCTCCGGAGTTCTTACAGCATTTTGCAGATTCCCCATCAGAACTGGGGGTGATGGGGTGGCCCCAGCAAGCACTGGGGCATCGAGGGGCTCCTGCCCCCCGGTTCCATGGGGTGAACAGGGGGAGATCCTGGTGGAGCTCCTGGAGAAGGACCAGGCTTGTGCCAAAGCCCAGCGCAGCAAAGCAGCCGCGCGGAGCGGTGCAGGTGTGGTCCGGCGGCTGCCGGGAAAGTCGATGTCGCAAGCGGCGTGTTTGAGCCCTGCCACGGCGAGCAAAAACACAGCGAGGCGCAAAAACTGCCCTTCCCCTTCTGCCCCCCTGCACCTGAGCCATCCTCAGGCCTTCCTCCTCCTCCTCCTCCAAACCCAGCACCACTTCCCACCCCAGCAATGCAGCATCGGTCGTTATCCCACCGGCACCAAGGAGGCAGGGGATGCTCACGGGGGGTCCAGGCTGGATGGTTTGTGGGACGAAGCCCACCCCAGCCCTCCCCTCGGCCGGGCAGCACCGGGCCAGTGGGTCAGGGTGACTCATCTGGCAGCCGGCTCCGCCGCGAGCTCGCCCGCAATTGCAACACCACGGGGATATTAAACCCAGCCAGCCGCGGAGCCCGGCATCCACGCAGCTTCCTAACACGCCCCTGGGGTTGCTATCAACATCCCTGTTGTTCCTTAGCAATCTCATCCATCATTTATCATCCCGGTTTACAACAGAGGCCCAGGGGCTGGGAGACGGGCTGCGACGGCGCGGGACGCGATTGCGACGCTCTCCGAAAGGGTCTTCTGGGTGCGGCGGGCTGCGGCCGTCCCACCGCGGGCTGCCGCTCCGGCTTTCGGCCGCTGCGAGCGAACGCAAGGCAGAGCCGGGGTGGGCAGCAAGCAGAGCACGCACAGCCCTTTCCATAAGCTGGTTTGCATCGTGCTTTTATTCAACCGGCGCAATTTTCTCGCTTAAACGAACCCTTAAGCTTCTCTGCCAGGGAACCAGGAGAGAAGGGGTAGCAGGAAAACTCTTGCACGCCGTTTCTTGGCAAGCCGGCCGAGCCCAGCTCCCGAATCCATCACTTGTACCCACGCTGAGATTGTCCTGGCAAAGCCACATCTGGCTTGGCTGCACATCTGGGGCCAGAGCGCGGCATCCTGCGTCCTGTTCCCCCCTTCCCAGAGCTACCCTCCGCCTCTGCAATATCACGGGCTTTTTGAAAATAAAAAAGACACCACACCTCCTTTTTTCAACAGAAGTATTTTGGTTTCAAAACCACCCGAGTGTCATCACGGCCTCCGCCCGGCCGGCTTGGACCCCTCGCCCAGATCGTTAGGGCAAGGTGAGGATAGGCAGAGCGCGGGTGCCAGCAACGCCGAAGCCAGGCAGGTGTCTGTCGCTCGCTGGCAATCCACCCGGCAGAGCCTCCCTCTTTTGAAACGGGACGTTCTGGCACTGGAAACGCCATCCTTGGGCTGCTGGGAGGGAGGCAGGAGCCCGGCGAAGGTCTCTGCAGCGTGCGGACCCGGAATGGTTTGGGTTATTAAGTGCAGCATTTTGTCTCTGCTGCTTTCAGGCTCTTAGATTAAAAAATCTTGCAAAGAGCAAACACCGAGGAGATTTATGATTATTTTGCTTACTTAATAACCCTATAGCATGTCCCCGGGGCATTAGGGTGTATCAGACAAGCATTAATTTCAATTACAACCATGCCTGATATTTATTTTTTAATATATTTTTATGGTAGACTTCCCCATTTATAGCGATCTAGAAGAAAATCCGGGCCGCCCCAAGAAGCTGCAATCACCACCTAATAATCCTAAAAGCAACCGGGGTAAATTATTCGCGACGCTGACCCCGGAAAGCCGGAGGAGAGGCTCTTTGGAGCCGTGTCGGAGCGGTGACAGCACAGCGTGGCCACCCGGTCCTGCTCCGACCCGGGCAGAGCAGTGCTTCCCTCGGGGACCCGGGGGTGGCAAAGGGACCCTTCGAGCTGCTTCTGCTCCTTGGGTACCCTTGGGGACTCGCAGCGAGGTGTCCCAGGGGCTCTGACGAGCCTCAGTTCATTTTTATTGGACAAGGCTGTGCAGTGCATCGGTGCAGATCCATGCAGCACCTTCTCTGGTCACTGCCAGGTGAGAAATGGTGTCCTGGCACAGCGCTGATGCTAAAAACACCCGGTTTCGGT
>Ga0065711_1051515_pt1 | contig 10350 bp, 2 predicted proteins | sample Hoacrofraction12_FD_59098 | JGI IMG/M metagenome (GOLD analysis project Ga0065711, IMG submission 59098) | Hoatzin crop microbial communities from Cojedes, Venezuela - Epithelial fraction 12 v2 (version 2) | ecosystem: Host-associated > Birds > Digestive system > Esophagus > Crop | place...
GTCACATGGTATGGAATACCGGGCTCTGTTTGGCCAGGTGGGGTCAGCCCCCACCCCCCGGCTGTGCCCCTTCCTGGAGTCCGGTGAAAATTAACCCTGTCCTGACCAAACCCAGGACACTCCTCTTACACCAGGAAAAAGTAAAAAATAGTTCAAGTTAATACTGTCCCATCTATGCGACCCAAAGTAATATTAAAATTACCCTACAGCTGGGTTTGTACTGGTGTACTGCTTTGCAGTGGAGACCAATTACAGTAAGTAAAGCATCACGGACTCCACTAACCTAAACAGGATTACACAAATAGGACCATTTAGTCTTTGTCATTTTAATAATTTATATGTAGGTCATATCTATGCTGGCCACCTACACAGTTTCAATCTGAGAAGGAGACGGATCACGTTATTCTGAATTTTAAGCAATGCAGTTGTCTGGTTAACTCTTTGGCCTGAAAGATGAACTACAAGTAAGACTACCGAAAGGAACCCCATGTACTGTCAGATAGAGGACTAATTTTTGCCTTTTATAGACAAGTTTTCCCAATAGTTTCTACTACATATAATAGTAAGTGCAGGGTCAGATTCAAAAGTATTTTTTTCTTCCATTAATACTGTCCCAAATATATTTTGCTCCTAATGCATACATTACAGGCATTTACTTTCTTAGAGATACATTGTTCCTTTGGGTCATATTTAAGATTAGCATAATACTGTGATGCATTCCCATTGCTACCATTATGTTCTTACTCTGCTAGTGCTTTATTTTTTCCTTTTGTTCATCAAGGTGAATGTTTTACCACATTACATGTCATGATTTGTAAGTTATTTTGTTTGTTGAGCAGTATTTTGGGGAATGCATTAAATAACAATTAGTGAGGTATTCATGTGGAATAACTTTGCACTTCAGTAGTATTAGAAGGCTTCAGATGATGCGGAGTAGTGAGTGATTTAAGATATAAAATCTTCTATGCCCTGAAGTATCCTATTGCAATGTTAATTATTTTTTAAAACAGCTTTGTCTAATGCTTTGAAATCATATTAACCACAATAGTTGCAATGAAGGATAGATAAGAGTGAATTTAAATGTTAATCTCACCTAGGGTTTAGAAAAAACTGCAAGTTCACTAAATGGCTATGATGCACTAAATTTACAAATTATGAATGTCCATATATAAGTAGAAAAGTATGCTGTTCAAAAATCCTCAACACTGAAGCCTGTAAAGTCTAAGCACTGAAAAATATTTATGAAGAAAAACACCTTTGGAAAAATACATTCATATAGTATTTGTTCAAGTGATTCGTAACACATTAGCATATGTCATTGTATCATAAAATAACACTACAAGAAACATAATCTCCTTGTTCTATTAGAAAAATACACTTTGACCCAGAAGAGATTTGGCAATTTCTTCAACAGAGATACAGAAAATGAAGCAATAGCTAAGCTATCAGTAGAGGAGTTATCTTAGGTCCCAAAAGCTATATTGCTACGGTTGTACTCTATCATGAAAACAAGATATATTACCCCAGGAGAAGCTTTATGTTGCATGAATTTGTACCTCTTGGTACTTTGGCATTCTGAATTAGCCTGGGTAAATTTACAGAGCTCATGCTTTCTGGACATCCTCTGAGGCACGACATACATTTAGGTGGAATCTAGTGCCATACATTCAGATGCTTTTGAAGCATGGCGAGGGAGTTAAAATACTTAACTCGGATGTTATGAAATGCGTGCTCTGATTAGAGAACTGAATAAATGGGGAAGAGAGAGGGAAGAGGCACTCCTCCTCTGAAACTCTAGCAAGAGAAGAGATGCTGCTCTGTGTGCAGTGTGCTTATCAGGTGTGCTTCAGGGACCTGCTACTGGAAGGGACCCCTCAACAGAGCTCCAAAGGGAAGTACGTCTCTTGTCTCTTTTAAACACAAGATGGTACTGAGATGTTCAGCACAGACAGATCCAAGATAATTCTGGTCACATATGTGCATACAGTGAATTTTAGGGACCTGGAAATATATTCATCAGGAAAAAGGCTCATCCCACCTTCAATTGGTGGCAGTTTCAAGAACACCATACTGCACCAAGTTCCATTTAAGTCACACTGTAGGCACATGTGCCGCTTCATAGATCCAGAAATTATTAGTGCTCTAAGCTTTTAGAAAGCCAGATTTTTTTTCCATTAAAATTCTGAATAAAAGTAATGAACAGATGCTTATATAAAGGTTTTAGTCAGAGTACCTAGCTGAGTTTATCAACTGTGACAATTCCCACAACCTTTTCAAACACATTTTCCAAGGAATCATCACTTATCACTATGATCACTTATCACTATGATTCTAAGAAGCAAGAATGAACATGGACGAGAGCTCAAGGCTGTGTATTACAGCTGAATGTGGCTTTATGTCTAGTATTTGCCTCATCAGAGGGAGAAGAAACATCAGCTGCAGAAATTCTTTGCGGTCTTCGGCTGAAAATTATTACTGATCTGAGTTTGATAGTTTGCATAAATAATTTCAAGTCATTTCAAAGCCCAGCTTTGACTCTGTTTCTTTTCTACACTCAGACCTTACAGTGTCTCCTTACAGAATTACCTTGGTAGTGAGCATCTATGTGTAGTCAACACAGCTTGTGCAGACGTGTCAAAGACCGTTTGAAACCAGCAGCTGCATGAAGCTCAGCATGGACTAACAACTCATTTTCAGAGCCAAGTTTCCTGGAGAATATAGAAGCTTAATTCTTTATGTCTTTGGCTATGCTTAGCAGCAGTACACAGGACAGGACAGCTCAAGGGTAGTACAAGTATATTCTCTGGTATGTATGCACCAGTATGTATATCACTGTATCTGACCTGTAAGCAAAAAATGGTAATTAAGCAGAAAAGTAGACTCACACATAACAGTAAGGCCATAGCAAGACGGACTGAGAACTGTCTAGCCTTTGTGTGTGTTGTATAAAAACATAACTTGTACGCACACCTATTTGCTGTTCATTTACCAAACCGCAGTGTATATACTCTGCACCTTGAAACACTTCTAATTTAAGCAGTTAAGTTTTAGCAAAGTTTAATGTTATTTAAGAAATGTATGGAGCATTTTCTAGCACCAGTTTTCCCATTTTTTTAATGGAAGGATTGTGTCCATAGACCATGGAAGCACTCTTCCTGGCATCAGAGCTGCTGTTACCCCATTCTTTCTTCCCTCCAAACTGCTATGCTAAAGTCGCTGCTTACTATCCATGGAGCATGGCATGCCTTGGAAAGTTTCATTCGCATCTTGACACACTCAGAAGGGAATAAAATAGGTTTAACAATCTAGTTTGGTTTTGTTCTGTTTACTACAGCATAAAAACAAATATAATGATGCTTAGAATTCTCACATGCTAATTACTATGTATACATGCAGCAGTTTACATTGCTTTTGACTATACATTAATACCTATTAATTCACTGTAGTTGAGTACTGTGTACAAATCAGAGACAAAGGTTGCATGAAATTGTCCAGGTATTTTCATTAAAAATAAAGTAAAAAATAAACAAGCTAGGCTAGAGCTTTAAATGCTTCATACGGAACCAGCAAACAGAAATGCCCTTAGCTCAACCAATTTGACTTGGGCATTGGACCGGATTTAGAAGACTGTGCAATGTTTTATGCATAGCAGCACAACTGCACAATTAAAAGATTTTAAGATTCAACTTTTAAGTAACTCATTAAAGGTATTTTTTAACCTTTTACTTCGAAAAGAAGAACCCAACTAAATACAGCAAAAAAAATTTGAATGCATCAGTCAGTCCCACTCTATGACCAACGTGTAGCTCCAGTGTCACACATTTATGCCAGGAGATGTGAAACTACCATCATCCTTCTATACTGGAACCATAGGCCACACAGCTGCTATACCAGCACTACAGCTATTTCTGGCTTTGTGGAATGGGGCCAATGTTCTTCCCAGAAATAAAGGTTAGAAAATGAAAAAGGCCCCGCTTTTATCTCCCCTATCTCTTCCTGGAGAAGACTGGGCAAGTTAATGGAAAAGAAATCCATCAAGAGGTATTAAATACAAAGCACCATCTCTGGCTCAGGAAGTTTCTGAACCACAGATTGCTTGATGATAGGAGTATTTGTGGAAGTATATATGCTTTCCCTTCGTTTACAGTGTTCCCTCAACATCCGTATTTGGACATTGTCTGAGACAGGATATCAGGCTAGATAAGACATTTGGTCTGACATGGAGAGGCCATTCTTATGTTCTGAGGTTCTTTAGATATATTTGGAGGTCTGACTTTAAAACAGAAAGGCCTAATTTTTTAATAAAGGTAAAGGAATTCTATAGATGTCTGTGGTTTCTTTGAACTTACTGTAATTATTATTTCAACACTTTGCCTTCAGTCTTCTTTTTTATGTTGTAATGCACCACATCTTTCAAGTATTAGGCATTCAAAGAGCTGGTAAAGGCAGTTTGGTGGTGTTAGAAGGTAAATCACAGCTGTGCTGAATGGCTTGCTTGGGTATTGACTTTCGAAGCTCTATGTAAAGTGGTGATGCTGAATGGCCTCATTAACAACTCTGAGGCCAGCATGTGTGAAAGTGACAGCACTAGGACAAGGAGATGTTTTATCTCTCCCGAGAAGTGTATGAAATGCTTATTGACCTGGTTGAACCTTAAAAGTCATCCCATTATAGTCAGATGCAAGTTCTTGGGCTTTATTCCAGGCTAAGATTCACAAAGATAAACACGTATATGCTAATTAAATGCACCAGAGTCTATTTAGGCCAAACAGTTACAGAGAAAAGATTGAAACAGTGTTGAGCTGCCCAAATGCAGAAGCAGGAGAAAATAAGGGGAATAAAGAGTCACCCTAAATGGTTTGTACTCTTTTTTATTTCACTACTTATGAAACTGCATTTGAGAAATAAGCCACTGTAGACTCTGGTCAACATGATATCAAATTGGGTCGAGTCACACAACCATTTTTCAAGTGAACTAACTCTTGTTGCTTGATTGTACAGACAGAACCCTGCTGCATAACCCGTTTTAAGGAATTCAAGATGCACCTTAGAAAATTCTTGGCCCAAGGGCAGAAAATTTTTGAAACATTTGAAGTGAATGAAAAAGAACAGGGAGATAAAGCTGCACAGTGGCTCAAGAGATAGATTCCTGTGAGGGCTGAAGGAAGTTCTTTTAAAACATAGACTGTGATTATCAACATTAAAAGGAAACACATTTTTCAGCACAAAATATGAAGACTGACATGAGAGGAAGGGAACAAAGAAGTAAAAATGTCCAGCAAGGCCAGGCTACAGGTTAAGAAACACGAAGGCACAGGAACAGATTCATGGCACAAATAAAAATAATGTTCTTGGGCTGGACAGATGGTTAACTTTGCATACTGAGGCTTAAATCTCCATGTCACTGTGTACTCTCTAGATCAGAGTGACTATCAGGCTAGACTGTATAACTATTTGCCATCATTCCTAGCAAATATTCTTTTTTTTTTTTAATTTTTTGAGCCACCTTTTTTCCACTTCACGTGCCACTGATAAAAAAAATGCAGAGTGTATAAAGAAAAGTGCAGTACGAATTTTGCCACAACTTCATCCTTAGTCAAGAGTGAGATTTTCATGCTGCTGCTCTTCAAGGTCTGCACTCTGATAACTTTGATCAACTGTCTGAGTCAGAAAATCAAGGAAAAGAACAGAAGCAAATTGATGCAGCTTCATCAAGCAGCTATCATTCCTATGTAAACCTGAAAGGTAGTGAATGTGAATCTGAATTTAGGTCTTTCAAAATGAAATGGCAGAGACAACTAAATTCCTAATTACCTAGACTACTGCAATCTTTGGTTGGAATTACTGAATAGAAAATGAAATTATTTTTGCCCATGTTTTTCAGTAAAACAACAGACTTTTAATCCTTCTTTTGATAAAAATTATGTTACAGAATAAATTTGTAGCTGACAAAAAAACCCCTCTAGTTCATAAAGATTTAAACCACTGATAGGTATCCTGGGTACATCTTTATTCAGTTAATATGATGCTTATGAATTGCAAATTAGACTAAATATATGTTCTGTTGAAAGCAAAGCAAACAATAAAAGTGAATCTGTTGTATTCTAAGAGCCAAGGAGTCACAGTAACATGTATTGCTTCTCCAGTAAAAAATAACAGAAATTACTCTCTACAAAGAAGAGAACCTATTCTACTGATTCACAAATGCAGAAGTCAGACACCACGGATGAAATCCGGTCTACAGGCTTCAAGGGCAAGATCCTTTGTGATTCTTAGGGGTGCAAATTTACCTGATGTTTCAAGGTTCAAGCCAAGGTGTCTTCAAGGTTTTCCTTCTTCCTACTATTCAGGCTAAGAAGTCTAATTTTTCAAAGGTCATACATTTAAGTCCCCATTTCTGTTTAGATTAGTTCACAAAAGCAGGTGAAAGACAGGACTTACATAGGGATCACTTAGGGAATAAGGAGAAAGGGGGAATTATCTTAAGCTATTTTCAATGTATGTAGAAGCTTTTTCATTGTTTTCTTTTTCCTAATAAATTTTATTATTGTGGACAACATGTACCTTGCTTTATACTTTTATTACGACTTCTAGCCCTGATGCTACTTACAGCATTTTATTTCATGCATAGTTTATGACTTAGACTTTAATTAGAAGCCTGTTCACCTGCACGAGGCAGACAGCTGGAAAATGCTGTCCTATCTTCTTAGTGAATTTGTATCAGGATTTCCATCTGTGCTATATGCGTGCCTGGAAGGGTACCACTAACAATTACTGATCCTTGCAAAGATCATCCCTAACTGATGTGTCTTTCAATGTAATTTTTGAACACATTCCACAGTTTCCTCTACGTTCAGAGGAAGATTTGAACCAGAGTGCTGAAGGAGAAAAATGCCAGGAGGCAGAGCAAGAATTTTGTAATATATTGACGTTCTATCCTTATATATGTCCATTCTTCTAGTTTTAACTGAGTCTCTCTCTTAACTCCAAATTAAATCATGAGATAATATTCTGAAAGCTACTTCTGTGAAAGATTCCTAGACATCTGGGGGCTATGATAAGAAAAAAGCACTTTGCAATATTCAGCAAAATAGAAAATGGGGGAGATAGTGAGGGCAGCATTCTGAATTCATTATTGCAGCTACTGCGAAGAGAATCTTCTCTTAAGAGCTGTAGCAATTATGTGTAGCTAACTGTTACAAACAGGAATCTAAGCTGTATATAGTTCCTTAAAAAAATGACTAAAATTGGGCAGCTTTCTCTGATGACTGTGCAAGTCAAATACCATGCAGGTAAAAAAAAAGAGTACAGCAAAGTAAAGGTTCCAAGTTCAGTATGATATGACAGAGAACACCAGGAATCTGTAATGTGCTTAAGTCATGACAACTTTAACCTGACGCTCGGAAGAAGAAAGTGAAATCATATTTCTTAAATCCTTCCATGCAATACAGCTTACTCCTTGTGTTTATCCAGCAAATCTGCCTTTCCAGAGATCTCTCCAGGTTGCACCAGATACCAGCGAGTATCACACACTGCAAAATGCGACAGCAGACAGCAATCTGATTAGAACTGTAGCATTTCATTTGCAAACAGTCTACTTCAGTTACAGATTAACAGAAGTTATTTAATTCATTGAAGGAGAAAATTTGTAGCTGCTAAAAGCAAGGTATAAAAAAAGGCATGCTGCAAATTCTAGGAAAACCTCAGGACCTGACTGTAGTACATGTTTTAGCTTTTGCATACAGCTTCTCATTTTTATGTGAGACGTCTCATCAAGGCCAAATATACTTTCCAGAGATTATTAATGGTTTCACCTTGTCCAGTGAAAAAACACAGCGATTTTACTGATTCGTAGAAGTCAGCTCAACACCTCTTAAATCCGGCCTCAAATTTACATAGCAGGCATGACAAAAAATGGGACCTATTTGGAATAGTGGAATTATACACTTATCTATTAAACTTTTTATGATTGCTGCCATGGAATTGGTGGTAAAGGAATGGGGTCATAATACCTTTTCCCACTTCTGCTAGAAATCTCGCTCACTCCTTGTCTGCTACAGAATCTACTTCACCAGCAGATCCTGCTTGAATAATACTTGTGTTTAATCTGCAGTACATGAAACAGAACAGAGGAATAATAAGATGGGTAGAATCTCCTGCCAAATTTACAACAAACAGCAAGTTCCAACAACTCCTGTCCTCCCTTTCACTACCCAGAGGCATACAAATGTTAGGTAACTGTAGTAACTTAATCTCTTTAGCAACATCTGACCCGGCAGACCTAAGAGTACTTTTTTGTATTCCCATACCTAGATACGTGCATTAGGCATCGTAAGCCTAATTTACTACAGTATTATAGAGCCCATGGTAAGGGTGAGGGGATTCTACATAAAGAGATCCCTGTGTCAGCCAGCAGCAAAAACTTTCCTGCATTTCTTACACCTGGCAATCACCGTAACCCTAGTCACTTCTCAAATTGCTAAGGCTCATAAACTATTTTACTGGAAGTGTGAATAAGCAGAAAGACCTCTGTATTAAAAATATGATTGAGAGCAGCAAGTCTTAGCACACCATCTGCAGTGATGGTACTCAAATATTTATTCTGTAAGTTCCACAAAGGAATAATCAATAAGCTTTGTCAGAGAGCTGATGAGAGTTCAGAGGAGAAAGCTGTGTGTCAAGCAGCTTGTGGCAGTATAAAGAGACTACAGAAATATATGCATCCAAGGGGAGAGCTGTCAGGCACTTGGAAGTTGGAATACAGCATTCAGTCACTCTCAGTTTCACGAATATGCACTGAATTACTACATGAAAGGAAACTGCCGTTCCAGTGATAGTGTGTTCTGCAACACAGGTTGGAGCTGCTGCCAAGGATGACCTTCCTGACAAGCACCTTATCCTCATCTCGCTGCCATGGACCCTCAGTGATGCACTTCACAGTCACTTTGACATAATGGATACAGACTTCCTCGGAATATTGTCTTATGGCTTGTGAGAAGAATGAATACCCAAAAGTAGAATGACTAGTCTCCAAAAGAGCCAGAAACTCCTCTTGTTATCCTTCTGTTTCTTAAAGCTCTATTCTCAACTGTTTTAGACTGCTAACTTTCTAACAGTCATCTTCTCTTCCAGAGGCATCTAAGAATCAACAGCTATCTCATGAATAGGATCTCAAGTGTTCTGTGCTTCAGCTTGTTTCTTGTGCAGACTAATACTGCCCTGCCAGTGTTTGTTCAGCAGCTGCCATTGTCTGATACAATGGGCCTGGGTTACCGTTTATCAGACCTGTTCTTCCAGCTAGTCTACATTCCTTGCCCTCCCAAATTCCAGGATGGGGAGATCCTTTATGAAGATACTTCCTGAGCCTCCCAAAGGGGCATGCTCCCTCTTTAAGAAAATGACAATATTCACTTCCATAATAAATTTAAAACTGAAAAAAATGCTTTGAAAAATATTGTTATTAATAGCCCTGATAGAATGATCTTTTTCCTCTTATGCTTCTTGGTTCCAAGAAAATAAAATACCATCTTTCTATACTTTAGCTTGACTTCATTATATCTTTTCCAAAATTTTCATATTTGCAAATTTTGCCGCCCTCTGCAAGTTCAGTGCAGGCTCTGTGGAGTAGCTTTACTGAAAAGGAGTTTAAGAGTTTAGCACTGTGCGCACACTAAGTGTAAAAATCTATTAAAATGCAAAGGGTTAGAATAAAAACAAGAAATCCCTCAAATTCAGTGTCAACTGGAGAGGAATGATGTACTGAATAGTATGAATGCCCTCTGCAGGTGGAACAAGAAACCGCTGTAATTCTAGGAGTGATTTCAGTTTTAAGTAGGTACTAAACAAACAAGCCTATCTTAGTCCTTATTAGCCTCTATTGACATTGTCTGACAGTTGTAAATGGTACAGTGGTATCTCCCTGACATCGCTGATAGACACTTGATAATATATCACAGACTTTTCACTAGTCATAAAGGCAAGCTGTGTCTGTACTGCTGAATTATACAGGAACATGGAGTAAGGCTGAACATTGCACTCTTGTTCATCAATGGTGCTTAATTGTTACAACACTCCTGGCGTGGTTTGACTGTACCAGCTACCATTCTTTCCCATACCCTCTGTATAATGCTATCTATGAATGTTTTACCAGTCCCATGAGCTGCTGCACATCCTGTGAGGGTGACAGAGCCCTGGAACAGGCTGTCCAGAGATGTTGTGGAGTCTCCTTCTCTGGAGATATTCAAGATCCGCCTGGCCAAGGTCCTGTGCAGCCTGCTGTAGGTGACCCTGCTTCGGCAGGGGGGTTGGACTAGATGACCCACAGAGGTCCCTTCCAGCCCCTGCCATCTG
>Ga0065711_1051516_pt1 | contig 10350 bp, 7 predicted proteins | sample Hoacrofraction12_FD_59098 | JGI IMG/M metagenome (GOLD analysis project Ga0065711, IMG submission 59098) | Hoatzin crop microbial communities from Cojedes, Venezuela - Epithelial fraction 12 v2 (version 2) | ecosystem: Host-associated > Birds > Digestive system > Esophagus > Crop | place...
CCAGCGTGACGTCACATGGTATGGAATACCCGGCTCTGTTTGGCCAGGTGGGGTCAGCCCCCACCCCCCGGCTGTGCGCCTTCCTGGATTCCAGTGAAAATTAACCCTGTTCTGGCCAAACCCAGGACAGTATGCAAGCACATTTCCCCTCCATACTTGAGGGAGCAGCCTCCTGAAAGCACGTTTTAATTACTTGAGCTGAATTGCATCCTATTTGGGTAACTTCTTTAGGCAAACATTTAGCAACAGTCCTACCACTGACCTCCCAAGGAACATTATGGTAAGGTCTCCTCCCCTTCTTCTCAGAGTTTGACATCTTGATAAACACAGCTAGAAGCTGGCAGGCTTGGTTAAAGTGGTATTTTTTTATTTTTTATTTTTCCAAATATTAGTGGTTTCTGTTTTAGTTGAGTCAGTAATTAAACTGTCTTCACATTATTTGCCTGGCAGAATAACCTATAACTATTATTTGTGGTAGAGCTAAACATGGTCTTGACCCATTTTCTACTGGTTAAGTCAGAAAACAGTAGCTCATCTTTAGAAAAGTAGCACCTCTTGCTTTCTAGCTGGACACCAGCTTCCTCAACCACAACCACCAACCTCCTTGATGTCTAGTGGCACATCTCCGCTTCACACGTGTGTTAGTGACTCATTTCCCAACAAATGTCATCTCTGTCCAGACTATCTGGGTTTGATTGCAATAGCGTATATGACATTTGTCTCTGCTGTTTGCCAACCTGTTCAAAGTGGTATTTACAGACCTTGTGCTTGCAGTAGCTTGACATTTCCCGTCTGACTGCGTAACTGTAAGTTTATCCACCCTACTTGCAAAGTTCACCAACCACACAGGATGTCCAGCTCCCCACCTCACAGCAGGGTCTCGTCTGATGAGGTCCAGTCTGATTAAGTAACCCGAAGGTGACAGAAGCTAGCTGAAGGGCTTGAAAATCCCCGTTGCCCACAGGACCAACTTCTCTGAGTGAGAACTGCACACAGAGACCACAGACTGGCGCATTCACAATCTGGGATGAGCCACCTAGAGATTGGGAAGCCAGCAAGGCAGGGTGACCTGCTGAATGGACCATGAGGTGAGCCACAGTCCTGCTCTGAAGAGATGCAGAGAAGCCACCGGAGCACTAGTCCACCCGATGCATAGCTGCCTACACCAAGATCTGCGCTAAAGAGCTGGTACTGTTGAAGCGACATGGTCAAGGGAGAAAGACATGCCCAGCTACCTTTGAGAGCCTCACTAGCCCCATGTGGTGGGCATTTCTGCCTGCCACATCTACCAGCACCCTTCCAAGTCCTCCCAGGCCCACCGGCAGCAAGGTGAAGTACCTGTAAGCACAGTCTGGGGCATAAAAATGTGCGACTTTTGAAAAAGCCACGTGGTGGGGCAGGAGAGGGAGTGATGGTCCCAGCCACAGACAGGCACAGATAAATGCTTGCTATCCTGCCAGGGTTAATCATTGCTGAGGGGCTGCTGTTGAGGGTCACAGGGGTCTGCAAGGGGCAGGAGACCACACAGCTATGAAAAGTTTGTTGGGAAGGAGAAGGATGAGATCCATGGGGAATGGCTTTGGGGATGGGATTGGGCATGGTGAGTCAGGACATCTCAGTCACATCCAGCCACGGCTGCTGGAGCGACCACCGTGTGCCAGCCCCATCCACCCTCCCCTCCCAGGCAGGCAGTGGTATATCACACCCAGCTACTGGGGGATGATGTTTCTGGCTGGGGTCCCAAACCCAGTGCAGCACAACACGCTCGGGTGTTTCGCTTCTGCCACCCTAATGCACCAGGTACAGACCCAATCTTGACCATCGGACTTGGGTTTACACTTGGAGTTGTTATTTTCATTAATGTCCACTTAATGTTTCAACGGCTTTCCTTATTCTCTTTTTGCCAGATGTCTCCCCACCTCTTCTCCTTGGGGAAGATGCTTTCCCCACATTTCACCTGCAAGCCACCATAGGAGTAGCTATATTAAGAAAAAGCATACCAAGAGCAACTGTTCTCTAGCAGCAAGTAGAAGCGCACATGGTAAGGAGGGGAAATCCAGGTCTCCATTGAGAAGGAACCACATCGCTGCAATACGAATGTCTTTTGGAGAGAAGAGGAGCCCTCCCACCCCCTGGAAAGCCCCTTCTCAACCGTTTCGCTTGGACCCAGCAGCCCTGAGTCAGCACTTTGGATACCGGAGCCTTGAGCATGCTGCTGAGGCCATAGCAGCTACGCAGAGCTGCTCTCAACAGAGAAGCAGAAACTTGAGCCCAGCTTCTGCAAAGTAAGTAAAACTCACCAGCTAAAAGAATCGATACTGAAAGGAGTTGTCTCACAGCTAAAATAATCCAACATCACTTCAGGTTTGGAGAGATGAAGGAAAGGCTGGTTGAGATTTCAAGCCATGCTCAAGGCTGGAAGGTCAGCAAGCTCTCATCTGCCAGGTGGAAACAGGGAGACAGATGAAAGGGCAGTGCAGAGGGAGAGAGGAAGGGCTTAGGGAGATACTGGAAAGTGAAACGAAGATGCACAAACCCATAGAAACCATGAAATCTGCTTTGATCTTTCCTCAGCTTTTATCTCGGTTGTCACTTACGAAACACACCCTGAAAACTCATAAGGCCTAAAAAGTTGCATCTGTTGCAGGGCACAGTCTTGGGTTGGATCCAGAATGTCCCTGAAGCTATTTGTGCATCTCCCTTCCCTTTCATACCCCACCTTCCCATGGCTTGGGTGACTGCGTCTCGCAAGCACAGACTACAGCATCTCCTGGCTCGAGGTTTTGTTGTGCAAGAAAGGTTTTCCATCCCAAACCTGAAGCTTCCTGCGCACGCTAGCCATGCACAAATGGAAAACAGGGGGAAAGCAGTTTTTACCAAGACAGACTTATTTTTCAGGAGTACACACCAAGGAAGCTGATCTAGGAAGGAAAGCTCTCCACTTGATCTCAGCCTGCAGAAGATAAGTATTCCAGCTAACTTTTCTCCCACAGTTCATTTTCCAGTGCCCCAGAGAGGATTCATTACTGCTCTCCCCCTCCTCCCACACTTCTCTCAGCATGGCGATTTATTCCCTTAAGGTCAGAAAGGACCGTTACAGTTCCCATCTACATCAGCAAGTAGCCTGGACCAGCACAACTCCTGCAAAGCATTGACCAGTCTGAAGACTGGGCATCCAGACTCTACGCACGCATCAGGGGCTTTTTCATTTTCATTCCTGACTCAGTCTAGTCCGACTCTGTGGACCAAACACCCACTGGAGGCTGGCCCACGTCTGCTGTTCTTCGTCGTCCCATTTAGTTTTGCCAGAAGAGTTCATGCCCTTGAGGGCCATCCCGTTGGATGGAGCACAGCACTATAAGCAGGGATGCTGGGGACGTTTGGTCCAAAAAAACCCCCCTCTCAAAACAAAAAACCCCCCGCCCACCCAACCATAGTGATCCAAACTGAAACACCAATGTAAATGCACCCTAAGGTCAGTTCAGCCCAAATTATCTCATCGTAGCGAGCCCCAGATTGTTTCTTCATCCAGAAGTGTGTTGCACCAGCAAAAAGGGAGACGGGGGAGCACACGTTTTCTCTGTCCCATGGATGTGGTGGAAGAGATGGGGGGACATTAGTAAGCTAAATAATGGTGTGGGTACTACAAGCAGCAAGTTTGCCACAATCCTGTAGGACAACTCAGGTATCCCCCTTTACAATTGCCATGTTAGTCTCACATTTGAAATTACTGTATTTTTACAACAGGAAGGAAGAGGCATTGCTATTCAGAGTATGAAAAGCCCAAGATGTAGAAAGGACCGGATTAGCTTCTGGGGAAAGGCAAAGCAACCAGTTGTGAAATACCTGGCAGCAAGACCACGCATGCCCTGGCTGCACGGAGGAAAATCACACAGGTTGTGGTAATAGACCCACACCACTAATTTTGTCGCTACAGCAGAGCAGCTTTACAGGCTGCTCAGTGAAGAGCATCACCTAAGGCACATTCTGGGGTTTTTAAGGTTCGTTCCCACCTTAGAAATGCATGCAAAGAAAGGAGAACCTGATGTCTTGTGATGTGGCTTTGCCTTGAACCTCTGCAAGGCACAATCCTTCGCGAATTGAGATGTTTACATTGAGTCAGCACAGGTGTCTGCATGTACAAGAAGACCGTGCCTCGCACAGCACTGGAGAACCTATGGCTATGAAGGGTCAGCAATCATCATAACAGCTTAAAAAGGATCTGAGAGTGATCCTTAAAACCTACATGGAAACACAATGTTCCTTGCATTTTGGGGGAAAATCGCAATAGTTGACTCGAAACCAAAGTCTAACAGAAATATCTCCTAATTCCAACCCCTATCTAAGAAAAAGAAAGACAGCAGCTGTGTTGAGACGTCAGAACATCGGAAGGAGCCAGAGGAACTGGTCAGACCTTCAAAACCAAAAGGGCAGCAGTTGGCACCGGACTGCAGTCAGAGTAGAGGCGCGTGGTCCCAGCAGCCACGGCAGCCCCTTGCAGGCCGAAACGCACCCAGGCTCGCGCTGACAGGATCACACGTGTTGTCTGAGGTGTGTATTTGCAGCTGAACACGCGTGGCATTGGAAAATGAAGATGCTAATAGGGTCGATACAAAGTTAAAGGCTTGTCTGGAGGTTCAGTGACAGAAAGCAGAAAGAAGTGCAGTGTCTGCTGAGCGCTGCAGATGAAACCCTTTAGTTTTATTACATCCTTTACACCGTTATAGCCCTGCTGCCCACTTGCAGACTTAACAAGGCATTTAGACACGTTGTGTGTCTCCAGCCTCATAAAACCATCCATATAAAACAGTCAAAAGGCACACTCCTAAAGGTCTGAAGGCAAAGGCAAGCACTGAACACGACACAGTTTGAAATACCTCTTCTGACTACATGGATGCTTGCTCAGGTTATTTTCAAGGCCCAGAGGGAAAAAAATAGACATCTTGAAATACCTTTATTAAACAAGTGATGCTGCTATTCAGTCACTTGAACACGTCCATTTTTTGTCCAAAGCAAGCAGCAAGCTGGTACATCAGCAAACCACCTGCTGCAGGCTGTATTGCACAAAAAAAATAAATTATCGAAGGCATGATGGGCTGAGCTGGGTGCAGGGTGGGAGCACCTGGGGCCAGAGGGTGCCAAGCCGCAGGCAGAGAGTGAGCGTGCGCACCCCGAGACCCTCCGGTGCCTCAGGGCATTACAGAGACACTGGCACAGGCTTTGCAGAGAGGCTCTCAACTGGGGGAAAATCCTTTCTTGAAGAAAAAAAATATTAAATCTCACCAGCTTCCTAATTGAGGCAACATCAGAAGTCTGACACAACTGATATCTGAGGGAAAGCTGCTTTCGTCTGTTTCAATAAATATTTTATCTTTTTCTTTCCTGTCAAATACACTCCATGGATCATATACAAGATAAACTCCTACCCGAACCTGCGCCTGGATTTGTCAGAAAACAGCCTTTTCCTGTCCCTGGTTTGCTGGTCCCCACTGGAGACACACATATGGCTTGGAAGAAAACTACAAACAACATCCTGCAGAAAACCTGAATTCTTTAATACATCAACTACTTTAACAAACACAGAATTTTTTATTTTCTTTTTTTTTTATTTTATTTATTTTTAGAGTCCCTTTTACCTTGCTCGAACAATGATACAAGAAGCAAAATTGCCAAAGGGCTATAACATTTGTGCTTCACATTAGAGAAATTTCACAGATGAGGAGGGCTGTGACATGATCCAAGCTGGCCCTCCCCAAATTTATCTGATTATGGTCCTGTATTAAAGCGCATTTTCCAATAAAATGAGGTCATCTGTTGCATGTTGTTCTGGCATCAGACAAACAGGACTGGTATTCAAATCGAGTCTGGCATTGTACTTCAGATCTATATTTTAGATTTGTTCTAGGATTACTATTTTCTAGCAGGTTGGTTTGAATCAGGTTTTTATTTCCCTTCTCCGAGGACTGCTTGGCTGTCTTTATACGCTTTATTCCAATGGGTTGCTGCTTATGCTCCATTTTCACCTGTGAAGTTGTGACTTTTAAATGGCAAAATAAATCCAGAAGTGGTATCTCAGATCTCGGTGGTATGCCCTTTCTCCTCAATGTATGTATGGATCCAGTGGGAGACAGCTAGAGGCCACTAAGATGGCTTGGGGATTTAAGGGCCTGAATTTCAGCCGACAAAATCCAACCTCCTGTTTGGTGAATGGGCTAGTGGACAGAGTGAAACCCCTTCTTCCGCTCACCCATGACAATTAGGTCTCCCCAAAGCCTTCCCCTCTGCTGATGGGGACTCCAGCACAGCAGAGAAAGCATCCAAGCTGCAGTTAACTGGAAACCGTGAGCAGGAGCAGAAGGACATTAAGGCTAGAAAGGGTTTTTCCTCTCCTGGAAAGGGGATTTTCTTTTCTACAGTATTTGCTGAGGACATTTGACTGGGTATCAATGGTGTCAGCGGCAGTAGTAGTGAGTATTTCACCTGGCAGTTTTGGCTGCATTTTGGTGCAGATAGCGTGCAAGGGAGACACTTGGAAAGACATTTCCCAGCATAACACATCCACATAACGTATCACCTTAGCGTAACTAAATGAGGGACTTTCCTTCTGCCTCTGAGCATGGGACTGGGGAATGTGGGCAGCTTAAATGCCCGCATCATGTAGATACAGGATTTAGACTCACCACGGCAGAAGTAAGTTCTGTTAAAAAAAAAGGCGAAAAAAAAAAGCACCCGCTAGGTTCTCACTTCGCAGTGACGCCACAGGATGGATGCACAGCACGTCAGGAAAAAAGCCTTCTCCTTCAGTTTCAGAGCTATATTTGCTGATTTATTCCATTGCACTGATCCTAAGGCACAGCTGTTGTAGCTAAGTGATTTGTGCAACACACGTACTTGACATTCAGAATATTTTTTTTGCCCTTCTTATAGGAAGATGTTTAATCTGGTTTGAGGAAAGACCCTGAGAACAGCTGTACTGGGTGAGACGGGGAGCCCCGTAACTCATTGAGGGCAGGGTCCAGTGGCGGATACCTGAAGAGGAGTGGGTGTACAGACACCCACCGAAAATTCCCCTGAGCCCTCTCCAGCGCCGGCACATCTGTCTGTGCTGAGCAGCTCTGTGAAAAGCCGGTGTGAAGCTGGGCTCCCCGGGAGGCCCCAGGCTCGGCACCGCTACAGAGCAGCAGCCGCCAACGCTGAGGACGGCAGCTCAGTGAGTGAAAATAGGGTGGGAAGCGAGGCTTGCCTACGGCCCGGGATCCACCCCACTGCCTGGGATCCACCTCACTGCCCAGGTCACTGGCAGAACATCGCTATCAAAGCTCACCGACTGCGCGGGGAAAATTTTAACATCTTCGTAGGTGTTACCTGTGCCTGCTTTCATCACGGAGGGGCTTTTTCCCCCCTGCCCCCTTTTTTGAGAAGTATTTCTGAACCACCAGCTTTGAATATTTTTCCCAGTTTTTAATTTCTGTCAGCAAGGGCGGAGCAATAAAGCTGGAGCTGGCCGGTGTCGCGGCATTGCCCGGTGTCATCAGACCCGAGCACAGGTGGGTCCCGCGCCGAGACCGGGGTGCCCCAAGGAGTGGGCATGGAGGTGGGATGTGGCCGAGAAGGACCAAGCGACCAGGTGTTGAGGTGGGAATGAACAGAGGAAACTCAGGCCTGGGGAAGGAAAAAGAGAAGGGAAGGGATGAGACAGAAGTACGGCTTCCTCCTCTCACAAATGAGTGGTGCTCAATTCCTGGGAAAGAGCGGCAGCAACCTGTGGAACTGGCTTGTCTTTATGCTCTGCAGCAAATACAGTTTGGGGTAGGTTTGTGGGCGGGGAGAGGCACAGAGGCATCCTGGAAATCTAGAAATGCAGGTTAGACCCTACAGACCCTGCAGCAATGTAAAGGGACCTTTCTATGAGGGAGGGTAGAGGAGAATGCTGCACAGAACAGCAATTACCCTGCAAGACTAGAAGAATGAGAAGTAGACAGGAAGCCTTCTTTCTCCTGCACTGCTGGGGGACAGGCTGAAGCCTATGGTGTGGGAAAGCAAAACAGCCTGCAGCCAAAATACCGCCCCGGAGAGACAGAGCACTCCCGAAAGGAGCAGTCTGTGGGTGGAAAGAGGAGGCTGGAGACCAAACTGCCAGAAATGGAGTAATCGCACAGCGCTGTGCCTGCTGAAGAGCCACCACTGGCAGTCGGAAAATGCCTCCCATGCCCGGTCAGGGACAGGGAGAGCTTGCACTGTCCTGGGGAGGGCAGAAGTAAAGGGACACTTCTATATAGCTTCACCATCACCAGTGCATCCCAAACTCATTTAGATGTGTCCACCAGTTACAGAGAATGGAAGCAAGCCCGGATGAACAAACTCAGGATGCATGTTGCTGTGTAGGCAAAGCACTTCTGTGACTGAAAAGGCAGAGGCAGGAGGGCACCGGGGCAACACGCAGGCCAGAACTTTTTGCGCTGCTCTTCAAAAGCTGGCATCATCCTGCAGACGAACTGTTGCTCTGCATATCAAGCACAGCACGCTTATGGATCACACGGCTGGCTGATCCTATCTTACGAAAGGCAGCCCTCTGAGCAGAACCTGGTGGAGGCTGCCGTTTGCTAAATGTATTGTACACTGCCCTGCTTTGGGCTCTAAAGCCCAGGCTTTCCTTCAGAGAGACTGTGCAACCCTTCATTGCAAATACACCTGGGAACCTTAGCGGGTATAACTGCTACAGCACATCTGTCTGACTCTGCAAGCAGCCTAAAATACCTGTTATTTCTGAGTTAGCCAAAACACACATTTCTTGTGCTTATAGCCTAAAAGAATATTAACATCCTACTAACTAAAGCCAGTGTGGCTGAGGAATATACATCAAGGACTCCCACTGCTGAACTATGCTGCGACAGGACAAGGGGGAATGGCTCTAAAGTAAAAGTGGGCAGATTTAGATTAGATATTAGGAAGAAATTCTTCACCATGCGGGTGGTGAAACACTGGCACAGGTTGTCCAGAGAAGCTGTGGATGCCCCCTCTCTGGAAGTGTTCAAGGCCAGGCTGGATGGAGCTCTGAGCGACCTGGTCTAGTGGAAGGTGTCCCTGCTCATGGCAGGGGGGTTGGAACCAGATGATCTTTAAGGTCCCTTCCAACCCAAACCATTCTATGATTCTACGATACTTGACATTGCAAGCATGCCAGCATCAACAGGACAGTCAGCTAGGAAAGCATCACTCCTGTTTTTCCAAGTCACCAGAGACTTACTATTAATATAGCCAAAGTTTTGCTGGAAGCATCAAGACGCAAGTTTACGTGCAATGCCTTTTAGTACATGTATACTGGCTATATTCCTAGCTAGAAAGCTTGTAGATTAAGCTGACAAATGGGCGTTACAGTTCAGCGGCACCCCTGGAAACAGCTGGAACCTGTTAGTGTCACAGGAAGCCAGTGTTCCGCATGTAAAAGTAGAGAAGCACTGCAAGGGCTGAGGCTTCCCACTGGGAGCAGCTGGAGAACCAGAGCGCAGGCTGCCTGCTTTGATCACTTGCGTACATGATGTCACTGCATTTGCGTTTAAGTGTCAGGAGAGCACACATTTGGGATATATGTTTTCCTGAATCCCAAAGAGAAGCAATGGTGGGATCAAAGTTTCGGGGAGCACGAGGTGAAGTTCTTTCCTAATTTCTCCTGGGTTTTTGCTTGCAAGGCAGTTTTGCATCCCGTAGACATGCTTCTCCCCAGGACAATGTCGGATGCTTATTTGCTAAAAAGTAACACAGATGCAAGCCCTCAGTGTGGGACTTCAGAGACGAAAGATAAAGGAGGGAGAGACTAAGGAGCGGGGTACTGTCACCCTGACACCTAGCTAAGCCTCTGAACCTTACAAGAAACTACTAAATTACTCCAGAGTCTTCCATTCCAACAGTTACTGAGGTTTGCCGCTGTAAAGTGCACGATGCAGCTAGTGAACTTGACACATCATGATCTATTTGCTTTTGCACAGTATTTCTGGGTTCTGTGACAGTCAGTACTTCTGAGTAAGTGATGTAGGCGTCAGTTGACCAAGTACGCTACATAGTTCAGCAGAAGCACAAAATCCCCCAAGAATACGCGGTTCTTTCCGGACAGTCGCAGGAGGGCAATGCAGGAGCCGGGCTAGCATTTTCTCCATGGTTTGTGGAAACTGCCACCCAGGAAGCCTTCAGTCCCGGGCATCAGTCAACATAACTGGTCTGTCTTACAGTTATGTGTCTGAGCCTGACTTGAACCTAGTTTTTCCTGTTTGATGGTACAACTGGTTATCGTTCGAGCTGGAGGGGAGTGATACTGGCAAAGCCACGGGGCTGGAGGACATTCAGCTGCTTCCC
>Ga0065711_1051517_pt1 | contig 10350 bp, 7 predicted proteins | sample Hoacrofraction12_FD_59098 | JGI IMG/M metagenome (GOLD analysis project Ga0065711, IMG submission 59098) | Hoatzin crop microbial communities from Cojedes, Venezuela - Epithelial fraction 12 v2 (version 2) | ecosystem: Host-associated > Birds > Digestive system > Esophagus > Crop | place...
AAAAAAAAACAGATCTGTTTCCTCTTTACCCCTTATATATCAGCCAGTTTCAAACAGGAGCTGTGCAGCGAGCAGCTGTAATTGCTTGTCAGGAGGGATAGAGGAGCTTAGGGAATACCTTCCCTGTGAAACCTTTGTTGAGTAACTTAAAGATTTCTGATTGTTAAACTGAAATCCTCAATTTCAACCATCTTCTCTGTGCAATCCTCAGACTGGAAAGCTCAGGAGTGGCGGTGGTCACAGGCGTGCATGTGTTCTCTCCAATATTTCTCTGTAAGCTTCCAGAGGGTTGCAGTAATGAAAGCTCCTGGTGTGTCTGCAATGCGGTCTGGAGTGTGACCGCAGTTCCCTATGCGTACTGAGCTAGCTTTAAGCCATGCTGAGCTAGCTCTAAGCCAGGCGGAGGCTGTTTGCTAGCCACAACAGCACAGGTTTTAACCACTCCTTGCAGCAGCCTCTGCTTTTCTTCCTTCCCAGTAAACTGCCTCTGATGCAGGGGACAGAAGGCAGTGAACAGCAGACTGGACCCCCTATCTTAGCAATGGGAGTGGAGTGAGCACGCAGTGGAGAAACTCCCACACAGTCTCTCTTGGCAAAAAGAATTAGAAATTGTTGTATATTAAACAGTTTCCTTACATTCCTCCTCTCCACAAACTTACCTCTCCACAAGCTTGCTTAAACTTTCTAATGGTTAAATACTAAGCTTCACTTATTCATGCAGATTGTGCATGAAGGCATTTTAATGAGGCTGTCAGCTGAGTGGCCCCTGACAAAAGGAACTGTGGCTGTTCTTGTAGGGTAGCTTCATAGATTGACCTGCAATAAACAACAGCCGAACAGCAGAGGATCGTGTTTGAGTCAATTATGTTGCTTGATTTTGTCAGCTGGCGTATGGTATTTGCAGTCCTTAAATTGGTTTAAAACATAGATCTCCTGCTGTGCTGATAGCTAAATCTGATTATTCAATGATCTGGCTTTTCCTGTAAGATACCAGAATTAAACAAGGCAGCATATTTAGTATGACATGCACCAGGACCGCATCAGTGCATCCTTTAATGAGAAATTTGTGAAACCAGCTTTGTGGGATTAGACTGCTGGAGGTGAGGTTTGACTGTTGCAATGTGCCTGGCATTTATGAGGAGGTAATGAAAGGTGTTTTACGTGCTACCCTAGATTTTACTATAGCTTCACTCTGAAACAGTAGCAAATATCTGCTTACCAACTACTGTAGAACAATTTAGTTATCCTCACTGCAATGTTAGACACAAAACTATATGCTGCAAAGTTTGACTTTCCTGAAGCATTCATAAAGCAAATGATGACTAAGTTCAGTTCTGGTCTCAGAAAAATTTGCAGAGACACATGCAAAACATAGAATATTTGCAATTTAAAACTTCCTTCAGACTGTTTTTCCTCCACATTATCTTTTGTTGCTCCAGCTGAAACTATGTAAATCTTTTCTGTCTTTTTCTTATGTGTGGTAGATATTTACATGGTATCCATCATTATCTGTACCTTAGAGATGAGGAACATTACAAAAGTTTATCTACATAGGTCAAAACTCTACATGAATGGTTTGGTCTCGTGAGTTGCTGAGCAGTCTCAACCCGTCTAGGTCAAAAGTAATAAATCTCAAACGTGGGAAGTAAAAGGATTTAACTAAAGAAGATGCTGTTTTCCAGATCAACTATTGATTACGCCCATTCACAATATTTGGTTGGTAGTTTAAATTAGTGCTAGAGGAGAGCGGCGCGGCATTCCCCCCACTTGGTAAACCCAATGCATATCCACGGTGGTTTTGGAGACGTTGGACACGCAGGTCTTGACAGGGCGCGTGCATTGCGCTTGTGCAGAAGAATAGTTAGTTCCTGCTTGCATGGGGTTCGCGGCTCGTTCGCACCACTGCTGTTCTGTGCGTGTGTGACAGCTTCGGTGTTGCTGGGGAGCAATGCAGGTGTAGGTACCCACCGACATGATAGGCTTGAGGGACTGCAAGCAGGCTCTGGGTTAAGCTGCTGCAGTAGCTGCCAGGGCAGTGAATCCAGCCTTTGCCCTGAAGACCCTTTTCTTATACTTGCAATTTGCCCTGAGGACATGAAGCTGTCTGGGGCATAACTGAATTATCTTGGGAGCCCAGATCCAGCCTCTGTACTTCAGGTCGAGCAGAATAAAATCCATGTGATTCTTCCAGCCGGTTTCTGTATACTAAAACTTGTAGTGCTGTGAGCACAAAGATTTGTCAATTCTGGTTACACAAAAGTATGCAACAAATAGAGGAAGCTGATAGTGATGTTGATTTTAATGTAAAATTTCTGTGTATGCTCTGTGTGCCTGATAACTTCTGACTGTTTTTGCTGATTCACGAGAATTTTTTTCAGAGTTGGCCTTGGTTGATGACCGTCCACACTGCAGCTGTGTATCAGAGTTATGCACTCAGGTTGAAACATTATGGCATTTGTTTCCTTCAGTGTCTCCAGCTTGTTTAAAAAGTAATCAGGAAGGATTTGCATCTTCTGCGAGGTTTGTACTGTGTTTTTGTGTCTGTTGGCACCAAGAAGTTATGACTGTATTTCTTCTCGTGATTTTGCAGTTCAGAAAGACAGACATGAAATTTTATTTATTCAGTGTGCACATAACTGCATGCTAATTCTTACTTGTATTAAAGAATGGGAACTGAAAAGTACACCTGATGTTGATTGCAGCTCATTTTTGTATCAGATACTTCAAAACTTGATTCCCTCTTCTAATATGAAGAAAATGTTTTCCATAGTTGGCCACATCAGTTAGCTGACTTGCCCAATGCCAGACTCCGTGTCAGAGGGGAAGAGGGGGAGGAGATGGTGTAGGAAACAACTTTCCTTCCAAATTTAGTTCCCAAAATCCAGAAAATACTCTGCTCACCATATGCATGAAATCTACTCCTTTAGAGCTTCTGGAGAGAAGGAGAGGAGAAAATCCAATAACGCATTGGCTGGGACATTTGCTAGAGATGCAGGTTCCTCAGGGTGAAGTCTCTGCTGTGGCTGAGTGACACCAGTAATGGCTGTGCCACATCTCTGTTAGAGACTCACCCCAGAATACTTGTTTTCTCTGTTGAAACTCTCCCATGGTGTTGCTCAGATCCCAGCTCCAAGTGCCTCACCTCTGCAAGGATCGTGTTTGCTGGATAAGCAAGCGCCTTGCCCAGGAGGTGCAGACATGGCGTGTCCAGGCTCAGCAGGCAGCCCGAGTTAATAAGCCCTGCTGGGCTGCTGCGAACTCTGTCATGAAGCGTGGTGTGGAGAGATGAAAAAAAACGAAAAGTGAGACTGCAAAAATACAGTGAGGCTCTTGGCAGAGCAGTTTGTAGTCTAATCTGATATCTGTTAATTGAAACTGTTTAATTTTAAATGGACAGGACAAATCGATGATCACAAAGGCTCCTTTCCCAGTTTGGAGTTTGTTACTGTAGGGAACCTGAATGGGATCAAAGTGGGTACTTTTCACTTGCATCCACGTGTGACTCCTGGGTGCGCATGGGATTTGGCCCACAAATGTAACCTCTTATTTCAAGTGTTTGATACCAATTAAAATATTGAGGGCTGTGATGGATTTGTGTGGCAAGGCTTTGGTAGTGGGGGGGCTACAGGAGTGGCTTCTGTGAGAAGCCCCGTGTCCGATAGAGCCGATGCTAGCCAGCTCCAACACGGCCCCGCCACTGGCCAATGCCAAGCCCATCAGTGATGGTGGTAGCACCTCTGGGATAACGTATTAAAGACAGGGGGAAAAAAACTGTACAGCAATGGAGAGAGAAGTGAGACTATGCGAGAGAAACAACTCTGCAGACACCAAGGTCAGTGAAGAAGGAGAGGGAGGAGATGCTCCAGGCACTGGAACAGAGATTCCCCTGCAGCCCATGGAGAAGACCATAGTGAGGCAGGCTGTGCCCCTGCAGCCCATGGAGGTCCACGGTGGAGCACATATCCACCTGCAGCCCATGGAGGACCCCACGCCAGAGCATGTGGACCTGAAGGGGGCTGTAACTCCATACGAAGTCTGTGATGGAGCAGGCTCTGGGCAGGTCCTGTGGCCCCGTGGAGAGATGAGCCCACACTGGAGTAGATTTGCTGGCACGTCTTGTGACACCATGGGGGACCCACGCTGGAGCAGCCTGTTCCTGAAGGACTGCACCCCATCGAAGGGACCCATGCTGGGGCAGTTCATGAAGAACTGCAGCCTGTGGGAAGGACCCACGTTGCAGCAGTACATGGAGAACTGTCTCCCATGGGAGGGACCCCACAGTGGGGCAGGAACGGAGTGTGAGGAGTCCTCCCCCTGTGGAGGAAGAAGCGGCAGAGATAATGTGATGAACTGACCGCAGCCCCCATTCCCCTGTGCTCCTCAGGGGAAGGAGATAGAGAATTTGGGAGTAAAGCTGAGCCTGGGAAGAAAGGAGGGGTGGGGAAAGGTGTTTTGAGATTCAGTTTTATATTTCTCATTGAATTACTCTGATTTGACTGGCAATAAATTAAACTAGTTTCCCCAAGTCAAGTCTGTTTTGCCCATGACAGTAATTGCTGAGTGATCTCTCCCTACCCTTATCTCGACCCCCGAGCCTTTCGGTGTATTTTCTCTCCCCTGTCTGGCTGAGGAGGGGGAGTGATAGAGCGGCTTTGGTGGGCACCTGGTGTCCAGCCAGGCTAAACCCACCACAGGGGTGAGGAAGAGAGGTTAGCAAGGGCTGTGTAGCTTCAAAACAAATCGGAATGAAGAACTGTTAACTGGATGACCTCTAATTTGTTAAGTCTTTTTAAGTCCATTATAAGTATGGTGATAAACTTGTTTCATAACTTTCCATGGTTGTTTCTGTGCTTGTGTGTGGTGTTTTTTTTTTCTCCTGAAAACTTTATATTGCAGGAAATGGAGATACCATTTCTGAAATTGCCATTACAGTCTCAATAAATATAGCTACTTCCTGATAATCACAAGTAAAAACAAAAGGAGAAATTTAATGACAAGAGGAGACTTGCTTGTAGATGGAATAGTATATATTCCTGTACTGTGATTACAAAGAAGAAACCAAATTTACGTTGCTGTAAGTCAGCCTAGGAGCCAAACACCACCCATTTACATTTTTAAAGGCTGTACATCAGATGCAAAGCATCTAAGTGTCTGCTTTTCTTTTTATTTATCATTCTGTAGAAATAACGTTCAGTTTTCAAAGGACAAACGTTTGTTTCCTGAAAATCAGCAAAAAGGGATTAGTTGCTCTGACATCTGTTCAAGTTATCTGCATCTGTTGCCATACTGTTCACTGTAGTTGGTAACACACTCCAGTTACTTCTATTGCAGTGGTGCATTTGCACAGATATCTCGTATTGAGAATTTGTGGACTGTACCGGGAGCAGGACTCTAACGATGTAATACAGCTGCAGTTCCCAGAGTGCCATGTCATGCTCTACATGAGTTGGCATTTGCCGTACAGCGGTGACATTATAAACAATCAACCAAACTAAATAAACAAGCTAAGTTAGCTTAGTGTCTGTTTCTTCAATTCAGATCTTATTTAGAAGTTTTTCTTTCTTTGGCTGCTATCAAAACATTTACAGGGTAATTTTGTTTCTATGATGGAGTTCATTTGCAATGGCTCAGACATGGACACATTTTTCCTGGGAACAGCCTGTCGTTCGTTATCGCTTTCCCACCCCTGTGACTGAAGTACTTCAGTTAAATTTTCCAAATGGACCTTCCAGTTGTGGGCAGGAGAGCGTGATGTGCCCAGCCTGCATTTGGTATCCCCCTTACCGCTGATTACTGAGCGTTATTGACTTAGAGGAACAAGAACCTCAGGCGAACAAGGTCTGTGTGTCTGTCTGGGAACACCAGGATGGACAACTGCAACTGTGGTCTGGGGAAGAAACTGGTTAAGAAGAAAGATCAGAAAAATTAATGAGATTTGATAGATAATCCTCTCTCCGGAGAATCCTTGCAGGCTGGAGGGGTGTGTTGGTGGTTGTTGGAGTGGGTTATAGAAGTTCAGGGGTTTTTGTGGAAAAAAGACCAGTGGCAGACCTCTGGCACTCCAGAGGTGCTATTTGTCCTTCTCAGGAACCTTCCAATTTCCCTGAACCTTCTGAGATTTTGCAGGCACTTACCCTAGGAAGCATCTCTGACTAAACCCACTTTGTGAGCATTTTTTCTTTTGACACCAGTCAAGGCTCAGTGTTAGCCAAAGTTCTACCAGAGTGCCCCATTCCCTTGTGAAACAGCCAAAAGGAGGGCCTGTGAGGAGCCAGGCCACTCGTGCGTGTGCTGGCAGTGGGGCATTTTGCATTCACTGTAGTGAAGGTTTCAGAACAGAGGGTGAGTGCCCTGACTTTGGAGGTGGGACTGCAGCATTTTAGCTGCTTGTCTACGCATCTGCCTTTTGGCCATAGCTTTTAGCTTAAAATAGCCTGTCACAGAGGTGAATGACTTACCATGTCTGATCGCCTCCATCTTTCTGTAAGTCTTTCTGTAAATCCTCTCCATCTTTCTCAGGGCCTCTCAAAGAAAGTATGCTCATCTATTAAACCCTGCTAATTTTCCTCTCAGATACCATCAACAGAAGAGGTCCCATTCTCTCTCCTTTCCATGTGTTTTCATGCCAAACTTGCTGGTTACAGTGAAGTTGTTCTGCATGACTTTATTGTGATAACTTCAATTTTCTTTTCCTTCTCTTTCATATCCTTGGTGTTTGCTTTCTAAGCCCTGCATTTTAAGCATTAGTCCCACCAACACCGAGGCACCTGAGTGCCATCACATGGCGCACACAGGACAACCAGGGGATCAGGCCCAGTCAACATGGGTTTATGAAAGGCAGGTCCTGCTTGCCTAGCCTGATCTTCTATGACAAGGTGACCTGGATGAGGGAGAGGCTGTGGATGTTGTCTACCTGGACTTGAGTAAAGCCTTTGATGTCGTTTACCACAGCATTCTTCTGCGGAAACTGGCTGCTCCTGGCTTGCACAGCTGTGCTCTTTGCTGGGTGAAACACTGACTGGATGGCCAGGTCCAAAGAGTTCAGGTGAATGGAGTTAAATCCAGTTAGTGGCCGGTCACAAGTCCTGTTCCCCAGGGCTCGGTACTGGGACCAGTTCTGTTAACGTCTTTGTCAATGATCTGGATGAGGGGATTGAGTGCACCCTCAATGAGTTTGCAGATGACACCAAGATGGGTGGGAGTCTTGATCTGCTTGAGGTTAGGAAGACTCTGCAGAGGGATCTGGGCAGGTTGGATCAATGGGCCAAGGCCAACTGTATGAGGTTCAACAAGGCCAAATGCCGGGTCCTGCACTTGAGTCACAACAACCCCATGCAGTGCTACAGGCTTGGGGAGGGGTGACTGGAAAGCTGCCTGGTGGAAAAGGACCTTGGGATGCTGGTTGGCAGCCGGCTGAACATGAACCAGCAGTGTGCCCAGGTGGCCAAGAAGGCCAATGGCATCCTGGCTTGTATCAGGAGTCATGTGGCCAGCAGGATTAGGGAAGTAGTCATCTCCCTGTACTGGGCACTGGTGAGGCTGCACCTGGACTACTGTGTTCAGTTTTGGTCTCCTCACTACAAGCAGGACATTGAGTTGCTGGAATGTGTCCAGAGAAGGGCAACAAGGCAGGTAAGGGGTCTAGAGAACAAGACTTATGAGGAGCAGCTGATGGAGCTAGGATTGTTTAGCCTGGAGAAAAGGAGGCTGAGGGGGGACCTTATTGCTCTCTACAACTACCTGCAGGGAGGTTGTAGTGAGGTGGGTGTTGGTCTCTTCTCCCAGGTAACTAGTGATAGGACGAGAGGCAATGGCCTCAAGTTGTGTCAGGGGAGGTTTAGATTGGATATTAGGAAAATTTTCTTTACTGAAAGAGTGGTCAGGCATTGGAACAGGCTGCCCAGGGAAGTGGTGGAGTCACCGTTGCTGGAGGTATTTAAGAGACATGTAGATGTGGTGCTTAGGGACGTGGTTTAGTGGTGGACTTGGCAATGCTAGATTTATGGTTGAAGTCGATCTTAAAGGTCTTTTCCAGCCTAAATGATTCTATGATTCTAAACTGCTCGAGATAGTTGCAATTCGTTGCTTATATGAATTGCTCGTCTGAGAGAATTTAAAATTGGGAGGACTTGACTTGTAAGTTGTAGGCTTTTTGTTTGGCTTCACGTTCTAAATCAAGAATGGTCAAACGTGATTCAGTCCTTGGTTTCCTCAATATCTGAGTCAGTTCTGAAAATGGGCGTTAAGAGACTGTGATAATATTTCCTCTGGCCTTTATTTCATAGTTACTATGTGCACTACTACTCATACAAAAAGCAATATAGTAATGAAGAATAAAAATGTGTAACTTTATCGATAAAAAGTTCACGTTATGCCACAGTGCAATTATTTTTAATTTACTTCTGACAAACTTTTGTTTATCTACTGAAAGGGAGGCACTCAGGTGTGAAAAAGAGAACTTTTACATGATTCATAAAGCCTGAGTTGCTACGCCTGTTTCATAAATTTGCCTTGTGTGTGTTAGCCAAGAAGGGCGAGTTCTGCCCTTATGATATAACACAGCAGTATTCAGGGTTGTTATCAGATTCTGGCCTCCCAGACAACGCTGATTAGCTTGAGATACAATTGATTAACAATAGCACACAGACACATTTATACTCTCCTTTCTGGAAGAACTTCATTGGGAGTTATCAGTTTTGCCTTGGAAATCAGTGGCTTTTGTCTAGGAAAACAGAAGCTTCATCTAATCTCAGCTTCAGGAGTAGATTTAGCTAACAATGTTTGGTTTTTCCAAAGTGCGAATCTGCAAGTCCTTCCCACGCCCAGATCTGCACACACAGATATGCGAAAATCAAAGGGCATAATCTGGTAGAAATTCTGCTGTCGTTGTAGCATATAGAAGATGATGACAATTTTGGCCGAAGTACGTTTTTCTAACAGGCAGCATCTGGCTTTTAGTATTAAAAGTAAGCCTGTGAACAAAATTCAGACTATTCACAATGTGTTATCGTAAGACTATTTTTCAGCAACATTTGTCTTTCAGGCGGGCACTGGCTGGAGTGATTCATCGCTAATGATAAACATTTTGCCTCTTTTGCTGAATCCATTGTTTTAATTCTAAAAATGAATCAATGAGAACAGAGCTTTGTATTTACAGCTTGCCCAGCTCAGGTTAATGAGCCAAAACAAAAATATACATGGTATTGGCTGTGAAATAATAGATTGTTTGCTTTGAACAGAAAGCACTCTTCCCAGAAGCAAAGGAGTTGTTAGGGCTAATCAGATACCTTTTTTTTTTTTTGTGTAGAAAAGCTTTCATATAATTTTAAGTCCCAGAACCAGGTATATACTAATTCAGGAATGAGATGAAAAATAGATGTATGAGCTGCGTATTTTGGAGGACAGTATCTGCTCCATATTCTGTCCTTATTTGCCTCATTAAAAAAAAAAAAAAAGTCTTATGCAACATAAAAGAAGACACTGTTGTCCTTTTGCTTCCCAGTACCTGCTAGTTTTAGGAGGGAGGAGTAACAGTATCTTTCCTTGGGTTACAGTTCTGAGTCTCTTTACTCTGACTCCCAGAACACATTGCATAAGGTCGTGTGGGGCTTTTTGTGTCTGTGGGTGTGTTGTCTGAAGGTGCAAGGTCCTTCACCAGTCAGTTTGGAGATGCTGCATTTCAAACTACTCACAGCTGACTTTGGGTGCCCCATCACTGGAAGTGTTCGAGGCTGGGTTGGATGAGGCTTTGAGCAGCCTAGTCCTGTGAAAGATGTCCCTGCCCATGGCAGGGGTGGTTGGACTAGGTATCTTTAAAGGTCCCTTCCAACCCAAACTATGCTATGATTCCATGACTTGTTTGAAATGCGTAGCTCCCGTCCATGATGGCAGTTTGTGTGAACCTCCCATTTCTGTTTAACATTCAGTATGTCTGTAATACATTTGCAAAGTGACCTTGGGTCGACCTTCGGTATGGGACACTATAGACCATCACTTCTCTTTGCCAATACTTTCACATTAGATACAGGTGAAGCATTTTAACAGTAGTTGCTCTCTTCTCATTGATACAGAATCACAGAATCACAGAATGGTAGGGGTTGCAAGGGACCTCTGTGGGTCATCTAGTCCAACCCTCCAGTCAAAGCAGGGTCACGTACAGCAGGCTGCACAGGACCTTGTCCAGGCGGGTCTTGAATATCTCCAGAGAAGGAGACTCCGCCACCTCCCTGGGCAGCCTGTTCCAGTGCTCCGTCACCCTCAGAGGGAAGAAATTCTTCCTCATGTTCAGACGGAACTTCCTGTGCTTCAGTTTGTGCCCATTGCCCCTTGTCCTGTCACTGGGCACCACTG
>Ga0065711_1051518_pt1 | contig 10350 bp, 4 predicted proteins | sample Hoacrofraction12_FD_59098 | JGI IMG/M metagenome (GOLD analysis project Ga0065711, IMG submission 59098) | Hoatzin crop microbial communities from Cojedes, Venezuela - Epithelial fraction 12 v2 (version 2) | ecosystem: Host-associated > Birds > Digestive system > Esophagus > Crop | place...
AAAGAAAGGAAATAATATATTTTGTTCAAAGTTGTCAGCAGAGACATTGTAAAATATCAAAATTTCAAATAAGCATAATTTTATCTCTGTTCTTCCCATTTCTTTCTTTTTAATGTCTCTTTATTTTTACATTTCCGATGAGAAAGTAGGAAAGGAACACAAAGAAAAATGTAGGCGATTATTTAGCAGAGACATTTTGGATGCTGACTGCTTGAGAAAAATTTTCTTCTTGCTAAACTTTTTTCAAAAGTAACCCTTCAATGTACATTCAAAAGATGCTATTTTCTTTAGACGTAAACCAGCCCGGGCACTCACATCCATACGGCGGGGCTGGATCCGTCTTACTGCCCTTCGATATTCAGTCTTGTCTTCACTGCTAGTTTTAGGGATCTGGCCACTCACTACTTTACTTAAGCCGGGTGCTTTTTTGGAGTACCAATGGTCTCCGAAAGTGGAGCAAGACAGTACCGAATAAGGCTCCTCAACTTACATCCTGTTTTTTCCGATATTAACAATGTACATAAACTGCTTGCGACAGCATGGGGATGGAGCATCACGGGAGTGCCAGGCTGTGCTGGGACGTGATCCCAAGAGACAAGAAGGGTGAATGGCCTCCCCAGCCCCGTGCATCCGTCACTCTGGTGCACCATCTGCCACAGAGCCCCGGGTCCTCCTGGGAGCTGGGGAAATGCGTATCTCCTGCAGATAGTCACGGATGTCTGGCTTGCATGGTGTGGCAGGGAAAGGGACTACAGCGTCTGCGGTTAATGAAGTCCAGTGCAAAGCTGCATCCCACAGTAGTGTATTACCTTGAAAAGCAGGGGTGTGATGCCAGGCAAATAACTGGCCCCACGGGAAGGCAGGACGCTGGGAAGGCAGGACCAGGAGGATGAGGACGAGGAAGGAAGGAAGGATGAGGACAAAGATGAGGACGAGGAGGAACCTCCCAGTGCCACTGCTGCTGGGGACAGCAGCAGTGCCCATCAGAGTAGGGGGGGGATCTGTCACAGCTGGCTCTTAGAGAGCCTGCAGCCGGGCCCCCGCGGGGGCTCTAAATCACACTGATTGCACAGTCTATAAAGAAAAATCTCACCAGTCCCCATAACCAGGCTGCTGGCTTTTAAACCTCTGTAGATAAAAATCTGTTTATTGCGGTGGTGTTAGAAGTCCAGAGTAACTACGCTGACTCCAGTGACATTAACAGCACAAAGTAGCTTTGGAAAAGAGTTTTAATACAGACCAGCTCGAGGCAAATTCTGGTCTGGTTTACTCTATGTAAACCCGGAGCCACTCTTTTGGATGGCTAGCTTAAGTCGAGAGTGCTGCCACTTATTTCAGAGGAACCACGCTCTGCCCACGCTGATACAACCAAGACCATTAATTCTCCTCTTTCATATATTTGTAAGTTCCTTCCCAGCCTGCCTGACTGAGCTGAATCGCCCCCTTGCCCTCAGGGGGTGCCTGTGGGGCAGCTCTTGCGGGGACTGCTGGGAGTGGTGGGGCAGCCGGGCACAGGACAGGTCCCAGGGGCTGCAGAGCCACCCTGGTCCGTGGGGCACAAAGGAGCCAGCCGGTGCCACCCCTCCATGTGCCGCTGGGAAATGCTCGCCGAGGGCTGCCCATCCGAAGTGTCAGCTGGTGGGACTGGCTGCGGAAATGGCCAGGGCATGGCCTGGTCAAGGTTCAGGGTACGCCCACACTCATAGGTTAAGCAGCACTTGAGAGCCCTCCCTGGCCCTGCAGCTCAATCAGCTATAGTCAGTATAAACTATGATATCACGCGTGAACTGTTAGAGCCAGCACCCGTTTGGCCCACGCCAACCAACACTGCCCCGCTCAACCCCTGCCTGCTTTTGGGCAGCAGCACCCCCTGGTCGTCCCCATCAGCGGAGGAGCAGAGCCCTGCCTCGTGGCAGGCAGTGCTGGCTCCCTGGACACAGCCCGAGCTGCAGCACCGGCAGCATCTGCAGGCGGCTTGGTCTGGCCGCTCAGTGCTTGGAGAGCGTCCGGATGCTCCTGTCCCACGCCACCGGCCCCGAGCCCTTCCTGCTCCCTCCCAGCCGTGGGAACTCGCCCCAGCTATTCCCACCTGGCATTTGTCCCCTTTCCTCCTTCTCTTCTTCCATTTCCCTTACCCTTCCTGAATGACACCAGTTATTCAGTGACAACAAGATTTGGTCCCTTGCTCCCATCGCCTTGGTCACCCTTGTTATGTCCCCACCTCGTCTGCTCCCACCTCTGCACCGCGGTGCTCGTACAGCGACGACTGGAACGCTTGCTTCCCTGCGGGAAGGAGCCGGACCCTTCGTGGGCAGGGGGCTATGGGTGATGATGCCCCAGCTGCGGTCACTGCTGCAGGGTCAAGGCCTGGCCGTGCCGGGGGGAGAGGTGGTCCCGCTCCCAAGGCGGAGCAGGGCCATCCCCATGGCTCTTGTCCCCTCCTTGCTGCTGGCCTCGGGTGAGACAGAAACTGGGGGCAGAGGTCTGGGAAAAAGCTCATTTAAAGGATGCATCTCCCCCAGGAGCCCCCTTCCTCCCCTTTTGGGTGGTCTGGTGTGCTGGGGTCGTCAAAGCTGCCCTTTCCCCAGCCTCCTCCACATGTGCACATGCACAACGTGGCTGGGGAAAGGGAAGTCCCCAGGAATTTCGGTGTGTCCCCTGGGAAGATCTGGTCGAGGAATGGCAGCTTTACCTGCCAGCACACCTGCTGGAAACTCCCCGGGCTCTCCTCTCTGCTTCTGCTTCTGGTGTCTCGAGGGGTTTGATTTAAGCGATCACTTAATGTAAACCGAGTGAAATTTCCATATTCCTGCCAGTGGTGGATTCTTTCAGGAGGAGAAGGAAGGACATGGGTTTGCCGTCTTCACAAAGGCTCTCACCTAGTGTGGTGGAGGGCAGTGAAGAGGCTTAGGTTTTTAGTTTGTCATTCAGGATTGTAGAAGCAGGTCTGTAGATGTGAGGGCATAGGATCATAGAATCATAGAATCATAGCATGGTAAGGGTTGGAAGGGACATGAAAGATCATCTGCTTCCAACCCCCTGCCATGAGCAAGAACATCTTCCACTAGACCAGGTTGCTCAGAGCTCCATCCAACCTGGCCTTAAACGCTTCCAGGGAGGGGGCATCCACAGCTTCTCTGGGCAACCTGTTCCAGTGTTTCACCACCCTCGTGGTGAAGAATTTCTTCTTAATATCTAATCTAAATCTGCCCTCTTTTAGTTTAGAGCCGTTCCCCCTTGTCCTATCACTACACACCCTTGTGAAAAGTCCCTCTCCATCCTTCCTGCAGGCCCCCTTCAGGTACTGGCAGGCTGCTCTAAGGTCACCGCTGAGCCTTCTCTTCTCCAGGCTGAACAGCCACAACTCCCTCAGCCTGTCCTCATAGGAGAGGTACTCCAGCCCTCTGATCATCTTCGTGGCCCTCCTCTGGACCCGCTCCAACAGTTCCATGTCCTTCTTATGTTGGGGGCTCCAGAGCTGGACGCAGGACTCCAGGTGGGGTCTCACAAGAGTAGCGTGAAGGGGCAGAATCACCTCCCTTGACCTGCTGGCCACGCTTCTCTTGATGCAGCCCAGGATACGGTTGGCTTTCTGGGCTGCAAGCACACATTGCCAGCTCATACTGAGCTTCTCATCCACCAGTACCCCCAAGTCCTTCTCCTCAGGGCTGCTCTCGAGCCACTCTCTGCCCAGCCTGTACTTGTGTTTGGGATTACCCCGACCCATGTGCAGGACCTTCCACTTGGCCTTGTTCACGCAGGCCCACCTCTCCAGCCTGTCAAGGTCCCTCTGAATGGCATCCCTTCCCTCCAGTGTGTCAAGCACACCACACAGCTTGGTGTTGTCAGCAAGCTTGCTGAGGGTGCACTCCGTCCCACTGTCCATGTCGCCGACGTTCTGAAGAAACAAAAGTCCAAGGTTTTAGAAACGTGTTTATCTTTCAGCTAGTGCTGGCCCTTGCCTGCTGAGGAATCTGGCTACCTAAAAGTCTCTCCAGGTGGCACAATTGTGTCCCTGTGTATCTCTGAAGGATGTAACACTTGGAGAGGCTTTCTGAATGAGTAAAAACAAGCGTTGTGTTTGCGCCTGTAAACCAGCAGCACGTGGTTAGCCCATCCGAGGAAGAATGACTAAACTCTGGATTTTCAGGTTTTTTTGGTGGATTGCTTAGAGCTAATAAAGGAGCTTTGACTTCTCTGCCAGTTTCGAAAAGCAAATCATTTGGTGCCAGGGTTGTTCAGCATTCTCGGTTCCTATATACCATGGCAACATGCAGAGCAGCGGGATGCTTTTTAGGCTTTCCCTCCTGTTTTCCTGGTTATAGTCCAATCTTCAGGCAGTTCTCCTTGTCGATGCCTGGGATGAAGCCCTTGCACGGTGCATGTAGGGATTTTGTTAAACAAATGGCTCCCAGTGGGTGCACCTGAAATTCTGCAACCTGCAGATGCCATCCTTGTGTTGCCTGCTGTGTGTCTCGGAAGGAGAGCAGGTTACAGGCTGGAGTAAGAAAGGCTGGAGTTTAACTTGTGGCAGATGCTGTGATATCCTCCATGAAGCAAGAAAAGGCTTTCTGTTAAATGGAGGAAAACCCCTGAAGAGAGAAAGTATGATGTAATTGATAGTCAGTACTGGCATAAGTGCGTTTACATTGTCCCAGCTCTTGGGGCACAGGGCAAAGTTAATTTGGCTTCTCTGTGCCTGCTGCAGTCTTCTACTACACATGTAGGTTTTTTCCACCAAAGCAGCAGCAACACTTGGGAATAAAGTTTTTCTTCATGACATAACATTATTTAGTTCAATAAATCAAACAAAAATGGCCATCCTCTCCATGTAAATGGAAGACCAAACACAAAATCTGGCAGGTACAAGTCTGTCCAGGTCCAGGTTTTGCACCACCAACCTGACCTTGGCATTGCCCATCTGCACTGGCTTTCTAAGGGATTTCCAAAGAGGGCAGGGAGGTTTTACCGGGGAGCACACGGGAGGCTGAGGAGGAGACGGCATCCCCAGTGAAGATGCTCAGTAGCCGTGAAAAAGCAGGAAGGCTGGGAGACGGCTCAGTAGTCCCAGCAGGCGGGTAGGAGCTTCTCATGGAGCTCTTGCACTTGATAAGGGCTCAGGCCAGAAGGAAAAAATACACACCCCATGTGGGACTTCGATGCAAAATCTTCAAACAAGGCATTAATTTAATTTTTAAAACCATAAAAACTGAATGCACTTTCCATGTGGAAACAGCCAGTTCCAAGCCCCTGGACCCTAATGAAATGATTTATTACATTTACCTGAAACACACTGCACGCACTGGATTGATTATCCACATCCCAGCACCTCCCACTTCCTAGATTTGGTCCTTTGCTACTGAATCGCGATAGGAAACCTCTCACCCCTTCCAGGCAGGATTTGTTTTCAGTTCACGGAGAGGAGAGGCCATTGCCTAGACACTTGAGGGAGGGAATAACTTGGGAGGACTTCTCGGCCGGCAGCCAGAGCACTCCTTCTGCAGGTGACAAGTGCCAGAGCTGGGTGAGTGAAGGAGGATCTGCACCCCGTCCCCACTGTTGCTAAAGCACATAGCCCCGCTGCAAGGTGGTTTCTGCAGGACCTGCCGTGGCTCCTCAGGCCACAGGAGTGACGATCGGGTTCGTGCCGCAGCCCCTCGGGACAGAGGCATCTCCAGCATCACAGCCTGGAGCCAGGTCTTGATCTTCCTCATATTTGGAGTGACAGGAGAAACATCAGGTCTGGTGCGTTCACCAGTGCCGAAATCTGTGTGGGTGTACATATGCAGATTGAAACATATTGCTCATTTCATCATCGCTATCTGCACTTGGTAGATGAAATTGTGGCAACTCTAAAATAACAGGAATAACAGTAACAGGAAGAATTTTCTTTACGCTTGTTCAGGGAGAGGAACCACACTGTTCTTCCCCACAGTGCAGCACTCTTTCTTTGCCCTCCTGGTGACACAGCAGGCACCCCGAGCATCATGCTGCCACCAGCTGTAGTCCCGGTCCCCGCCCCGGGGACGCAGCTGAGAAGGATGCTTTTGCCTGAGCTTTTCCCCCCGTCTGCTCTGGAGAGTGCGTGCCTCTGGCTGGCCCTGCGTAGGTTCAGGAACGGCTCCCGGCCGACCTCTCGGTGCCAGGTTAGGAAAGAGGTGTCTGCTCTCCCACGTGTAGTTTGTTTGGGAGCCTGCACTGAACAGTCCTCGTGGGTTTAAAACTGAGGTGGGGTGACAATGCTAACAGTTTTACAAGCTGGCACAGTCAGAGCTCATGGTATAAAGCAATAAACCAGCGAGAAAGCAGACCTCTGCCTGGGTCAGGATTCTCCCTCACTTCTCCCCGCAGCATGCAGCTATTTCTACCGCCCTGTCACTAGACCAGGGATTTACCCTGATACTGCAAGCCTAGCAAAAGGACAGAGCTTCCCTCCTGCAGGGGGAAGTCCTGGTGGGCTTAAGCATGAGGACAACACCCTACAGCATCTTAGGAGAATAACCTTTCCCTAAAACTGCTTAACTCTGCGTGCTTTGCAGTGACTGCTGTGAGAGCCACATGGGCTTGGTCACGTACTGACCTTTTGTCGAGCAGGTGACTTCAGAAGAGCTTCTGGTAATAGTGAGTCAATGTTTATCAGAGAAAAAACCTGCTGCACTGATGACAGACACATGTACATAATAAGCAATTTCAATGTTAATTTCTTTGACTTCTGATTGTGTATTTTAAGGTATTTGTCAAAGGTAGGCAGCAAAATGGCCATGATAATACAACAATGGGAACAACCATTGCATTCAGAAAACAGCTCCTCTGCAGGTATGAAGCCGTGTCACTTACTCCTGTCACACAAGCTCCCACATGCAGAAAGGCCACAGCAGTAAATATACCACTATCAAAGTGCTATAAACCAGGTATAACCCAGGACTAAATATACCAGTGTTGTCCCTGGCATTCGAGTCTACCCCCCCGAGCCAGAGACAGCACAGCTTGCCCACTCCTGCCTTTCACTGTTCCTAGCAGCCACGTGTGCCAGCACCTTTCCCAGCAGTGAGAGCAAGGTGACATCTCCCACTACTGCTCTACTTTCCTCTGCCGATAACAGCCAGGATCATCGCTCACCTCCTCTGGGAGACTGCATTTGCCTGGGTTACGTGGGCCAGGGCACCATGGAGGTGGCCTCAGCTGGCTCAGCTCCCCGACACCCTTCGTGGCGCTTGGTCCCTGACACCCTCACGGAGAACTCGGTGCCTCCAGCTCCGCTCCGCATTGCACAGGTGTCCGCCTTTGCGCCGGGCTGGTGTGCACTGACTCGATGAGATCTGCTCGGTTTCTGCCCTCTAGGAAATTAGTTCCTCACCTCACCGCAAGCTTTGGCAGCAGCACACACACGTGGGGACACACACACACACACAAATGCACTCACCTTCTCCGGGACTCCTCAGTGACAGTCTGAGGCAGCTTTTCCAGTTCTCCTGGGAGAGAAGGTCTGCAGACACAGATAGCAGCATTTGTTTGCCATTTGTGAGCTGGATGGAGTGGTACGCTGCTAACAACTTTCAGGAGTAAAAATTTAGAGTTAGAGGTGAAAGCTCCTGAAATTCTGATGAATTTGGGACAAAATTTTGATAAAAAGCAGATGGCATTTTCAGTCATTCTTTTTCCACTCAGTGAACGGGGTCAAATGTTCAGAAAGTTGTCTGTAAGTGTATCAACCTGCTTTTCAACTATCTCAAAAAAATACTGCAAGTACGACTTTAATAAGATAGGCATCCCCCAAAGGGCGGCAACCCACCCTTTATTAGCCTCATGTCAACTCCTGGCAGCAAGGAGCCATTTCTTGCCTCTGATGCTTCTCTGCTGTGTCACTTGTTCCCGAAATAGCCTCGCTGCCTGGCGCTCGTGCTCCCGTTTGGGTGGCGGGCGGCCACAGGGAGCCCGCTGCCCCAAAGCACAGGCTTGAGGGATTTGAGCTCTTCAAGACGCAGGCAGCTCCCCTGTGGATTTGCAGGAGGCAACTTACCCACCTCTAATGTAAGCCAGCTTAGCTGCCTCCGCAGGGCACCCAGTTTGCTTCTGGGAGCCCGGCTGAGCTCACCAAGAGCGGCCTCCTCCCACCCCATGTTACAGAGCGAGAGCACGAGGTCTGTATCCAACCCAGCTCCTCCTGGGGCCTTCCATAGTCAGTGGTGAAGTGGGCGCCCCTGAGGAAGGACACGGCTTCTCTTTGCCAAAGCCGGCTGCAGAAGTGGGGAAGGAAGAGCGGTGCCCTATGAGCGCCCATGTGTCCCCACCGCCTGTAAAAGCAGCTTGGAGGGAGCAGCCCCCACACGGATGCTGATGCCGAGGTTGCCGTGGTTTGGGCAGGCACCCTCCGGGGTCCCTCAGCCGGTGACCCAGGGCTTTGCCTACGGTGCCCCGGCCTGTGCTGTGGTGCCTGGCTGGCTCCACGGGGCAGCGGCTGCTGAGCTGACGGCGGCGGGGCTCAGAGCCCTGGCACTCGAGTGGAAATCTGGGAGCACCCATGAGTTAGTCGGACAAACAGACTTCATCCTCTTCCCGTACACACTTTGTAGCAATGACTCCTTTAAATGCTCAAACCCCTCACCTTTGTGGGAGCTTTGCTGGGTGATGGGAACTGATAACAAATTCATTCTCATTTTCAGCCCCTGAAGACGGTTGCTCCCCGCCGGTGTTCAGCACCGTCGCTCTTATTCAGCAAAGGCTTGAGCAAGTCCTGGTTGCCTTCAGCCAGGTACGTACATCGCGTGCTGTATATACGGTGCCTACACAGATGTTCGGTGTCCAGGAGCAAGGAGCTGTACCTTGGCTTGCCTGTGCACACCTCACACGGCGTTGCTGTCAGTGTCCTGCAGCAGGGGACCCCAGGAGAGTCACAGATGGGGGAGCGTACACAGGGTGCCTGGGGTGGCCGAGCGGGCAGAGTCGTGGGTGCAGAGCCGGGGCTGCTGCTGCGGTGGGAACTGTACCTCCTAGCATTGCCCCCGGCTGCTCTTCTCCCCTTCCCACCAGGCCTGTGAGAGCCCAGCAGGAGCTCAGGCTCTTCCTCCCGTCTCTCCCACTCCATGACAAGGGCTGCCAGCACTGCCGCCTTGTGCATGTTAGTTTCTGCCTGTGCTGTTGAGAAGCCCCTGCTGGCAGTTTTCCCCGCAGAGCATTTTGATTCTGTACTTTCCAACTTATTTTCTTTCTTTCGGGTAGCAAGGCCTTTAAAGCAGGCAGAAGAGTTGGCTGTGATACCATTTATTGCCTTATTTTGATACAGATCATGGCTTGCCTACACAAGCTGATGGGAAATTTCTGCTGATGTTTGTGGCAGTGCCTCCTTCCTTCATTACACTGATTTCCAATAAGTACAGGAACGCTGTCATTTGAACTGCAGCTACTTCACTGCAATGCCCCGACTCCCCTTTTATCCTCTGATAAACCCAGCCCAGTTAGTCAAGCGGCACTGCTAACTGCGCATGGTGGTGTTGCAGGTAGATTTGTTCTGTGTTAAGAAAAAAAAAGGCTTACAGAGGAAAAACAGGAAGGGCAGCAGTATCTTGGGTCTTCAGGTAGCAAATGTCTGAGTCCTTGAGCATTCCTCGCTTGGGGAATGGGGCAAGATGCGCTGTACGAGCACTTGCAGTTAATTACTCTTCAGTTATGTCTCTCTTCAGAGTGAGCACATTTTTTGCATTCATTTCCCGACATGAACATCAGGAGCTGTCAGACTGTGAGAAAGGCTGAGTTTAACACACTTTCATTTCGCTGGAAACGTTCCTGATTGAAGTCTGCGCAGCAGCTCTGTGTGACACCTCCTGGCTTGCCATACGGCTCCATCTTACAGCCCACAGTCATTCTACAGCCTGTGGGGACAGCTGGAACTCAAATACTGAACAAGTCCCCAGGACTCACTGCTCTGTTTTCTTTGATGCCATAATTTACTAGGTGTTACAAGCAGAAAATACTACTACCATAACCATCCCTTCCCCACCCCACCAAACCCTACAAGCTCCGAGAGCCTGAGCCTGCAAGAAAAAAGGGCTGCTGGTGTCTCTACAGGGAGGAGACAGCAGCATCGCTGTGTTGCTGGTGATGGGTGACCGGCTGGAGAGGCAGTCGTGCTACCTCTCCAGCCCCAAGTCCCTGCCTCCTCCAGCTTCTGGCTTTGGCTCTCAGACCCCTGCCTGTGAGAACAGACCCGACTGGGCAGGAAAGCGGTCCCAGTGCCTCATCCCTTAAGTGATCTGGATGTCCACAAATCCATGGGCCCCGATGGAATGCACCCACGAGTGCTGAGGGAGCTGGCGGATGTCATTGCTGAGCCACTCTCCATCATCTTTGAGA
>Ga0065711_1051519_pt1 | contig 10349 bp, 5 predicted proteins | sample Hoacrofraction12_FD_59098 | JGI IMG/M metagenome (GOLD analysis project Ga0065711, IMG submission 59098) | Hoatzin crop microbial communities from Cojedes, Venezuela - Epithelial fraction 12 v2 (version 2) | ecosystem: Host-associated > Birds > Digestive system > Esophagus > Crop | place...
GGGCCCCCCCCCCCCCGCCCCTGGGGAGCACCTCCCCCTCTCGCCCCCAGGGTCTCCCGCTTAAGGCTGGGGTCGCTCCCCGCCAGACCCTCCACTCCTACCCTCCTTCCACCCCCAAAACGCTCTCCCCTGGCCGCTGCCCTCACCGCGCCCACCCGCTCTGCTCCGTGGGCCGGTGGTGCCCGCAGCCCAGGGTGGCCGCCCAGCCGGCTCTCGCGGGGAGTTCTGCTGCTGCTTCCTGGGGCTCGTTCTGTTCAGGGATGGGGTTTTTTGAAGCTGCCTTTCCCCTAGCAGAGCGCGGGCAGGCTGTGCCCGGCGGGGACCGGACAGACCCAGCTACTCACACGCTGGGCTTTGCCGGTGGCTTCACAGCCCTCCCCGCACCGTGATACCCCGGGGAGCGTGGCCTTCTCCAGCCCAGAAGCTCCCCCAAGCAGGGCTGCGTGCAAGGCAAGGAGCGCTGCTTTCCTCCGAGGCACGGCTGGGATCGTCCCAGAGACGCTGGCTTTGCCTTCCGCCCGGGTCGGGAAGCAGTGGCAGCGCTGCGGGTGCCGCAGGAGGGTCATCCAGGGGCCGCCGACCCCCAGGGAGCTCTGTCCCACCTGCCCCCTGACTTCAGTTCCCTTTCCGGGGAACTACCCGGACCCGTCCCATCCCTGGGTTCGGGCGGTTAGGGGGCTTTCTGTCCTCCACGGCAGCTGACACGAAGCTGCAGCACGACAGGAAAGGAAACGTTTCTGCTTTTGTGCAGGCACAGAGCGAGAAAAAGGGGCAGATGTTGTTCTGGGCGGTGCAGCTGGGTACACCTGGAAGGTCCCCCTGGAAGGGCACCCCAACAGGCTGGTTTGCCCGGTAACTCTAAGTAGTGCTCTCAACTAGAGCACTCCAGCTCCCCGTCTCCTGGCTGCACTACATCTTCCAAAGGCATGAGTCCTGTCTGCTTCAGACACTGTGGCACAGTTCATAAAACATGAAGACTCCACGGTAACCCGGGAGGAGTGAAGTCCCGAGGCTGTATAAGTGGTGGGAGGGGAACTCTCAACTTGTAGCCACGTTCAAATGTGGCTTCTGAACGAGAGCTTTTTTGATGGCACGCACTCCTCACATCGATCCCTGACCTCATGCTCCCTCGCCTGATGTCCCAGGTTAGTAGTCAACAGAGCAGTTTGCCATGTGTGACGTTTGGTTGCCATTTCTGCTATAACTCTGTAAATTGGGAGCATCTCTCATTTGCTACTGTTTCCCCTGTGCTAAGGGAAACTTTGCAGAAGCAAGAAAACAGACTGCTGAAGGATGTCACACGTGGAAGATGTATTTGTTGCAGCACCAGCTGACGGGCACATCTACTGCCACAAGGGATGGGGGAGGGAGAGCTTGCTTCTCCATTAAATGGAGTTAATTTATTTTTGGTGTTTTGGGGCTTCCCAGGAGTAATACCTACAGTTCCAGGCTTAGTTTCTAGTTAGTAGCTCAGTGACCTCATTAAATAGGTCCGTGCCAATTTCAGGACGATGTCCCTGCAGTCCTGCCCAGGGATCCCTGGTGGCTGCCAGACCGTCAGCCACTCTGCACCGGGGTAGGGCACGGGGGAGCACTGCTGCTTCACAGCCGTCACGGAAGTGACAGTACGGGGACCAAGAGCTCTTGGCTTGGGGAGAACGCAAGTCTTCTCCCAACATCCAAGGTGCAGCAGAGGGTACTGCAGCCTGAGGTGTTCAGTCATCGCTTTTCTGCTGGAAGTAGCTATACCTTGACCTGGAGAAGATGGTTCAAGCAACAGCAACAAATAGCTACATAGGGGTCTTCTCTGGAAAACGTGTTTTCGAACCCTTCTACACTCTATTATGCGTGACAGAGGGCATCCAGATGTGCCTACATCATGGAGCTTCCTCAGAGGTCCTCCACGCACTTGGTGTCCCAAAATGTTGTTTGACATCATACTGACAAATGATACATGTGCCCGGGCCATCACTAATGCTGCCGCACTGGATTTTGCCCACTCAGGAGCCACCCTGTCCCAAAGGCCCTTTACCTTTCTCCACACGAGATAAGCAGAATTATTAGCCCAGCTTAATAAATTTCAGATTTGACACAGGAGTTAAAGGACTGAGATAATTCAGGGATTTGGGATTAGAAAGTGCAAATTGCCTGGGTTTATTCCAAAAGTGGGGTTTTGTTCACTGATAGAACCTGGCTGGGGAGGTGTTTTCCCAGCTGTTTGAAAAGTTACTAACTAAAAGTACAAGTAATTTAATTTTATCTTTTTGTCACCTTTAATGTCCTTAAAAATCACTGCATACACTTCATAAACTCATTTGAAGCAAATATTAATCTCCAATTTTCATACTTGGACAAAAATATCAAGTGTCAAACAGTTCGCATTGGAAAGTGGATTTAGCAGCCCAACAGGCGTTGCCTCAGCTGGTTTTTCAGGTAAATTCAAGACATTGCAGCTCCAAATTAGTACCCACAGTAAGTGACATTAAAATCTAGGGTAACATTTACAATGTTTCTGTGTAACTTGTTTACTGAAGGATTTGTTTGTTTGTTTGTTTGTTTTTCCAAAAGAGCTTTTTAAATGAGTTAGGTTCTAAATCAATACTTGAGGTTTTTCATCCCTGCTGTCAACTCAGGAATCTCCAGCTCTTGACAAGCAGTTTTTCGAAAGTACAGAGATGGTGAATTTGGCCTCGGTGTATTTTATTGCCCAAGCATCTGGAGTGGCAAAACAATCAATTAGAAGGCATATTGGATTTGAAAAGTCCTATCAGCTTTCATAATTAATATTGTGAGTGGTAGTATAGGTACCAGGTTTTGCTCTAGATGTTTCCTTAAGATCCTCTACATTTATAACTATTTACACAAACCTTAATCTAATTACAGAACTCAAGGGAAAATTATGTTTTCTTTTGTTGCAGCGGTACAGCTCAGGACCACATTGCAGCAGGCGCTGTACGAAGACAAAGAGCCCCGATCTCCAATGCAAAGAGTTGTGAAATTTGATTAATGACTTCAGAGCAGAGGTACTCACATCCCCTGTGTCATGTGGGACTTGAGCAATGCTGGTGTGAAGGAGGAGAGGAATGTCCTCTGTGCATTGATAATTACGAGTGAGATTTGGTAACCCATCCTCGCGTTGCGCATTGTGTTCCTAGGCGGATACTGTCACCTCTGGGCAACCGGCCCGAGGACTCCTTTGCTACACAAACATTAATAAGGGATACAGATTCAGGCTCCACGTGAGGTGGTTATATTTGATAGCCAAGATGCTCTCAGCTACTGAGATGCACCTAAAGCAGCGTGCGGCATCTGAGCGAGTGCTATATTTTCAAGGTTCTCCGCTAGCTGTTTGCAACGCTGGGGAGCATGCGGCATGCGTGCCCTGGGAGGTATATCACACACCTGCTTTTGGCTGTGCCATTCCCTCAGGCTCTGCCATGCTGCTCTTTTTACGGCAGAGCCCAGCACAACACAATCCAAAAAGCAGGTGTGTGACAAGCCTCTCACTTCACTGACATGCATACCACAAGCTACCAAGTACTGCGGTTCTCTCTCGCAGTTTAGATAGGCAATTACTGCCTCCGTGGTTGCCTTGTGTGACACTGTGGATCAGCGAATGAAACTACCCTGCCGATACCTTACATTTCAAGAGCAACATAACCTCATTCCCAGTAAAAACTTCGGAGTGTTTTTTTCACGCTGGGGATGACTGTTTGTGGCAGAATTGTGGTCCAACGAAAATTTATTTCATACCTAGTGAAATCTAATGAAACGAGTGATTGTTTTTCAGCTTCCAGAATCACTACTTTGTTTGCCTCTTTATGGAACCAGATCTTCCAAAGTTCATCCATACTCATGCGCTATACTAGCTTGCTAAATTTTCAGTCTTGACATCATATTAGCAAGACCATGGGTCAACGTATATGTTACTACCCACAGACACAGTTTAAACAGTGTTTTCACCTTGTAACAACCACCGCTCTGGAACTGTGCTGGATCAGCTGGGAGGCCACATGCTGTCCTCCTCCTGATGCCTTTTCAGGCGCACAAGCTCCTGTTTGTTTAATAAATTTATGACAATAAATTACTTTGTTGTCCTCACCGTTCTCTCGAACAGTTTGACTCTTCATAATATCCAAAGAGACGTTCTTGAACTAAAGGACCATCTCAAGTAATTGTACTGAAAGTAAGGCCAAATTCTGGCCCTGTATTCGTGCCGGATACTGCGCATATCGTCCTGCTGTATCCTACTGCGCATAACATCCTCCTGTAATTTGTGCAAGAGAATGCTGCTGGAGCTGGGGACTCTTATGGCTAGGGAATAAAGGTAAAAAATTCAAAGGTGTTTAAACCTCACACTCAGTAGTCAGGGGCATCATATTCTTGAAAGGCAATGGGACATAGGCTCCTTGCCCATTTTTGAAATCTGTGTCCTCCAGCGACAGCCAAATAATGCATCCAAAGAGCTTTTTCTTTCTTGTGAATTATCTATAAACAGATCACAGATTTCTTATTTATTTACTCTCTCTTCACATTTCTTTGGTGAATATTTTTTCTGAGCGGTTCCTGACCTGTAGCACATTCATGCACAATTCATTGTGAGCATTTGAAGTTCAATATCCAAACTATTTTCCTCATTCCTGTTGCATGATAACAAAACATTTCCCATCTACAAATATTCGATAACACTTTAAAAAAAAAAAAAAAGAAAAAGCTTGATCATTTTAGTCTCTGTATTCATTTGCCTGAAAATTCACCGTAAAAATACAAAAGGTGAGACCTACTGTCAATTCATATTTGTTACGAACTGAAGCGAGCGCTCCCCTTGCTGTTCCAACATGCGGCCGAGCGACTGCGATGCCTCCCAGCAGAGGGAGATGCGATGATGCATCGGCTGCAGCCGCTCTCCTGCTCTCCAATAGACGAGTCATGAATGTTTTAGGAACGTGTCGGAGTCCCACGACTTCTCATTATCCAAGCATTTTATCTGGGAGCAAACCCCTCTTAGGTCTGGTGCTGTTAACTACATCATATTACACCAGGTTTCCTAGGGCTCCGGCTCAAGCTGAGCTGAAGGATGTGAGTAACTTGAAAAATATCTCAGTCTGTTGCATAACGCGCTTATATTCCTCTCTCACCCTCCACTCATTTTTTATTTTTGTAGCTTTGTAGCTACAGATCTATCTCTGAGTTGAATATTAATGTGACTGACGGATGTCAGTCTCTGCCCCGGGATTACCCCCATCAGTTTTCCCTGAAGTGTTTTTTTGTTTTATTTACTGAGTACTAATTTCTGACTGTCCGGTTCAGGGTGGGCTTCCCCGAAATTCCTTTACTGGTGTCACAAGAATCACCTCTCCGATGTCTCAATGTTACCATGCTGCCCACCTCTGCCTTTGTGTTTTCTCCCTGCCTTACGCGTGGGGACATAAAGGCATAATTGCCGTTTGGGATCCTTGTTTCAAATTCTCCCTGTGGGTGTGCGTGCTGGGATGCTTTTACTCCATTTGTTATTTTACAGATTCTCTTGCCTGATATACTTTGCATAAAGTGATATTGGAAAGAATTGTAATTGCAGTATTTATTAAACCACTTCTTAAGGGAGGAAACTGATAGCACACACAAAGAAACATAAAGGAAGAATAAGGAAACTGTCTGTCAAAAGATATTTAGGAAGATGCAGGGTTCTATGGAGAAACATATTTTCCATGCAACTTAATTGTCAATATAGTATTTTGGTGCTCTACAATAAGATCAGACTTACACACAGACCTGTATAACATATATTTGTCATCTTCTGGATTAAAAATGACATATTTTTGATGGTTACAGATTTTCTTTATAGTTCAATATATTTGCAGTTTTGTGCATGAGCAATTTGTGAAAAGAGATCACATTAAGCGGACTGTTTGAGTATATGGCAATGGCCCCAGCCCATTCGTATTTACTTTGTGAGAAAAAACAGCTACAAGAACAAGCAGCCTCATGTTGTTTGCTCGGGTCTTTTTTCCTGTTTCATTCTGAAACTTCACATACTCAGTTGTAAAGTGGGTTTGAAGTGCAGCTTTCCCTGCTAGCTGCTCTACTGCACCTTCCTAGAATGCATTTACTCCCACCAACACCTAGCTGGAATATCTTTTTTATCCAACAGAAAGAAGCTTTCATAGGGAAACCCTCAAATTTCTGAGCAGTGTGCGACAGTAGGAGGAAATCTGTTGTAGGTGCCTGTAACGGGAAGCCTGGCTGTGTGTTTTCAGTCTTTTTTCTCCTGGCCTCTTGGTGGCAGGGCAATTAGAGCTCAAACGGACAGGGAAAAGATATCCCAGTACAGTAATCAAAGCAAACACTATATAGATTTTGATTGCTTCAACAAGAATGAAGTCTTTGTTAACTGAAGTAGCTTTATTGATTCGAATGAGGAGATGTATTTATTCTGTTTTGTGAAGTGCTCCAAGATGTGCGTGTATTTAATGCTTATGAATTCAGAGCTGAAGGAGTAGAGGAGTTCTGTGTAAAACCACAGAAGAGAAGCTGTATAATTTCCAGAACATTTATTCTGAAGTTCTTTTCATATAGGCAGTTATAATACTCATAGTTATCATTATAGTCGTATAATAGACCTTAATGTTTCACAAATGGTGTGATTTGTTTAAGTCACATAATTAACAACATTCTTGACTGTTTAGCAATAATTGGTTTGTTTTCATAGAAATACTTGGTTTCATCTATCTGTACAGAGGCTGAAAAATGACAGAATAACAAAAATGTTCAGCCCCACAGCTGAAGATGAAAAGTTTGTGAAAATAAAAACTGGCCATAACGACAACATGTGATCCTGTTTTAAGTATGACCTTTAGCTCCTTAAAGTGCATGTTATTCAGTTCTAGAAAGTAACTTACATGGTTCGCATTACTACAGTCATTTAAATTGACAGCCTTAAGACTTCTTTGTCTGAAGATGTTATTAGGAATTCAGCTGTGCATTTCTTCATGTGCAACACAGATATGTCAACCTAAATTTGAAAAATAAAGAGAAGAGTCCCCTTACTTCTAAAGTCTAACCATGACCACATGCATTTCTCGTAATGCACTGAAATAAAAAGGTTTAAGTTTTGTCCCGAGTAGACGTAGTTATTCTGGGTCTGCTCTTATTTCAGATGAAGTTCCATAAAGATTTACAGAAACCAGCTCAGGCCCTTTGGGAGTACGTCCTTTCTGTGAAAAACTTTGTGCCCTTTCACGTATAGGACTCTACTGTAAAGATAATAGCGAGAGCCTTATTTTGACCAGGGAGCATTGCAGGTTATCTGCAACTATCTAGTTTATTACTGCTTTAATTCAAGACCTACATTTTTATTCATTGTTTCTCTTTTGAGTAACATTTTTAAAGGTAATATTAAATAAATGGATGCTTGGCTATGGCCCCACATAATGCCTTCTGTTATTAGATGTCTCAGTTGATCCGTGTTCGAGGATGATTAAAGTATCTTGCACTTTATTTCTTAGTTCATTTCATTCCATGTGCATTCTTAAATTAGTTGATGGTAATCTATTAATAAAAACTTCATATTCTACATTATCCTCTATAAAATGTTGCAGGTTTTTTTCTCTTTTTTATTTTTCTGAACTGGAACTATTCACAGACTCTCTTCAAGAGTCTGATAACATACAGATTACAATACTGGCTTGATAATGGCCAAGACATTTGCTTACTCTTTAAGTAACATGAAGTCTAAGATGAGAAGGGATACCTTGCCTTCATAACTACAATATCATTCATTATTTAGTCTCTGTGTTATTAACAGCAGTTCTGAAATATGGAACAAGAACTTGACACTGAAAAACTGGATGTGGTAAACTGCAGTTTTTTGGACCTAGTAAAGCAATACCAGTGATCATGTTACCGGCAAGAAAAAGAGCAATTGCTTACATCCTTAAAACCTCTTCCTTCTCTGGACCACAGGAGGTGAAAAAGGGAAGAGCACAATTTTGACAACAAGGTTAGACCATAACAGATCTGCCCAGGGACTCATTGATGTCTCTGGAATTAAATTGTTCCAAGTAGCAACAATGCCAGCTTGCTTAGTGATCCCTTTGAAAAACAATTTCTAATGATCAAGTGACCAAGATAGGAGGGATAGGATGGAAGAGAGCAGACATGAGAGGGGGATGAGACACCACATTATTGGACGGTCTCAAAAAAGTCCAGGAGGTTCCTGGAGTGTGTGGAAGATGAATTCCTGACACAGCTAGTGAGTGAGCCAAGTAGGGAAGGTGCCCCTCTGGACCCGTTGTTTGTGAACAGGGAAGAACTTGTGGGTGTTGTAATGTTGTTTGTGAACAGAGAAGAACTTGTGGTTGTTGTAACGGTTGGAGGCTGTCTTGCGCACAAAATGCAAAATGTGCGCAAGATACAAAAGGGATACAAAATGTTAGAGTTTTCAGTTCTCGGAGAAGTAAGGAGGGGCGTTAGCAGAACCGCCACCTTGGACGTCTGGATGGCAGACTTTGGCCTGTTTAGAAGCCTCGTTGACAGAGTCCCTTGGGAGTCTGTCCCGAAGGGCAAAGGAGTCCATGAAGGCTGGACATTCTTCATGGAGGAAGTCTTAAGGTGCAGGAGCAGGCTGTCCCTATGTGCCGAAAGATGAGCCAGTGGGGAAGAAGATTGGGCTGGCTGAAGAGAGAGCTTTGGATGGAACTCAGGAAAACAAGGAGAGTTTTTGTCCTTTGGAAGAAGGGGCAGGCCACTCAGGAGGACTACAAAGATATCATGAGGTTATGCAGGGAGAAAGTTAGAAGAGCCGAAGCCCAACTAGAACTTAGCCTGGCTACCCCCATAAAAGACAATAAAAAGTGTTTCTATAAATATATTAGCAACAAAAGGAGGGTGAAAGAGAATCCCCATCCTCTATCAGATGCAGGGGGAAACTTAGTGACAAAGGAGGAGGAAAAGGCTGAGGTACTTAATGCCTTCTTTGCCTCAGTCTTCAACAGTAAGAGAAGTTGTTCTCCAGACACCCAGCCCCCTGAGAAGGAAGATGGGGATGGGGAGCAGAAGGCAACCCCCAAAATCCAAGGGGAAATGGTCAGTGACCTGCTACACCACCAGACACACACAAGTCCATGGGACCGGATGAGATCCACCCAAGGGTGCTGAAGGAGCTGATGGATGTTCTCGCCAAGCCACTTTCCATCATCTGTCAGCAGTCCTGGCCAACTAGGGAGGTCTCAATTGACTGGAGGTTAACAAATGTGATGCCCATCTACAAGAAGGGCCGGAAGGAGGATCCCGGGAACTACAGGCCTGTCAGTCTGACCTCAGTGCCGGGGAAGGTTACGGAGCAGATCATCCTGAATGCCATCACATGGCGCATGCAGGACAACCAGGCAATCGGGCCCAGTCAGCATGGGTTTTTGAAAGGCAGGTCCTGCTGGACTAACGTGATCTACTTCTATGAATCAAGTGCTTCCTTCGGAAGTTTGCAGATGACACCAGGTTGGGCGGGAGTGTTGATCTGCTCGAAGGTGGGAAGGCTCTGCAGAGGGATCTGGACGGGCTGGATCAATGGGCCGAGGCCAGCTGTATGAGGTTCAACAAGGCCAAGTGCTGGGTCCTGCTCTTCGGTCATAACAACCCCAAGCTTGGAGAAGAGTGGCTGGAAAGCAGCCCAGCAGAAAAGGACCTGGGGGTGCTGGTCAACAGCCAGCTGAACATGAGCCAGTAGTGTGCCCAAGTGGCCAAGAAGGCCAACGGCATCCTGGCTTGTATCAGGAATAGTGCGGCCAGCAGGAGCAGGGAGGTGATCGTCCCCCTGTACACAGTGCTGGTGAGGCTGCATCTGGAGTACTGTGTTCAGTTTTGGGCCCCTCACTACAAGAAGTGGTGTCCCCCAGGGATCAGTACTGGGCCCAGTCTTGTTAACTTCTTCATCAACAACCTGGATGAAGAGTTAGAGTGTACCCTCAGCAAGTTTGCTGATGACACCAAACTGGGAGGTGTGGTAGATACACCAGAAGGCTGTGCTGCCATTCAGCGTGACCTGGACAGGCTGGAAAGTGGAGCAGAGAGGAACCTGATGAGGTTCAACACAGGCAAATGCAGGGTCCTGCACCTGGGGAGGAACAACCTCATGCACCACTACAGGCTTGGGGCAGACCTGCTGGAGAGCAGCTCTGCGGAGAGGGACCTGGGGGTTCTGGTGGACGACAGGTTAACCATGAGCCAGCAGTATGCCCTGGCTGCCAAGAAAGCTAATGGGATCCTGGGATGCATTAGGAGGAGTGTGGCCAGCAGGACGAGGGAGGTTCTCCTTCCCCTCTACACTGCCCTAGTGAGGCCCCATCTGGAGT
>Ga0065711_1051521_pt1 | contig 10349 bp, 7 predicted proteins | sample Hoacrofraction12_FD_59098 | JGI IMG/M metagenome (GOLD analysis project Ga0065711, IMG submission 59098) | Hoatzin crop microbial communities from Cojedes, Venezuela - Epithelial fraction 12 v2 (version 2) | ecosystem: Host-associated > Birds > Digestive system > Esophagus > Crop | place...
GTTATTAAATCATTTTTGCTACTCCAAAGTTACGCAAAATAAATCACATACGCAAATTATTTGCAAGAAAAATTACATCAAATTTGCATTTTTTCTGGTTTTTGGATAAAGTTGGTGGGGGTGGTTTTGGGGTGTGGCTTTAAACATATGGGACAGTTTTTTTGCCAAAAATGTACTTTTTGTCGAGAAGTTATGGTTTGCTGAAAAATTTTCATTATTTTTGTCATTGAATTAACAGCAAAAGACATGGAGCAAATAAATCGCATCAAGGTCGTTCTTGCAGAGAAACAAAGAACCAATAGGTGGCTTGCAGAGCAAGTTGGAAAGGATTCTACAACAGTTTCCAAATGGTGTACAAATAGTTCACAACCATCCATCGATATGTTTCTAAAAATAGCAAGATGTTTGGATGTTGACCTGAAAGACTTGCTCTATGAAACATCAAAATGAAATCTCTCTGATTTATGCAAGAAGAAATCAATAATATAGAAGTCCTAAGGAAGAATTATGTTGCATTGGAGCAGCAGTTCTCGCCGCACGGAAATGAATTTGTCACATATGATACACCGGTTAACTTTAAGGAAGCTTTAAATTGTCCGGTACATCGTTGGTATGCATACAAGGAGGGATTTTCACCATCTTTCGTAAGAGATTTTATAAAAAGATTCTCCAAAAGCTCGCAAGATATTGTATTTGACCCATATGGCGGAGTTGGCACAACAGTATTAGTCGCCAATGAAATGGGTATGAAGAGTTTTTCTTTAGATGTGAGTCCTTTAGGTAATTTTGCTTCAAGGGTGAAGAACGCATCATATACAGCAGAAGATGTGCAATGTTTAAATCATACAGTTGATTGTTTTCAAAAACTGAAAAATTTTGACAACTCGGATAATTACAATATCAATCCCACGGTTATTAGTTATTTTGCACCATCTTCCTATGATGCCATAATCCAGGTTAAGAATTTTATAGGCACTATATCAAACAAGAAAGTACATGATATATTTTTATTATCGTTACTCTCAATTCTTGAAGGTGTTTCAACACATCGTAAGAATGGGAATGGTGTAAAAAAGAAATCAGTCCCACCATCTCCATCCAACTTTATTGATATTCAAAAAAAGGTTCTGGATAAAATCACAGAGTTTCAGGAAGATATAGCTAAATCAAAACGACAAATAGACAACCTCATATTAGATGGAAGTTGTTTGGAACAATATATGCTCCCACAAAAGGCGAATGTAGTGATTACATCGCCACCCTACGCCAACTGTTTTGATTACAGTAAGGTCTATCTCATTGAACTTTGGATGGGTGGATTTTTCTGCACAAAATCAGACCAACAACAATTTCGGGAGAGTTCTGTAATTAGCCATGTTCATTATAGATGGTCACGAAATGACGAAATAAATATACCTCTCGTAGATAATTGTATAGTCCCTTTGTTAAAATCAAGAAAGTTATGGAGTAATTCAATTCCTAATATGATTAAAGGCTATTTCCACGATATGTACAAATGCCTTAAAAACTTATCAGAGAACATTGAAGATGGAGCAAATGTTGGATTTGTGGTTGGGAATCCGACTTATGCAGGAGTTGTCATTGCGACCGATTTGCTCCTTGCCGATATAGCCACATCATTAGGTTATGAGTGCGTTGAAATAAAAGTTTATCGAAAAATAGTTCCTTCATCTCAACAAACAAAATTAATCGATGATCATGATAAAAAATATGTCCGTGAAAGTTTGGTAATCTTGCAATGGAAGAAATAAACATAACATACTATAACGAGGTTGGTGGATTTAACCCCTATTCTTTAAAATGGGATGAGGAAATTTCTTTCCCATCTACAAAGCGGTTATCTGAATTTGGAAATCGTGTATATAATCGGTATCCAGCAAGGAGTATTTTTCTCGTTCCCAGAGCGATTCTTGCACAACACAGGAATAAGAGGCTTAACATTCTTGATCCTTTTATGGGGTCTGGTACAACAGCCGTTGAAACCATATTAAGTGGAAACATAGCTTATGGCGTTGAAATGGACCCTTTTGCCCGCCTAATCTCAGACGTAAGCTCCACTATCTTTACAGAAACTGACTTCGAAAACTTGGATGCAATATTTGAAGAAATATCTTTACGATGGGAGACGTATATGCCGACAGAATCTCCACATTTAACAGGGATTGAAAGATGGTTTAAGGACAATGACATGGAAAACCTTTTAAAATTGAAAGCATGTATATATGACATATGTCCTTTGAAATATCGACCATTCATGATGGTAACTTACGCCGATTGCATCAAACCGGTATCTTTAATGGAGCGACAATCATTAAAGCCATATATTTCGAGAAGGGTCATAAAAAAGACAAAAACAGTAAACGAGTCTTTCGCTTATAGTTTTAACAATCATCGTGAAGCTTTAAGAAGTATGGCTCTCCAGTGTAAGGGTAAAAATATGCCACTAAGGTGGTTGGGCACTGATGCCACCAACTTTAATGCTAAAAATATAAAAATTGATTTAGCAATCACTTCACCTCCCTATATCAATGCTTTAGACTATACACGATGCGTAAAAATTGAAGGAGCCTTTTGTGATTGTATCGATAATGATATTGCACGTGAGATGCGTTCTCTCCAAGTAGGACATGAGAACAGAAAAAATCATACAATCGAGAAGAGCATCAAAGATATTTTTGATAAATGGTATATTCAGATCTTTGACAAAGATCGAGAAAAAGCCAACACCTGCTTGTCTTATTTTAACGATATATATGCAAATTTAAAATGCGTATATAGACTACTAAAACCACTTGGAGAATACTATATAATTATAGGCGACAATGTTATTAAGAAAATTCATGTACCTACACATGAAATCATACTCGAAATTTCAAAATATGTAGGATTTGACTGTTTTGGTTTGTTCAAATACCAGATTAAAGACCATCGCACATCAATCCCTCGTGCGAATTCTCATCAAAAAATAGAATATGAGTATGTTCTTATGTTAAGAAAAACTGAAAAATGAGGACAACATATAAGTGTATATACAGTTATTATGAGACTCTCCTTGGTATTTGGAGTCAATGGAATGAGTCTATTCTATATGGTGGATTTTCTGATAATGCTCAAAATCTAACAGAAGCATTAAATATAAATACATCTGATGGACGTTCCCGTGCGAAGGAAATGTACAGAATCGGTTTACTTAAAAAAGAATTAACAAATGGACGTTCTGGACTAGATTACATTCAAGCGGGAAATAACATTCAGTCTGGACTTGGATTTATATCTGCTTTAATCGAAAAGGCTATAAGAATGGCCAATGGTCGTTCACAATCAATAGATAAGGCATTAGGTGCCCTGTGCGCAATATATGCAATTGTTCAGTCTGTAAAGATTGATAATGTTGAGGTTTCTATAAATACTTTAATATATAGATTAAACCAAATTTTCCCTTGCCCTGAAAACCTGGATTTTAGGAAATGGCATAGATATGTCCTTTCTGCTTTCTTTTGCGAAACAAAGTATCGTGAGGATATACATAATGGAATCATAAACGAACAATTACAAGATTCTGTATATTTTACGGAATTTCTTAAAAGAAAGAGGCAGAATTTACAACTCACGATACGTTCAAACAAAAAGAATGGATATGCCTCAAGATTTACTATTAGTTCGTCAAATGACGTAATGAACGCCATTGAGGAGAGAATATCATTGACTAATATAATTCAACAAAAGTCTCCTTTATTTATCTTTGGTCAAGACGGTGAAGACACACCAACAGGTTTTTACGGCATGGCACATAAGTATTTTTCAAAATTTCTTAAGCTATGCTCAGAAGCAGAAATTGAGAAAATAGAAGACAATCCCTTTCTTCCCTTATATGATGAAGATTCCGAGGATTCGCCAAAATCATCGCTGCTGACATATTTGCCTACCATATTTAATCAACAATCTGTAGAATTACAAAACGAATTTAATGAACTTATGAAATCAATTTATGAAGGTGCCATTGATGCACTCGGCATTTTAGAATATAGCCAACAAAAGTCCAATAGTTCTTCCATTGGGACAAATATATATCAACGATACCTTACGGCCATTAGGACAAAACCATTTATTCTTTTAGCCGGTATAAGTGGAACCGGAAAAAGTCAAATAGTCCGAAAACTGGCTCAAGCAACCATTCCATTGGATAATGATAATGAAGGTACTCGATGGGAAAATCCACGTCCGAGAAACTTTGAGCTCATTCAAGTCAAACCTAATTGGCATAACTCCATGGACGTTGTTGGATATAAATCTAACATCGGTAAAGATGGTGAACACTACGAGTTTACTCCGTTTGTTGAGTTCGTTGCAAAAGCATGGCAAGAGCCAGAAACACCATATTTCCTTTGCCTTGACGAGATGAACCTTGCGCCTGTCGAAGAGTACTTTGCAGAATTTTTGAGTGCGATTGAGAGTAGAACAGTTGATGCCGAAGGCAACTACTGGACTGACCCAATTATTAAACCATTTGACGACTTTGGAGATGAACTCTGCAATGCTATGTTAGAGCGCCTTCTTGGGCAATCTACCAGAAAAGACCGCAAGCGAGAGTTAGAAGAGCAATTTAAACAGAAGGGACTAACGTTGCCGCCAAATCTGATTGTTATGGGTACTGTAAACATGGACGAAACCACATTCTCTTTTTCACGAAAAGTTCTTGACCGTGCCATGTCTATAGAAATGAACGAAGTTAATTTTAGTAGTTTCCTTGATGGCACATCTGAACAGGTGTTTCCAAATCTAACAGAGCAAAACAGATTATTTGTGGATCGTCCTATAAAAGCAAAAGAAGTCAAATATTATTTAGGAGAAAGTGCTGAAATCATAATAAAATATTTGACTGACATCAATACCCTATTAGAAGGAACACCCTTCAAGTTGGGCTATCGCTCTGCAAATGAAGCAATGTTGTATGTAAAAAGCGCGCATGATTTCGGCAACACAAATACAGCACGAGCTCTCGACGAGTTTACCTTGATGAAGATTCTTAGTCGTATTGAAGGAGATGAAACGAAGTTAACTATAGAGAATTCTGATTTAAGATTGCAGAAATTAGTTCTTGAATCCCCTTCGCAAGACCAATATGGGCAAATTACAGTTTTAAGCGTGTTAAAGGCAATAATTAAAACTCATCTTGGAACGGAGCAACTTGCAAGCATCAAGAAACTTGATGAAATGATAAATACTTTGCATCGTGAGCACTTCGTATCTTATTGGGTATAATTGTTTAATTCTATGAGCGAGATATTTAATACACTCACGGTTAAGAATGAAGACTTGACCATCAAGTTTTCATGCAATAACTATCGCCGCCGCATTAGAGAAGCCATACAGAATCTTGGCATCTCACATAATGAGGGGCGAAAAGAGTTGTTGAAATCTCGTTTCAGCAAAAAGGCAAAAGATATTTCATTCTTCTTTAATGGCGAAGAATGTGATGCCGAACAATCTACTCATACCGCATACTTCTTTGAAAACACGGACTATCCCTTTATCGTAGAAGGAAATGAAGGGAAGGAAATAACAGAACTTCAGATGCATCTTTCCGGACACGGCATTGATGAGGACAAAGACCTGAAAAACGCCATCGGCATTGGCGAAGGGCGTATATATGGAACGCTCAACTTCGGAAATCAAGTTGGACTTGTGGACTTCGGCTTCTCGTACAATGTTGATGGAATCAAAAGGGATATTGAGTTCACGACAGAGGTTTTGAGTTACAAGATGGACTACAGAACCGACATGAAGTCTATCATCAAGGATATAGAACATGAGTACAGTATGTTGTCTTATTCCTTTCTGAAAGACACCTATCTGTCGTTCCGAACAAAAGCCGGAGAATCCTCCGAACTGATATGGTGGCAGATATTCCAATCCTGCTATCAGGAAATTGTAAATAACACACACGTCATCATCAATTCTCCAAAACGCAGACTGAAAACGGCTGTCAGATATGAGCGCGCCGAACGGATGCGGTTTATCGGGCAAGAATACGAAAACGAGTATGCCAATTTTAAGGATGAACCAAATCACTTGTATCGGTCGGAAGAAATGTATCTCTCAAAAGATACGATTGAAAATCGCTTTCTGAAGTATGTCATAAAAGAGCTGCATCGAAAATTTTCCATCATCAGGGAGCATATAAAGATACAACTTAATGCCACCGACATGATGATAGCGTCCAATTTAGACGAAATGGATAAGGAACTCACGCTGCTCCAGAATCACCGATTCTTCAAGGGCATCGGGCAGTTCAAGGGATTCACACAAGACTCCCTTGTCATGAAGCGTGCCAGAGGTTATAAAGACATCTTCAAGAATTGGGTCGAGTTATCATGCGGATATGAGTTGGAAGACGGGATGCGCAAACTGGAAGTAAAGGACATCTCCGAACTCTACGAAATATGGTGTTTTATCAAAGTGAAAAACATCGTGAATGACTTGATGGGCGGAATGTCCATAGTTGATAATATGGGAAAAGAACTCACTACCGGCTTTATTCGTCAGCTTGTTTATGGTTCGCAGTCGGAGGTCGTTATGCGCAAGGATAATGTTGAAGTATCTGTCATGTACAACGCACAAGTGGAAGAAGCGAACCAAGATGATGAGCTGACTGACTATCCATCCGCAATAGCCGAAACAAAGACCCTCACAACGATACAACGCCCCGACATCGTATTACGTCTTTCAAAAGATGGTGATGATATAAAATACACCTATCTTTTTGATGCAAAGTACCGCATAGCGGACAAACGGAAAAGAAACTTAGATGTTCCTCCTGTGGATGCTATCAATCAAATGCACCGCTACAGGGATGCCATTTATTACGCTAATGATAATGACACGGACGACTTGAAACGAGAGATCATCGGTGGTTACGTTCTCTATCCAGGCAATATCCGTAAGGAGGACTTTAAAAACGCCTATTATAAAAGGTCTATTGACCGTATTGGCATCGGTGCTTTCCCCCTAAAGCCTTCCCAAATGATTACGGCAGAAGATGGCTCACTCATTGTTGACCCAAACAGTAGCGAACAAATCTTGCGTGAGCAAATTGAAGCTTGGTTGAAAGATGATGACAGAAGAAAGACATTGTTGGAGCGTTCTATCCCTCAACATGGTCTGACTTATGACATTTTGCCTTCAGAATATGTTCTTGTAGGTTATTATAAAGAGGATGACTACGATATAATAATAAGCAAGAAGATATACTACGTGAGAGCGGGCATGCGAAAAGGCTCCATCAATCTTATTACAGGATTTGATAAGGTTTCATACATATTGTTGTACCACGACAAAAAGATTGAATTATTTACTACGAAAGAATCTGCGCCCATATTGGCTTCGAATAAGGAACTAAAAAATATTGGTTTCGCGCCACATGGAGAATTGTATTTCGTGTACACGTTATGTGAAAGTCAGTCAGTTGTGACGTTTGAGGGGAAACAATATGAAGTGGTTAATTTAAGGACTCCAAAAAATATATACGACCAACAGCCATACATCACAACGTTAAAGGAGTTGCTGAAATCAAGCGAGAAATAAATAGGTCTGTAAAATCTAACAAATATATCCATGAGTGATTTTAAAGTGTTGATAAGTCAGCGCATAGCATCAATTCTAATTGGTGATGATAACAAAAGTGCGTTTGATGAACTAGGGATGCCGTATCTATCAGAAAACAATATTTACGCAATAGCAAATAAATTCAAGAGCTCGCTTCTTGCTAACTTGACAGTAACATCGGGTCGGCGTAATATTATGCTTGGCCTTCTAAATGAGCTCGAAAAGAATAGGGAACTTGAGGATTTTATAAATTATATTTTAAGCAGCGCACATTATTGCGAGTTCTGCAAGGATAATAATGATGCGACCAATAAAGAAAAATACAATTTGTCGCTTATAAATACATTGTCAAAGATAAATAATTGCCTTTCGATGGCAACTCCTCCCATGAAACTCACATATGAAAATGGGAAAGCCGTGCTTATGTCACTCGATGCTCCTCAAATTATATCAACAGAAACCATATCGAAAATCAATTATGAGTATATTAGTTCTTTGACCAAAAGAATCCAAGAAGACCTAAATTCAAAAGATTATGATAGCGTTATAACAAAGTCGAGAACATTAATAGAAGAGGTTTGTGTTTACATAATCGAACGTATAGGAGGTGGCGCTATAAAAAATACAGGAAAAATTTTAAACCTATATGGGGAGGTTGAGAAAATTTTAAATTTGCAAACAGACCCACGTTATGATAAAAGGATAAACCAACTTCTTAGTGGACTTACTTCAATAATTAATTCCGTTGCAAGCCTTCGTAATATTGGCAGTGATGCACATGGGGTTGGCTCCAAGAGGTACAACATTCAACGTTCAGAAGCGATGCTCATTGCGAACGCAACTATTACCCTTTGCACATACCTCTTAGAAAAGTATGAGCAGAAAAAGAATAGCGAGCCCAAATCGAAATAATAACTACTAGTTCTTGTCAACCTCCACAAGCTTGGCAACCAAGTCCACTTGTGCGAGAATCTCCATAAAGTGAGCGCGTGTGCCGGTAGGGATGCGGATTTCGGTGAGCGCCCCACATCCCGCGAACGCATTAGGCGAGATTTGACGTAGACCATCAGGCAGCGTGATGGTCGTCAACTGCTCGCATCCGCTGAAAGCGTAGTCCGCAATGCTCTTCACGTTCATACCCAGCGTGACGTTTTTCAGCTGCGTGCAATGGCCGAAAGCAAGTTCATGGATGGTCATTACCTTGTCTGGGATGTCAACCGAAGTAAGGCTCGAACAACCCTCGAAAGCACAATCTTCAATGACGACTAAGCTATCGGGAAAATGAACCTGCTTCAGCGAGGTACATTCTTGGAAAGCACATTGACCAATTCGGATAAGGCCCGCCGGTAAATCTATTTGTGCGAGCGATGCGCATCTACGGAATGCGCTGATGTCAATTTTTTTGATATGGTTGGGAAGTGTGACTTGCTTCAATGACCTGCAGTCGAGGAACGTGCTGGCAGGTATTGTTGTGATTTGCTCGGGCAGATTCACCTTAGTTAATGATTGGCAGCAATGGAACGCGCCGGCACCAAGTTCAGAGACACTTTGCGGAAGCGTAATCTCTTTCAAGTGAACACACATCGAAAACGCCATATCATCTATGGTCGTTAGCGTACTCGGCAGAGATATGCTCTGCAACATGCAAGATTCAAAGGCTTGTTGCCTGATGGCGGTGACGCCTTCGGGCAACGTGACATGCTGAAAATTGCAATCACGAAATGCGTCATAAGGAATTTCTTTGATGCCTTTGCCGATTGTTATGTGCTCAAGCGCACAACACTCGAACGCCAACGCGCCAAGAGTGGTGACGCTATCTGGTATGTCGATGCTTCTTAGACGAATACAGTCCGCGCATGCGCTAACTCCAATGGTCGTAACAGACGCAGGAATGGTGAACGATTCGACTTCTGGAGAAAGCCAAATCAGCGTCTGCCCATCGTGAGAATAAAGGGCACCATTCACAACCTTGAAATTGGGCGATTGGTTGTCGATTTTGATGTGGCTTCGGACGAACGGATTTCTGCCCATACTAACAACGCTCTTCGGAATAGTGATAAGCAATGGCGCCGCCGTTGTTTCCAGCGATAATTGATTCCTTTCCTCTCCGAAACTTGGAAAAGGATCCACCGCGCATGATTCAAAAGCGTAGTCGCCTATATGCTCAACACCATTGCCGAGTTCTATACGTTTGAGTCGCAGGCAACGAGCAAATGCGTAGTCGCCAATAACCTTAACGCTATCGGGCAAGATGATTTCTTCTATGACATCTTCAGTGTTTGAAAATGCGTGCTCTCCGATTTCTTCTATCCCATCCTTGATGGTATATGTCTTTATATGGCATGGGGCATAAAGCAACTTCTTGCGGTCGGTCGTATAGATAGAGCCATCTTTGTCTTCCCACGTATCGACTGGCTCGGCAAAGCCAGAGGGTTTACTATGGTCATCAGGTCCATAATAGTACTCATAACGACCGTCATGTTCAATCGGTTCATAATAAGATGTATAATCGTCTTCCGCCATCATAGTTGTTAGGGCTAAATTGTTATGTCTTAATGGTGATTTGCTTGCTGTTGGCAAAGTTACGTAAAAACTTACGCAGAGCAAAATCTAACTCCATAAAAAAAGCGACGACCGCGGGCATCTAACTGCAAGCGGTCGCCGCCGTGCCGAGTAGCAGCGGCACTTCTTACCAAAAACATAATGAAGCTGAATTCAAAAGA
>Ga0065711_1051520_pt1 | contig 10348 bp, 10 predicted proteins | sample Hoacrofraction12_FD_59098 | JGI IMG/M metagenome (GOLD analysis project Ga0065711, IMG submission 59098) | Hoatzin crop microbial communities from Cojedes, Venezuela - Epithelial fraction 12 v2 (version 2) | ecosystem: Host-associated > Birds > Digestive system > Esophagus > Crop | place...
GGATCCGCGGCCGGCTTTCCGCGGGGATCGCCTCGCCTCGCCTCGCCTCGCCGCGCGGTGCGCGCCCGTGCGGGAGGAGCATTGCTTGGTGCAAATCACAACCCCAGATCGGACTAATTGCGTGTAGCATGTCTCCTTAATTAAACGCTGGGGTTTTTTTGTGGATAAGAGGCCGAGCTGTTCGTGTCTCGTACGAACGTTTTTTTCCGGCGCGGGGAGGTCTGGCGGGCTGGGAGGGATTGACGGGGATTGTTTCCCACGCGGAGCCCGCACGAGTTGATGCAGAGACGGAGGAAGGGCCAATGACGGGGAACTAACGAAAGGGCGTCCTTAGGGGAGCTGATACCAAAGCGTGGAACGAAATGTGACGTGAGAAAACCGGGATAGGTTGCTCACAGCCGTCTGGACTCCTAGGTGGCCTTCTCTACGAGGCAGAAGGACAGAGACGTATGTACGTACGTATAGAGTCTGGGCAGATGCTAGAAAGGCTGAGCACCTACAGGCCTGGCGCTTTCGCCGCCCATCTGAGCCCCACCAGAGGACTTTGATCTGCAGAATAGAATTCGGGTTGGAGACAGAGCATCTCAACACATCCTATACGGTTTCAGCCCCAAACCCCCACGCTTCACACCAAAATCCGTGTTCCAAGCAAACGGTCTATACCGTCCCTGAAGGAAAACGCAACAGAGGCTCAGGAATGGTTATGCCTATTAGAAAAATTCATTAAGGCATCGGCTGCGCTTTTCTTGTTTTTAAAGCAAGACGGTATATTTATCTCAACAAAGCCACACTTCCATAAAATGGATTTTCCCCTTCTTCTCGCCATGCCCAGTCCTTTTCGTAACTCTTCCAGTCTCCTGTAGCAATGAGCTCTGCAGGACAGGGAAAAAAACTATTTCACTTTATTGGTTATGAATTTCAAAGTCATCCCAGTTCCCTGGTACTGGGCTGGTTCACCTCCAAGCTTTTGCAAATGGCTCTTCAAAGCCCAGCCTTTGGCAAACAAGCACCAGCCCTTGAGCTGCCATCCTGAGAATGAATCCTTGCAGCAGGGAATCCACCCTGCACCTCCCTGCAAACTGGTCAATCCTCTGAAAACAGAAATCACCCCTGCTGAAACCATCGACACCTTCCTATAGACGTGCTCGTCTTGACAAGGGCTTAACCGTTCCCCAGAAGCACGAGAAGATGCAAACTGCCGGTGACTCCCCAAAACCCGTCTCTGTGTCCCTGCCAGCCCACAGCAAGAGATGCGTTACTGTAACTCCTAATGTGATGCGATGAGGTGTCCCATCTGGGTCATGGTGGGGCTTGGGAGGTTCCCAGTGCTGGGACCCTGCTTTGCAGAGGGACACATTGGAGGCTGCGTCTTAAGCTGAAGCACCAGAAAAAGCACTCGCAGATCATACGGGTGAAAGGAAGAATTACAAATTGCCACAACCAGCTGGTTTTTGCACAGGAGTACTGCAGGGACCCAAGGTGCCAATAGCAGCGTACTCATCGTCGTGTGCAGGTGCTCTCTTAACGTTACCTTGGTGTTGGGGCAAAGGGAGGCAGCAATCACAGAGGCAGTTTTGGGGTAAAAGATGTCAAGGGCGGGTTACTGAGAGCGGTACTGTGAAACTGGTGAGACATGAGGATAAGCATATCTGTACTGGGGAAGAGCCAGCATAGCTTTTGGCAAGAGGAATTATAGCTCACAAGATCTACCACAGTCCTTGGATGGAGCCAACGATTCGGTGGACAACTGAGATCTAATGGATATAATAGATATGGATTTCCTAAAGGCTTTCATAAAACCCTTCATCAAAAGCTCTTGAGGAGAGTAAGGAGCCATGAAAAATTAAGTGGTTTAAAGACAGAAACCACACAGGCCAGACAGGGATGGTCAGTCTCCGCAGTGGAGGGATGCCCAGGGGAGTTTGGTGGCGATCTGCGTAGGGGTCTGTGCTGCTCAGCATCTTCATCAACAATGTGGAAGTGGGGGCAGGTGGGGAGGTGGTGATGGTTGCTGGTGACACTGAGCTGCTCAGAAAGGCCAACAGCAGCAAACCGCAGAAGGACCTCAGGACACCCAGTGGTAAAATGACAGATGAAATTCAGTGGAGATAAATGAGCCTTTAGGGGAAGCACTCCTAACATCATGCCCACAGTGATGGGCTCTGAACTGACTGTCAACCCGCAGGAAAAGGATCCTGGGTTATTAAAAGACATTTGATGAAAGCGTTAACTCATTGCTGAGCAGCAGTCAAGAAAGCAAATAAATGAGTAGGGGTTAATGAGGAGAGGAAAAACTACTGTGCAAATTCCTGGTTTCCTCTCCTCTTGAATACTGTGAGCAGTTCTGGTCTCTGTTCTCACCAAAGAACTAATTATCAAAGATCTGGAGCACTTTTCACCTAGGTGACTGGCTAGGCTAGGACTATTCAATACAGAATTTCTATACAAGCCTCAAGCTCAGGAAGTCCTGGAGCTGCAGCCTGATGAAGGCTTGGAGAGTTTACGGGAAAATATCCCTGCACACTTCTCATACCCTTGGCTTATCATGCACCGTCGTCTACGAGAAAGAAAGGATGCTGGCCGGGATGGTCCCCATGTCCAACCCGGCACAGCTTTTCTTATGTTCTTGCATTCCTCTTTTTTGCTGCCCAAAATGTCCTCCCAGGACTCCCTTTCCCATTCCCCTCCTCAAGGACATTTGTTAACCGGGTAGTGATGGTTTGATCTGGAAGCTCCCAGCCTGGGCAAGCAGCTGCGTGATGGTTGGCATCTGGAAGTGCATCGTCCCCGTTGAAACGGCTCAGCCATTTTCTTGTAATTGCCTCCTCGGAGCTTGTTTGGAGGCTGCTTATCAAATCCCATTGTGTTGCTTTCCTGCTTGTTTTTCCAACAGCTGCCTATTAAATTAAGCTCCTATATTCAGACAGGAAAGCCCAATAACCAGCTGCCCAGAGCCTCTCTGGCTAAGTAGGACACATGCAATAGTCATCCCCTAAGGCCGATGAGCGTCCAGCCCTGAGAAGGGGAGAACATGGGTACCAAGGCTGCCTGGAGAATAATCCCTATAATGCCTTGTAATAGGAGGTTTTTGATAGGGTTCGTTCATTGGATGCAAAACTAAACCAGGACTTTCTCCAAGCTGAGGGAAAGAAAATGCATTTCTTGTTCTAAATCTGTAAGAATATACTTGGCATTGTTCATTGTCAGCTGCTCGCTAGACCCTGTAAATGTTCTCTGAGCTCAATCCATGTGAGATCAATACTGTCTTACCCCTGGGGGAGAGTTTTTATGTGTCTGCTCCAGAGAAACATAAAAGGACACTCTTGATTCAGCTGAGAGTAGTGGAAAATAGAACCCATCCCCATACAAAAATTAAATAAAATTGATTTTGAAAGAAAAAAGCCCTCTCTTCTTGAGGTTGTAGTCTTTCATGTTGCACAGATGATCTGCTCAGCAGAAAAATGGGCCGTAGCTTTTATTTAATTGTTGTTTTGGTCGAAGCCGAAGACTTGCGCCAAATGAACAAAGCCACACTCTGAGCTGCTACCACCATCCTGCTCCACTGGAGCCCATGGGAAGATTTCCATCGGCTGCAATCAGGGCCGGTTTTAGCTCAAAGGTAGGAGACAGCGTTATGCTTTTTGCTCTTCCTTTGATATGAGGCTTTCAGAGTGTGGGGAGGACCTTTTGCGGCTCTGTATCTGAGCTGGGAGGTTCTGCTTGAAAACAAACCGCACCCTAAGCCAGCATTATCTCTAACAGCGCCGAGCTCGATCTCGTCCCAGGATTCACATCAGCTCCCGGCAGCTGGCAGGGGGAGGCGAAGCTTCGGCGTAATGTTTCATAGCCTCGAAAGGGGAAATAAATGCATTCCCAAGGCGGGACTCAGCCGTGCCTGTGTTGGCTGGGAGCATTAGCAGAGACTCAGTGGATTTAGGCTCTGATTTTGCAAAGTCCTTAAGCTTGTCAGGAATTTGTAATTTGCTTGTAAGCAAATTCCCGTTCGCTTCAATGGCATTTAATCACATGCACATAAATGCTTTATGGCGTGCGAGGGAGTTGTACCTTGGTGGAGGTGGGAATATTTATCCCAAGAAGCCGACTTCTTTTCCAACGTGTTCAGAGAAGGGTAAAATGTAAGAAATAATTAGGGAGTAGATTGTGAGACTTCTTGCAAACAGCTGCTGCCTCTAGTTGAGGTCTTCCTCCAGACCTGCCTTATCCAATCCCACTCCCTGCTGGGAGATGCTGGGAGATGCTGGGAGAGCGCAGCCTCTGCTGGCCGCTTCCCCTGCACAAACTGCCGTGCCCTGTGGGGAACGGATGACTCGGATGAGTGGCAGTGAGATATAAAGCACTTACAGGCGTCCTGGGCGTGTAGGAAGCCATTAATAATCTTAGTGCCTTGGCCAGGGTCTTTCACCCTACTCCTCTCTGTGGCTCCTGCGTTTGCCTTCCTCCCCTCTTGTCTGCTTTCTGCAGCTGCCAGAAGCACCTCGTGCTTCCCTTGCCATCCATCCTCCCGGCTGTCTCCAGCAAGATGCTGCGCGTGTGGCCGTGCCCTGGTTTGGATCATCCTGCTTGTGCCTGGCCTGTCTTCTGCAAGCTCCTGCCACGCAGCTCCCAACTGCTCGTGAAGCCAAGGGTGAACCCTCCTCCCCGCATCCTCCTGCCGGTGCCAGGCTTTGCTCGCAGCCTTGTGCTGGGTCTGGGGGAAAATGTGCTGCTCGGGGTGTGTTGAAGGCACCGTCTCTTCCTCCCTATACTCCTCAACCCTGCTAGAAAACAAGCCATTCCTGATTCGGGATCTGTAACTTTGCCCATGTCTTTTTTCTCCCCCCATTCCTGGAGATGACTTTTCTTGCACTGAATTTCTGTCGAAGGAACCAGACAACCCCCCCTCACCGTGTTTCAAAGTAGATGGAGCAAATTCTCAGCGGATGAAAGTTCCGTACCCTGTTATCTTCCTCACATCCAGGGTTCTTTATCTCCTGAGAGCAGGGAAAGAGGTAAGGTGAGGGGTGGTGGCCAAGGAAGAGGTGAAGTCGGAGGAAGAGGAAGGGGTGGGAGAGGGGTGTAAATCAGTGCCTCTCTCTCAAGCTCAGAGACTGCTGCAGATTTACACCAGCTGTTGCTCGGGCTGTCAGAGAAGGGTTTGACAGAGACGCATGCATGCACAGCCTACAGGGAGAGCTGCTTTTATTTGTTCACATCTAGCAGGGGCTGAATTTATTGCCCTTGCAGAGGGGCCAGCAAAAAGCCAGGGCATCACTTAAATCCCATTTAAAACCTCCAATTAAAGCTTCGCAGGAAGTGCAAATGGGGAGGTGGAAGTGGCCTGGCCAGATGCTGGCTCCGTTGCTTGGAGGAGTGGGCTACAAACCCACCTCACCGTGACGGCCAGGTAGCCAACCGAGACTGTTGCCTTATCAGTAGAGCATCCTTTGCTCCAGAGCTGTAGCAGAGACAGAGCCAGGAAGTGCCAAGTCGCCTTAGGCTCATGCTGAGCCTCCATCCTCTTAATGGAGCATAAAACAGTTAACCCCCAGGTCACCAGGTGGGCCCCAGCCCAACTCCGCCATCCGTTAGGGAGAGGAGCTTATCCGATGGGAATTAGGAGCCCTCATCAAGGGCCTAGCTGCATTTGAAATATCTTAATCCTCCTGATTTTCGATATGATTCAGCCTTCTAAGCACCTATCTTACTTTTGCAAGATGCCGAAGCCAATTCTTGGCAGTGTTTGTCCCTAGTGACTCAGCCAAGGTGACACATGGAGCCTGTGGTCGACCTGGGAACTGCTCCCAGATACCCGGAGTCCTGGCCGAGCGCATTAAATCACAAGACCATCTCTGTCTTGCTCGCTATTTTGGTCACCCTGATTTGTCCTGCATCATTAAATTTTTACAGCGCCTGACTCCAGATGACTTGAAGTTTGTGCCTTCTGTCTCCACTAAGTGCAGAGCTAAGAGGTTTTGTTCTTCCCAGCACAAGGGCTGGAATGTGAAGACTCAGCGACCAGCACAGGCAGGAGAATTTCTCTCATCCCTGACAGCTGTGTTGCTGGACATACGTGCTCCCAGTATGTTTCAAAGCATCAGTGTGGCTTTTTCAGGTCGTTGTACTGGATTTCTTTCTAATAAGCAGAATTCAGGACAGATCTGACACAAGACTTGAACAATGGTGTTACAGTCAGCAAAGCAGCGGGTCCTGTTGCATCCCTGTCGAGAGATCTCAGGGCAGGCGTCCTGCGTGGATGGAGAGAGCACAGGACCTCTCCAGCCTCCCTTCTCCATCCCTGGGCACTCCTGGAGTAACACCAGCACCCTGAGATCGTTCTCTTGACTGGGTATATATTTGCTTATGGGTTTTTGCTGGAGAGCTTCCAGTTGCTTCACAGTTGCAGTTTCTCTTCTGGGAGGGCTTCTGCAGGTTCGCATGCCCTTTTCCATGGTACCCAGATGCTGCTCCACCTCAGGGTTTCTGCAGTGCTGTGGCTTCATCAGCTCATCAGAGCCACTGTACTGAGAGTAGTGTTTGCAAAGGGGGAGGAGAGGTATTGCAGCTACCTCTGTCTGCTCTGGGCTGCACCCACAGGAATAGCCCTGCTGGAAAGTTTTCATGGGGCTGAACACCTCAGGAAAGCTTTTCTGTTTCCTCTGTTCAGCCTTTTCCCTGTTTGCCCAAGCACACAAACCTCTCCTCCTCCTCCTCTGTCCGCCTTGCAATAATTTCAGGTCCATGCACAAGGCTCTGCACAATATCCTGGCAGGACTGATGTCCTCAGTATCTGAAAGCTGTCCATGGCTGGTCCTGCTCGGAGGTCTCCAACTCACATTGCAGTCTTGGGAAAGCACCACCTCCCCGGTACAAAATGAGCTCCTGGGAGAGCAGGGGTGAGTGGATCTGCCATGTGGTGGAGGCCTGGGGGTGGTAGGAGATGCAGCGGTGACAGCAGCATCCTTGCATCACCTGCCCTGGTGAGGTGGATGGACCCCAGCTATACCCTCCCTGCCCCAAAGGGTGACACAAGGGTGTTGCCACGCTGGCAGAGAGGGAAGCCACGGTCACACCAACAGCAAGGGGGACCTCCCCAGTTGCAACCTCCTTAGTCACAGCTGGATTGCTAACCCCATTCTTACATTTTCCATGGGGGTGGCATGAGTAAGAGCTGACTGCTGGGGCTGGTTGCCTCCAGAAGCCCTTAAGGAAAGAAATGATGACAGGACTGTCAGGCTGTTTAAGTTTCGGGCCAAATCAGGGAAGCCAAACAGTTGTGCTGGGAGCGGGATGCTGACTCAGGCACAGGACAGAGCCAGCCCAGGGGGGCCGGGATGGAGAGGGATGTCCCGAGCATCCTCCAAGGCAGTGTCACTAAGAGGGGATGGGCATGCATAGCTCAGCCCTTCCCACCATCTCTGAAACACCTCAGTCCCTCCAGAGTTTATATCTGGGGCACGGACTTGTCTTGGAGAAGAGCCCCCAGCTCTTGCAGCAAGCCTGGTCTGTTCATGGCTCTCCCCGTTTTGACCCATGGTGAGCCAAGGTTCCTGGGAGCGTTGTTACATCGGCCAGATGCCTGGTTTATGTATAAGGGACAACAGAAATGATGAGCACAGATCGCAGGTTTTGGGGCTCAGACACACGCCCAGTCTCACCCGTCTCCTGCAGCTCCGAGCCGTGGGTATCGCAGCAGCCCCGGGCTCCTGGCTCCAGCCTCCCCGCAGCTGCCCGGGCATTTCCAGTGCAGGAGGTGGGAGATGGCGGCTCCCCAGTCAGGGTCTGACCCCAGACCCCGGAGCGATTCCCCTCCCTGTGCAGACCTGGGAAGGGGAGGAAGGGGGAGGGAGAACTTTCCCACTTGGGCTGAGAGGATGGGAACGAAACCTCGCTCCCCTGGCACCGGCTGCCGAGGCGGTGGGAACGTGAGCTCAGCCCGTAGGCGACTTAATGGGCTTTTAAAAAAACCCTTTGTATCAGATGCATTCTTCTTCCCAAAGCTTGCTGGCTCCACTCCAAGGGGAAACCTTTGATTCTGCAAATACACCACAATTATCATCCCGAGGAGTCTCAGCTATCAGCCCTCCCCCCCAAAAAAAAAAGATCAGCAGGATTGCGGAGAGGTGCTTAAATAATTTCATCCTAAGAAAGCCTTGGGCTGTAACAGCTTCCCTGTTGCTCGGAAAAAGCAACCCCTCTCCCAACAGCTTGGCTCCATTTTTCTTTCAGTGATACCGTCGCTGGTGAAGGCAGGGCAGGCAGTGCTGCAGAAACCAGGCCACCAGGGTTCCCGGTGATTTCATCAGTCCTGAGACCCAGGCTTGCTGTGATTTATGAGCTCACAAGAATCTTGCCATGGAGTTATCTCCCCCTCCCGGCTTTTTATCGCTGTGCAGATAGGGATTCAGCGATAGAGCTCTTCTGGGTACCGTAGCAAGCTCGATCTGTTTTACAGTTGCAAATATTTTTCTCCAACATTACACAGGTCCATGTGCGCAGGCTGCTCTTGCCAGCGTCACTGCCACCTAACACCGAGAAGCTGAGCTTGGCCTGGAGGAGCCCAAAACCAAAGGCTTGCCAAGCACAGCACCCACTCCCAGACTCCTAAACCTTGCTCATGACTCCCCTGAGCTCTCCCCGTCTCCTCAAGGTAGGTTTTATTACTTTTAAATTGCTGGCTTTTTTTTTTCCCCCCGATGTATTTTTATTTTCTTCAGATTATGCAAATCCTGTCCTTCTGCAGTGCTCTCCAGTCCAAGGATGGGATTTTTGAAGGGGATTTAGGGGAGTTAGGTGCTCCACTTCCAGCAGGAGCCCAGCGCTTCTCTCGTTGTCGACATCCCGCTTTAAAGCAGGTCATCAGCATTTTTCTGCAGCTGCTTTTCTTAGCAGCCTAAATGAAGCTTTCAAGTTACGACTCCTTGATGTGAGGCCAGATTCAGAGGCTGTCTGTTCCTTTGTGTATCCTCAACTTGTCCGGGGTTGTTTTGTTTTATTTTGGGATGGCTTCTTGCTTCTGGGGCTGGCTGCAAAGATGCGCATTTAGCAGCCCCCTCCTGCCACATTCTCCTGCTTGCCGGTGATGGCATAAGCTCGCAGCCCTGCCGGATCCAGCCCCTGCAACTGCTTTTCTTCAAGGGCAAAGGATTTTGCAAGCAGGAATTTGCCCTGGCCACGGGATCACCCTCCCTTTGCCACTGCAGGAGCCCTGGGGAAAGGTGTGCTTTGCTCCAGCCAAGCAGCCAGGGCCGGTGTGTTTCCCAAGCTGTAGTCACAGCCCTCGTGGCCCCGGGACACAGATGGAATTTCTTCCGCAAGGAAATTAATTATATGGGGAAGGCCGATCCTCTTTGGTGACACACAGCTCTTGCCACGAGGTTCCAGCAGAGGCTGAAAAGGGGGCTGAAACCATGTGGCGTACCTTTCTGCTCCCCTGTCCTGTCTCCGTGTGCTTGCCCCGGCCATGTGCCACTTGCTTGGCCATGCTGGTGTGGCCAACCCAGCCAGTTCCCCAGGCCAGCCCAAGAAGAAGGTGATGGGAGCGCAGGAGGCCGAGCGAGCTTTGACACCAGGAGAAATGTGGACCCACAGCATAGGGACCAACACAACTCACCCCAAGTATCTGTAAGCAAGCAACAGGCTGACTCCTATCCTTTATCAACACCATTGCCACTTAGGATGCTCCGGGCATGACTCAACGCTCATTATCTTCATTGTGCTGGAGATTAGGTTGCAGTCTTTCCAGATAAAAGCTTTATTAGCTCTGTATTAATCTTTCTACATTATTTATTTACACTAAGTCCAGAACACTCAAAGCTTTCACTGGGACGGTAAGATCAGTTCAGCAGACAACATTTTATGCTGTGTTTTTTACACTAGCAAAGATCCTGTGTAGAAGGAGCTATCCCAGGCCAAACGTGCTCTTGCCAATGAGGTCTCTTTTGCTCAAGGAAGTTGCCCATGTTATGGACGCCCCACCAGATGCTAACAGTGAGGGAAGGTCATGTCCTAGGGCTTCAGCACAGGCAATGGGCTATGGTGTCCCTTTACCTGTTGTGCTGGGCAGATGGCTCTGCCAGGGCTGCTCCTGGCCAAGGGTCAACCAGCACCCATGCCACAGCTCACCGAGAGGTCTTTATTGGGCTCCCATGACCCATCTGCCTCCAACTATCCATCCTGCTCTGGCAAAGGCCAGCACCAACCCTCTTTTGGCTGGGACAAGCTGGCACTCTCCCCCATGTCTCACAGAATCACAGAATGGTAGGGGTTGGAAGGGACCTCTGTGGGTCATCCAGTCCAACCCTCCTGCCGAAGCAGGGTCACCTACAGCAGGCTGCACAGGACCTTGTCC
>Ga0065711_1051522_pt1 | contig 10348 bp, 4 predicted proteins | sample Hoacrofraction12_FD_59098 | JGI IMG/M metagenome (GOLD analysis project Ga0065711, IMG submission 59098) | Hoatzin crop microbial communities from Cojedes, Venezuela - Epithelial fraction 12 v2 (version 2) | ecosystem: Host-associated > Birds > Digestive system > Esophagus > Crop | place...
GCAAAGAGTTTTAAGAAACAAAGAAATCTAAGTTGAGATAATTAAAGAGAAATGAGAAATGCTGACTTTTTTGTTTGAGAAGTTCTTTCCGAAACCTCAGACACAAGAATGCATCTGGGTTTGGGCACTTTACTCTCGAAAGAACTGTTTACCGTACCACACGGGAATTCTCACTGGCAAACTGCAGGTTAACAGAGCCAGTTCTTGGGAAACGTCGTGGCACAACTGGAAACATAAAAAGAAGATGACTGGAAGCACTGGCTCTGCATGCTTTCCAATATTTGCCTCTTAGCCATACCTACCACTTTCTTCTCAATCTGAACGACTTGATTCAGTCAGTGTGAATCTACCCCATCAGTCCCTGTAAAATTGAACCCCTTTCAAGCCAACTCAAGTACTACAAAGACCTTTTGACTTGTTTGTAGTGATCAACTGTAAGACCGTATGAGCAGTTAGTGCCTCACATCCATGTATATGCCTTTATCACAGATACTGTGCAACTGCTACTGAATCATGCTGTGTCTAGCCAATAGTAAAATTAATGAATGCACACATAATCAATGTGTAATTAATCAATATACATTTAACCTTAACTCTATGTACAGTACGCTGTCTTTTCCACTTGAAATACTACATGCACCTGCTCAGGAACCGCAGCTTTATTAATGAGATAAGGATATTGCAGCATGTTGTCCAAGTGACACTTCAAAGCCCACATTCCAGACCCAACTGCTATCAGTGACTGACAAATCTGTACTTCAAACAAAACCCCTTAAGAGTACTAGTGAACTCAGAGCAGATGAGATCTACAGTGTGTCATGCCCTGACCAGCGATCCCTCCAAAGCCCTATCATCTCAGGGTTCCCACCATCAGAAAGGACATACGATTTTACAGCTTTTCTAAGTTACTAATAGTGATCTGCCTTTTGAAGTGCTTTTGTCTTTCTTATTGGGATCCTGAAAGAATCGGCACTTCTTCACCCACCATTAAGAATTAGCTTCCATTTTTTATCTACTTTCTCCGCACTGAAAAAAATTACAGTGTTCAACAACATAAAAAGGTATTTCACTGATAATATAAAACAGGTTGAAACTTATAAGCTTCTCATTTCCAGAATGTTCTGTGTGATCAAACTATAGGTGATGTATACTAAAAGGTTTAGAAAGCTCAGATCCTACTAAGCATGTTCTTCTCCAGTTCTATATAATTCAGAGCCAGGACAGCGGGTGCGGAAGGGTAACAACAGATAGATCAACTACTGTAAACAACAGTGTACACAGTAACATAATAAAATACCAAGTGCTTACCTTTTCTGCACTATCTGGTATCCTGAAAGCATACAGGGCTAGAAACCAACCAGATGTCAATGGGTGTAGCGGCCTGAATCACCATGTGTGTGCACATGGACTTTGGAAACAGTTCCCACTAGGCAAAGACTCTGGGCTTTGAAAGGTATGTTTAACTAAAAGACTCTACCCAGAAGAGAAGTAATCCTCTCTTCTGTCAGTTCTGTCAGATATGAACATATCATTTCATATCTGAAACATCAGTGCAAAGTCTTCTACTCCTTAGGACATTGCTCAGCATCATGAACATGATTCCACAAAGTCACTTTCTGGCAATGACCTTAAAAATATCTATTTCACTGCTGCCACCTTCACCTCTCCCATTTGTCTAGAACGCAAGGTGCTCCTAGAACCTCAGTACAGGTCCCAGCCACAGAACAATGACTACTTGATGACAAGACACTGCGAAAATCCAAGCACAAAAAAAAAGCATTAGGCATGCTCAGTAGTTACAGTAAGTCCTAGACCAACTGCACACCCAGAAGCAAACCCTGGATACATATGAGGATTCCAGAAGTGGAAGCAGGGCAAAGAGCCCTCAGACCATTCTGGAACAAGCAGTACCCAATGTGATCGTGACTATGGTGCAACTTCCTCCATGAAAATCTGCCAGATCTTAACAGGAATTAAATCTCCAGAGAAATTCACCAATTATGCTAACAAAAGCAGCAGATGGAAGTAGCTGAGTGTGGTGGATACAGATTTAATAGAATAAATAAAAATCAGTGCAATCAAGTTCACAAACTATTAACACAGACAAGCTACAAACATTATTTCCCTCCGATTTCATCAAAAGAACATGAAAGTCTGAGTTAGCCAGAATAGCGCTGTGGGAATGTATACGTCGCTCAGTCCAACACATACACTGATCAACCAACAGTATTTCAAAGAGAGCAACAGACTTCAGCTGGTTTCAACCCACATGCTCCTTTCCTGCAACTCAGGATGCCCAGTGTCATGACGGTGAGCGTATTATAGAGAGTGGTAATAGGAGTCACGTTGGTACTGCGACTGAACTGTGTACTGTCATTTCTATATTCTGCTAAGTGCAACTTACAAAATGTACTTAAAATGTAGTACAAATGTATCACCTTACTAAACCAGAAATCCCACATAACATCTAATATCTTCAAATACACACATTTGACATTAAACATTACACCCTCCATACATTGATTATCTAAAAGGACCTGGTAAAAGAGTATTATACTCTGACAAATGCCTTTAGGGGAAATAATGCTGCTTTCTTAGAGCAACAAGTAAAATGCCAACATTCAACACAAACATCCACAACCAATTTGCAAAAAGAGTACTTTACTTGCCACTGCAAAAAGCTGTCCCTTCTCAACCCCGAAAGGTTGAAGTCTGCAGACTAATGAGCCTCTTGTCTTCTACCAGGTAGTGTTTGCTCAGGAGAAGAAATACTTTTTCAAAAGCTTTGAAATTACTTTCTACTGTCTTCATTTGAATGGACTCCTCTGGAAAAGCGTGATGGTTTTTCACTTCTGGGGAAATAGACGCAGCAGCCCTATATTCCAATATCCAAAAAATTCTGCTCCCGTTCAACAGTATTTTAGTTTAAACATTTTATCAGAAGTCCCCACCTCAAAGATAGTGTACACAGAAAAGTTCTCTCTAAAAAAGCCAGAAGGAAAGAGAAACACTAATTTGCATTAATGAGTTCTCCTTACAAAGTCATTTCTTTCCTGGAAGGTCACATAGTTTCAGCCCCTTGCTATTGTGTGTTATTCTGAAAGACTTTACAGAAAAAGGGCGGTATTGAACCTGGCACAGATGCCACCCATCGACTAAAGAAATATAAATATCCAAATTATGAGAACAACCTGCTAAACTGCCCCGCAAGCCAGAAAAAAAACTGCCTTGTATTTGAGTACAATCTCAGCAGTACTTCGGACTTTCACTACGGCCAAGCACCAGCCGTAACACAGAACTGTACTCCTTGGTACACTTCTGTGTTTCTGACCAAGTATGAAACAGAAATCTGAATACTGGCACCGACCCATCTTGAATCTCAAGGTTTGCTCAATCCTAGAAGTTGTAAAGTATTTAAGAGAGGGGCCTATCCCCAACCTCATCTACTTCAGGCAATGTAATAAAGACTACGATGCTCCATTTAACGTCCAACTTACTAACTCCACAGTAATCTGTAAAACTCAAGAACTATTACATACTAAAAATACCTTATAAAAAAACACTTCTGAGAAACACATGTCCACCACCTGAAATGTATCTTTCAGGATGTTTCACCATGTTTTCTTTAACTTAGAAAAGCGGAAAGAAAAACAGGACATCTAGTTCAACTGAGGCTACCAGAGCAACAGTAAAGCTGAGCAATTTTCTGTAATCGTAGTATATTCCATGTGGTTATCTTGAAAGCCTTGTGAATGACAACTGCCTGCTCTCTAGCTAAAGAAAATACTTCACAAAAATAATGACACCTGAACCTGACTGCAGGGCTGTAGATTGCAGGAGGAACAGCCAGACACCCAGCACCACATCTGTCCAAACCACCTTTTCTTCCTTTCGCCCATTTTTGCAGTGCACAGTTGAAACTTAAGAATGCCAAACATTCAAACTTTGTATTCAATCACTATAAAAGAGTAACTATTTAGAGCACTTCTGTATAGCCTGGAGAATGTACTATGATGAATTTAAAGCCTGGTTGCTGAAAGCCTTGAGGTGGCATCAGAGCTACCAAGAATGTATTGACAAACACCAGATCAATCCGTATTTGGCTGGCCAAAATATCCAGCTTTGACTCTTCCTGTTCCAAAAACCTCCTTGAACACTGGGAAAGTCCGCTTGAACATTTCATACATTTCTCACTACTCATAATCAGAAGAATAAAAAGATACAGAATCCTAAGCACACACTAAAATGATCAAATCAATGCTAATGCCTCGATGAAAGCAAAGCTGATGTGTAACAGCACTGGGTCAGTTCAGAAACTCATTACTCAATGAAGAGAGTACCAATGGCCATATCTCACTTGACTCCAAATAGCATACACCTCTACTTAAATCCTGATTCACAGGAAGTTGTTTAGAAGTCAAAGGCCAAGAGACTTTGGGTTTAAATACCAGTCATTTATCTCGCCAGCGAGTCGCTAACTTTCTAGAACAGAACATTTAAGCTTAGAAATAAGATCATATGGCTCCTCTCCAACTGTCTGCTTCTATCTCGTAACACTTTGAAGTGTTGAGTGTCTCCAAATGAAGGACAGCACTTGAACAACAAATACTAAAAAAGAATTTTAGCATCCTGTGATATACTAATCTATCTATGATGTGCAGACTTTAGCTGCCATATAGTTACATTAAATAAAAACACCAATAGAAATATTTGCTTAGTATTTATTTGTTTAAAATAATGAATGAAGCTCCAAGACTCAATCGCTGATTACATCCTTGACAGCTACGCAGTTACTTCATAATGTGACAAAATAAAATTCTAATTTAAAAAATCCTTAACTTCTTATTTACAACAGTTCTCAGCACCAGGCTAGTGTCAGTGCCAATTTAAATGCAAACATACCTCACTCCATAATTACTCTACTTATGGTAATAAGTTCTCTTATAATTGGTATGAAGAAAGCAGCAACCCTGTATTCACCATGGGTTTTTTTGTGAATTATGTATGCAGAAAAAAATGCTGCAGAGAATTTATGACTTAAAAATATTTTAAAAGCCTTTGTAAAAGATTCTGTAAGCTGCATCTGCTAATCCATTACCCATTTTATCCCTTCTAATTGTTTAGAGTAGAATGTTTAGAAAACCAGTAACTAGAAACAGATGCTTGTCCCAAATTTTTAACTCGATTATTGTATTTTATTTTCCTTCTCTTCTCTGTCTTGTAACTTTATCGTTCCTTCTAGCTCCTACAAACGACACTGCAAACACAAATTTTATCACTCAGTGTCAGTTAGGTATCACCTGAACTCTTTCATCAACTCAAAAGCAGGTCTCAACTAAAATCTACTTATTAACTTATTCTACCATTGCAAAATTCCACTGTGGTCTATGAGTGAATTTATACTGAACTGAAGCTATGACTACATAAAGAAGTGAGTAAAGCTAATGTCTGCTTATGCTGAAAGGAGGAGGTCTTCCTGCTTTGCCCCTCACTGTTTTCAGCATTAACTGGACACTTCATGAGCCCATTCAACTTACTAATTCAACAGAAAGCTGTCCAACAGAGGGCAACGGGAAAGAAGGGCTGGGCTAGCCTTCTGCCAAGCCACACAAACTCAACCACCATGACAGCCAAGACAACACCCACAGCAGGAACACAGCTGAGAGTAGGATTCTCTTTCAGCAGTAATGAGACCATTTCATGACTTCGTGTCCCAAGATCACCACATACTTGTCAAACTCTTCGCCAAAAAAAGCAAGTGAAAATGTTTTTCTCTTTTGTTAAATTAGCTACCCTGAGAATTACCTGCATTTTCCTTACACCACCGTTCTTTCTGACTCACTAAGCAGAGATTATGCCACTCTCCAGGTAAAGGAGTTAAAGCTAGCAATATACTAAACATACATTCCATGATGTCTGAACTCAAGCAGATTCCATGTTAAATCACTTCTAGATTACAGCGTAACATTTCTGACTTATTTGCACCGGGAGGGGAAAAAAGGGGAAAGGAAAGACTAAAATTATCTAATGCTTCACCAACCAGTCAAACAACAAATTAAGAGAGGACACTGACTGCTCAATTAAAAAGGAAATCTACGTTTCCAATGTAAGACAAGTGCTATGCTAACTTAGCAGTTATTTAAGTTATCAAAGCGTTGTTAAAAGATAGGAAGGTATCTACCAGAACTGGTCTTTAGTGAAGACTCTGCACTTTTTAAACAAAAAGAAAAAAAAACACATCTCTTCTCTCACCTTATCCAAGTTAAACAGAAGAGATGTGACTTTTTTCCCAACGTAAGTGTAAAGTATTGGGTTCTAGTTTTCTGCAAGCTGCATATGGTAAGAAATAGTAATCAATTAATACAAAAATCCTTGTTTCACCTATTAGTTTATTAAGAAATCATCTACATGCCAAAAGGAACATGAACTGCTGTGATAATACCAAGACCATTTCAGAATTTCTAACATTTTCCATCACGAATCTCATTCTGATTATTTTGGATATGGCTTTCATGAAACAACTGATGATGCCACTCCGGAACAATTTAAATTGTTTTCAAGTCACTGCTGCCACAGGCACCCCTTCCCCCCCTGTTTTCAGTTGCATGTATGCATGCTCCACCCCTTTTTCAGTACTTACAGCTGCCTAATCCATGCTGAGCTAGTCCAGGGTGCTAACTCGCTGCCCCCCAAACCAAAAATCTACTCATTGATGTTCAAACTGTTAGTTTAGCAACTAAGCTTGTTTTTACCATTTAAGAGAAACACCCACGAAACTCATTAGGAAATTCAATTGCACCTCAAGCACACGACAAATAAAAACGATTCATTTGTCATCACAGGATTATGCAAAGAACTAATGCACCTTTTCAAAGAAAAAAAAAACCTTGATTTATAACTCATTATTCATCCAATTATCAAAATTATCATGAAATTACTACTGACAGACTATGAACTGAAATTAACAGTTGTCTTTGAAGATTAGTTGAAATTAAGCAGGACTCAAAACAACAAAGATTAAGGAAGATTTCGGCATCGCCACATGATGTTGCTATTACTCACAGCAAGTCTGGTCTGAGTTTTTGTACCAATCTTCCACATGACTTCGGGAAAGTCTTTTTGGTTTGCAGGTGGGAAAATGTTACCCTAACCTCTGCTGTTAGGCACTTCATGATCTGAAAACAAATGCTACAGAATGCCTTCGTAACAAACCAGTACTCCTATTTAACAATTTGTATTTGTAATCATAGTCTGACCTCAGAGCAGAGAAGCTCAGCATTGATATAACCTAAACTGTATTCTTTATTTTTCTACTAAAAGGCACCCTTCTACAAGACAATCTTCAGTAGAACACAAGAACCTGTCACGTTCTAAAAGACAGTGATAGAAGAAAGAAAAAAATCCCAACTACAGTTACAGAAAATTACTTAAAACATCTCAAAGGCACCAATGGAGAGATCCAAAAATTACAAAGCCTAGTTTGCCCTAAGAGTTACATCTTGTCTAAACAGCTGCAAGTTCTCTTGACTGCCTAGTTTAAGAAAAATCTCCACTTACAGAAAGAAGTCACTAAATTCTATCTTTGAAACTATGACTTAGAGGAATGATGTTTGTATTTCTGTTTGGATCGAGCTAAACAGAAGTCTTCCTATGATGGGAAACTCTCTCTTCCCCATTACCATGAGATACGTGAATTTTTACGGAAGTTTAATCATCCCAAACACAAGAGGCAGGAACAAGGAAGTCTTGGGACAAAACATTAACTAGCTTAGAGTAAACATACAATACTGCTACCGAATACTGAATTAACACAGGAAAACATCAGTTTTCCAAGCCATCTTATCACTTCCCAATCTTGAATACTTATCCAAATAAGGGAAAAAAAATCTGCCATCTCTTGCTCAATATCCAAACTAAAGAGACATTTCAAACACAAACTTGCAAAACAACAAAAAAAAGTTTAGAGATATTCTAACTGCCATCTTTGTTCTACAAGATTACAAAGACTCTTCAGCAGTCTTGTGGAGAAAATACATTCAGGATCCTCTCAAGAGTGCTGAAAGTACCAACATGAAAGCTGCTAGTGTCTAGCTGTCTCAAAATGGCAAATGGATAGGAAAAGAAGAGCTCAGAAATACCAAGAACACCAAAACAAACAGTAGACAGTTGTAAATACATGTGCCTGTCTGGAGACTCCAGTATGAGATGGGAGGGTGGGGGAGTGGAGAGGAAGTAATTCAAGTGTTAAGAGAAACAACTCAAGTCTTTTCATTAATACTGAAGTCTAGCTTTCCTCCTACCCCCAGAAGCCCACTCCCTTCTGAAATCCCTCAATAAACCACAGCATTTATTTCTGCCTTTGAAATATGTATCTGATCATCTTTTAAAGTATTTTTCCCCTAGATAAAGCTTTTTTATCTTTTACTTCTATCATACCAATATTACTATTTTTTAAACACAATTTATTCCATAAGAAACTTACGAAATGCCATCTCTGTGCTACCAGCATTCGGAAGAATTTGAATGGACCATACTATCATATGCAACCTGAATATAAACTACATTTGTGATATACTATTTATTTGGTAATAGAACTAAAAGGGATTAGAAATCTTCCTGCCATTTTGGTTTTGGCACACAAATGTCAGACAGTTACTTGTTCTTCCCCTCTAAGAGTATTTCTATTCAATGGCATCGTATCCGCTTTGCTTCTCCCTCCCCCAATCCTGCCCATTCAAAAAATCTTTCATTTTCAACACACTGACTGAAATGCAAAGGCACTGACACTACCTCTATCAGCTATCCAGCCTCCTAAAACAAAGATCAATCTTCTAGGGGTGCTCCCCCACACTCCAAAATTCCTGCTAAATTCCGTGCTCTTTATTACAAATACTCAGCTGGAAGACATGATCAATAGAATTAAGAAAATTCTAACATTATTTTAAAGTTAGAAAAGAGTTCTGAAATGCCAGATTATAATAACCACACCACGAACTCAATCCAGTTCTTCATTCAAGTCAAACTACTAAAAAAGCACCTCTCTCTCCAGAATAGGGTGGGAGGAAAAGGAGCTCCTATGTCTTACATTGTAACCTATAGCAAAAGAAATCCAGTAGCCACATAATCTTCAAATAATACCGATGACATAAGCGGGCGGGGGGGGAGAACAGCTCTTTTCTTTTACATATAGTAATAAAAATAAACATTTCAGAGATTTTCAACGCCCAGAGTCAAATGGGGGCGTGGGGGGTGTACAAGATGAAGCTCAGTCACAATCCCCAACGCAAAAGGGCTTTTAAGGTTCCCAGAGCATAACCTGCAGCCCAACATGGAAAAGCTACAATCACTCCCCAGATCATTTCCAAACTACACATGAGAAGAGAAAACATGAGAGCGACTTCTTTCAGTACATAGAATTGGCAACTTGATACCAGATCTTTCAGGTGGTAGAACTCGAAACTTCAGTGCCACTTTTTAACTAAATACTGTCTAAGAGAGCAAAACTATGTCATTTTTAAGGACACAGAGCACGCGCAAAAATATTTCAACACAAAATGCAACTAATGCTTTGCAATTTCACCCTAAAAGATAAAAATCTGAAAAACCCAGACGATCTAAGCAAATACCAAGCAACTAACGCTCATTAAGCCCCTATCTAAAAAAAAATGAGATGGCTATTCCAAAAGCACAGAGCACTCAACACTCAATAGATGCTCTTAATCTCTGTCCAGAGAGAACCTGTCTGATCAGCTCAACGAGCAGCAGCACAAATAAATGAAAACGACGGTCCTACGCTTCTTCAACTACCAAACGCCGATCAAAATTCCTACCTCGAGATGAACAGGCGAGGGCAACCCCGCGAACCCCCGGGCCGGGAAAGCAGACACACGCACCGGCAGGAGCCGTCACCGCACGGCATGCACAAATCCTCCAAGCTCCCGTGCAGTCAGTGAGCCCCATGAGACCTTTACCTTCATTTTCCATCGAAATCGCACTCGAGTCGACAGTTACAAGAAACCTTTAGCAACAGCAGCGCCGGAGAGGGGGCTGAAAGGCGAGGAGAGAGATGCCCCCAGATCCCAGGCAATCACACCGCTCCCTCCGCCCCCACCTGCAGCAACATCTGCAAGAGAAACCAGTGCTAAAAAAGGGGTGAGGGGGGGAGAGAAAAAAAATAAATAAAAAATAAACCCCACAAAACAACACACCCAGCAGCCGAACCCTACAGGTCTCCACCGCCCTTCCACCCACGCCGGCGCGGAGCGGGCACACGCACGCAGGGAGCCCGCAGAGCTGCCGGAGACCACCGAGGATCACCGAGCCCCCCCTCCCCCCCGCCACAGGCGCC
>Ga0065711_1051523_pt1 | contig 10348 bp, 5 predicted proteins | sample Hoacrofraction12_FD_59098 | JGI IMG/M metagenome (GOLD analysis project Ga0065711, IMG submission 59098) | Hoatzin crop microbial communities from Cojedes, Venezuela - Epithelial fraction 12 v2 (version 2) | ecosystem: Host-associated > Birds > Digestive system > Esophagus > Crop | place...
TTTTTTTTTTTTTTTTTTTTTGCGTCATTCTGGAACAGGCTCTGGTTTCCATCGTGAAATCCCCTGGGAGCGTGCGGCAGTATCGCTGTAATGCACAGGCGCTCTGTGATCTCTGGGCTCGTCACTGAAGGGGGGATTACTGCGACCGGGTTTGACACTAGCCTCTCCCTCAGACCACAATGAGATTATTTGCTGTGCCAGAATTTTAGGTTTGCTTCCAGAAAGATTAATTCCTCTTTATTTTCTTCATCTTCTCCTAACTGAGGCAGTGTTCCTAACTAAATTCACCAAAATCAGTCAGCTGCCTTGCTGGTTCATTCTTTTTCTGATTTAGTCTTTTCTTATAATGCTCTTGCCTGAAGTGATTTAGGCTAGGGAATTCTGTGTTTCTTATAAGTGTAGTAAATCTACTGAGGTACATTTCTGTTTTGATAGCAGTTTTTTCATAGATGCAAAATATTAAACTTGGTCCTTCTTGGTCTTATAACAACCCTAGAACAGTGCTTTAAAATTATTTAGATATATTTTGTATTGCATATGCGCAGAGCTCATCATGACAAAATCAATTTTTTTATTTTTATGATTTTTTCCCAAAACATGTTGAGGGCTTTATTGGAAAAAGTGAAGTTTATATTCTGTCTAGTGGAGCTGTTAAAAAGAGAAAGAGACTGCACTAAAATAACAAATTGATGTGATATCTTCTTGTGCCAACATTTGGATGTATTTTGAGGCATGACATTAAAGTTCTGTGAGACAGGTTTTGTGGGGTTTTTTTAGCATATAAAGATCTACATTTCTTTGGGAAGAGATATTTTATAATGAGACATTCAGAGACTTTTTTTTTAATGTTGCCTACCTCCTCTCTCGGAAGACAGCGTGTGTTAGAGGTGTGTACTCTTTCCTGGCTTCAGTAGCCTTCAGCCCACCCCCAGGGTCCCCATATTGCTTTCCTGAGGTTCAGAGCTGTGGCTGAGCCCCTCTCAGTCCAGAAGGGCCAGGCTGACAAAGACCTCTTACAGAGTTTATTTGGGCAGACAAGCTTTAAGGAGCGTTTGTGTGAGCAGTTCAGCCGAGATGCGTAAGAACAGCAGTAGCAAATGTGCGGGTATGGTCTGGGATGGAGAGAGCCATTTCATGGAGTGTGTGTGTCTAGAACAAGGAGTGTACCTGTGTCTGAGGCCAGGCAGAGATGGGAAGGGATCAGATGATCTCTGCCTAGTGTGGTTTGCTTCCATTTGTGGGCTGAAATGGAAAAGAAAATAAACATCAAGGACTAGAATGCCAGAGGCTGTTAAATGCAAAGAGCCTCCGCTGTGAATTGCCAGGTAGCTTTGGTTCCCTGTTTATGGCTGCGCAGATTGAAGCCCACAGCACTGGGCAAGATCAGTCTCAAATCGCAGGCTTTCCCCTCTTGGCTGCTACCCGGCTAATGAAGAGGGGAGGGGGAGCAGCTAACTCCTGCTCCTCCAAGTGCAGCAGCCTGTCGTGATTCTCCTGTAAAGCCTGCTTTGTGAGGGAAGGATGCTTTAGTAGACCCTAAGCCGCTGTTCAACCTCACAGCAGCGTGTGTACCTCTCCAAAATGTACAAAAGTGCCTTACAGTGACATAGTCTCTTTGGATTGACTTGCAAGAAGAGGATTTCGCTGAGCTCTGTGAGGATGTGAATAAAACACCAGCCCATCTGCCCACCTAATGCAATCAGACCAGCATTACATATGGGTGCTTGCAAGAAACACAGCTCCAGAAAGCCTCTCTGAAAGAGGGCAGTCTTGGCAGAGAAATAATAATAATGTAATACTGAAAGGTGCTTTCAAAGTGTACTAACATGATCAGGAGTGCTAACATAAGAATCTGGTTAGGCTGACTGCAAAATCCCCAAAGCCCGTGTAATTTTTTCCAAGTTTGCCAAGCTGGAAGGCAAGAGGTCTGTCTTGACCTCAGGGTGCTCCTGCTCACATCGCTAGCTGTTCACGTGGCCGTTTTCTTGTTGCCTCTGCACTGCAAAGAAGCTGCCAGTGCAGGGGATGGCTGGCGGTGAGTGCCTGGTAGTTTTCCCTGTGTTAAACAACCCTTGTCCGACTTGAATTCCTGGGAGTTTGGGTGAAAATCCTCCCAGGTGGAGGGAGGGATAGGGGGAGGGGAGCGTGAGTGGGCAGGGCAGGAGGACAAATCCTGTGCAGTGAAACAGGCTGAAGATGAATCTGTTAAATAAACTGTTAAATATAATAAATTCTTAGTGCAAACCAGAATGGCTTTTATCATACTATTAAAGCTGTAATTGCTACATTACTGCACTGTCATCTCTTGGAACATTAGATCAGGAATGGCTTTGCAAGTATGTAGGAATTTAAGAAATGCATCTAGGAAGAGCACATTTGCATTTTCCAAGGGAGCCGTGGGAGGCGCCTGGGCTGCAGGGCTGTTTGAAGTTCTCCTGCTTAAAATGAATGACATTAGCTAGCGGTGAGATCATGGGACAGATATTTCACATAGCAGTTCTAGGCTTTGAGTTGCACTTGCGGCTTCTACCTAGCCATGATGCTCTCTGCTCAGGTTGGGTAAAAGCTGAGGGCCGTGTCTCTGCAAAGGAGCATGAGGTGGGAGCAAGCCCAGGGTCCCAGCTCAGTGGCCAGGGAACCATGGCCAGGGGACCACAGCCATGGGACCACACTGCTCTACCTATTGGACCATGGCCAGGGGACCACACTGCTTTGCCTGCCTGGACCGTGGCCCCAGGGCCACACTGCTTTGCCTGCTGGACCATGGCCATGGGCGATAGTCTGCTGGCGAGGAGGCGTGGTGTGGCAACCCTCTCTTCAGCTGTGCTCCAGCTGGAAAAGCGTGCAGCCTCTCTCAGAGAGACTGCTTAATGCATATGCCCCATGACAGGATTTTTGCCCTGCTGTACCTTCCCTTGCCCAGAGCCATACCAGCTTCCCTGAGTACTTGTTGTTCCTAGGCTCTGCTGCTCCCTCAGGGTGGCTGCAGTGAGAGGAAGGGGGATTTTAACTCCCCCGCCTTGTGATCTACAAAGTCAGCCTGTAAGGATAAATTGACGAGTAATGCTAATCGGAGCAAGCGCTTCAGTCACAGCAGCTCTCCAGAGAAAGAGCTTATCAACCTTTAAGTCACATTAAACCTATGTATATTAAAATACTTATTTCCCAAAGCTTTACAAAGCCAACTCTGAAATCTCATTTTGTAGCTGCTTGTTTTGTTACCATCCTCTTGGTACCCCTCTGAGAGGTCGGCTCACCAGTATAATCCCACTTGCTGTACTGGAGAACGTGGTCTCTGCCCACGCAATCTTCCTGGGAATAGCTTTCGATGTGATGTTTTCTCCCAGAGATGTGGGTGCCAAATACATTATTCTTGCGTAAATGCTACAGCGCGTAGTAAAGGTTAATATAGTCAAAGCACTGAGCTCCCTGCTCCCCAAGGTTAAATGAAAAACCATGCTGCCTCTAAACCAGTGGAACGATATTGGTGCCACCTGAATTGTGTGTGCTGTGTGAATGGTGCCAAGCAACTCTGTAATTCTATACTAAGATTTTACATTAGTGGGACATATTTTGTAATTGTATGGTGACAGTGTGCTTATAAAATGGGTTACTAATAAGTATTTGTGGGAAATATTTGATGGTAGAGTTCTGCTTTCCAAATGAGCAATATATGGTTGCTTCCTTGATGAATGCTAAGTAGACCTTTATAAAATTACTGTCTGTCTCTTAATTTGCTTGTTTGAGCTGCAGCCCTTGGGTAATTTAGTGGGTTTTTTTTCAGTGAATTAGCCTTTTGTAAAACATGGTTCTCCAGTTAGTCACACCAGAATTCAGTAGAGTTCTTACTACATAAAGCTGATGCAGTGAGTGGAGAATAAGACCTGCTGCCTTAATGAGTCAAAGAAATATCCCAAAGAAGTATAAAATGCATTATTGTTCTTATTTGTTTGGTCCATAGGATCACAGCGAGCCTCTTCGCTTGCTGCATCAAGACTGGAACAGGCCATGTCTGAAATAACTCTGCAGAGCAGCGCAGTGAAGCAAGGACCTATGCAGCTATGGACAACTCTTGAACAAATTTGGCTACAAGCTGGTAAGTCCTGGACCACCTTGAGATCCTTTTTCTCCCCAGTGGTGAATGAGATGACAGAAGTATTACCAGAGTAGTTGAAATCAGTACTTGAAAATAACTTTATTCCAGCAGAAAATCTGCCTGTGTATCCCAGCTGGTTTTTGAAATACTTCTTCTTTGCTTCAGTGTAACAGGAAAAAAAATACTACAGTAGCGTGACTTTTCAGCTCACCTCTGTTTTTCCATAACACACACAAAACTTCAGTCATTGCTAAAATACGCTTTTAAAAGAAGAGGGTAGGTAGTTCTTTGTTAACAGATGGTAGTTCGTAGGGACAATTTTTTTCATTCTCCTTTTCCTACGTGCTTCCCTGTAATAAGACTGGTCAAACAATGTATTAAATGTTATTTAGACTGGAAACTTTACAATCTTTGCTGAAGTTTAAGTGAAAATTATTAAAAAGAGCAAGTCCTCCACTCGTTTTGTCCTTGACTGTTTGAATGTCTCAAGGACTTGTAGGCTGCATGTCAGTTTGAGACACTCGTGCAGAGATGCTATAGCAGAGCACATAGAGGGAAAAGAGAACAGTGAGAAGGAACTCTGCCCAGAGGCGATCTCCTAACTCATGAAAGGGTTTTATGTAGGACACTTGGTGAAGAATGGAGTCACACACAACACTCTACTATTTGCATTCCAGTATTTCACGACTGATAGAAAGAGCTCTGACCCTGCAGTTTTGCTCTTAAGAGGCAGAGTTTTTCTTCCACAACTGGGCCCACAGTTGTGTGTCTGAAATTACGTTTGAGTGCTGTGATTGCTTCATAGATGTCTCTGCTACCATTTGCAACAACAAAAAAAAAACAAGCAGAGCCCACTGGAACCTTGCTGATAATTTGCTATTCTGTATGCAGGAGAACCTTTCAAATTCTCATTTAGATAATCAGTACAATTGACAATTCTCACATAAAACCTGACAGTCTCACCCTACTTCTCAGCAAAGATTTTGATAGCTGGTTTTGTGGGCCATTTCCTACCAATTAGACTTCAGTTCTGGTACAAAATGTGTGACATTCCTTTTGTTACAATCTGACTAACTATTAAAGAACAAAAGAAGTTACCTTACGGAATGCATCATCCTGCAAGTTAATCATGTATGTTCACTTAGCGGCTTGTGTGTATGTAAATTTCAGTGATGTGCTGTGCAGTTCAAAATCACTAGTAAGATTTTGCTTTATTCAGTTTATGGTTCTGATTTCAGGCTGCAGGGGAGGCTGGGGCACAAAAACCACAGTTTATTGTGATGAGAAGTCAGGTGTCTGTTGTCCGTCATCCTGCAGATAGCTCTAAGCAGTTTACATTTTTGCTGCTGTGTGAAAAGACAAAAGCAATAAAGACAGTGCTTGCTGTGACCTAGCTGTGAATTGCTATGATTACTTTTCAGTGTAAATCGAGTGCCTTTCTCAAAGGTGTTAATTAATTCTTTTAGGTAGAATTTATTTTTAAAGCTGTAACTTTTCTGTCCTATCATTTTTAAAATCTCTTTGTTTCATGCTTACTTTTAACTGGACTTGAATGAGGACTGATATTTTGAAAACACATACTGTGACTGCTCTGTAATTTTGTTACTGAAGTGAGTTATTGTTATGGATGCAGCTTAATGAGCTCTTGGTGAGGTACTGTTCATCCTCTCCTTGCAGTAGTGTGGAGGTCGCTGCATTCTGGTATCCTGAGGGATGGGGAGAGGTGGAGGTATTTTGGGGCAGTCTTTACTCTCTGTGGAGAAGGGCACAGTAGCTGAATAATTAGAGTTTTGACGCCCACTTTGAAGTGTGCTGGATTTTACACTGGGTTTAGTGAGTGGAATAGTCCAAAAGGGTATCACTGACCCTTTGTAGTAGAATCTTTCCCAACTGGAAGGAGGGAAAAGGAGGAACAGGTATACTCATAAGAAGTTAGTAACTTCCTAAATAGAGATATTTCATAAACAACAAATTAAACAGAAATGTGTGCTTAAAAACAGTTGACATAGTTACATGGTTTTGCATTGCAGCTCACCCCAGAATCAACAGCCGTGGAAAGTAACAGGCAATTAGCGTAACATTCTTGATGCCTGCATCGGGAGTCCCTTCATAGTCACCGGTGTGCTGTAGATGTCTATCAGGTTTAGCTTGGACTTGTCCTTTTTCAGTCAGTGACTCATCTTGTGACTCTGGGCAAGTTGCCTAACTTTTTCATACCTCAGTGTCCTATCTGTAAAGGGAAAAAGTGTTAATCTGCCTTTGGGAAATGACTCGTGTATTGTTGTTTTTATTGTTGTTAACACTTTAGCCTTTTTAGCGTGAATCGTAAATCTTTAGATAAAATTATTACAATTTCCTAACCTCATACTACAGGTAAATTTATAACAAAGCATCTGTCCTTTTCGGACATTAACAGGACGCAGCTGGCCATGTCTCTGTGTGTGGGTATGGATTTAGAGCATCAGGCTGCAATCCGTCTGATTTCCATTAGAGGCATTACAGTTCCCGTGCCCCTTCATATCCCAAGGCATGAAAACTAATGATACCAACCGACTGATCCAGTTAGAGCTTTCTGCACGTCGACTGGAAAGAGGCATACAAACCAGCTATCCCACAGCCCCATGAGGCTGTTCTCACAGCCCTTCAGCGGCCCGGCCAGGCCACAAAGCCAGCACACCTGCTTGCAAGGGGATGGTTAGTGGCTGGTAGCTGTGGCATGGCTCTCATGCAGGGGAATTGTTACTGCGTCGCCCTCCGCCTGCAGCTCCAACAGGAGTTCCTGCCTTGTGCAGAAGCATCCTCAGTCCTTCAGAGCTGGAGACCCCTAGTTGCACTCCTGTCCGGTCGGGTCTCGCAACTAGTGCATGGGAACATGTGCATTCTTTTAACAGTGGCTGAAGGTGAGCGAGGCTGTGAACCCTGTGCAGATAGTTAAGTTCTTTTGTCCTGTGATAAAGAGCAGCCTTATCCCACACATAAGAGGGCATAGACTTAGTGGTTTTGTCTGTAACTTTTCTGGGTTTATGACCAACACAGTTATGTAGGGAAGATAATAAAGCAGCAGCTTTGGAAATACAGCTGCTAATTCCAAATGTGCTGCACTATAATGGATGCTGCACCTTGGTTTACCCTACAGCAGTGCCTATTGAACTTTGGCAAGCTAATTTTTTGTAATACAGTTGTACTGTAAGCAACCAAAGAGCTATTTGATGGATCTGTGGTCTCTAGAAAGAGTCCTCTTTCACACTTGCAAATAAAACTGAATTCTCACTGTCTTACGTCCAGCCATCTCTTATAGGACCAGCTGAGAGTACAGTCATCTGCAGCTGGGAACTTAGCACATTTCTTCAGTGGGCTTCCATATCTTCCTGTTTTCCCTGTAGGTAGACAGCTTTGGAAGAGTACAAGGTCTGCTGTCCCCAAAGGCTAGAGAGGTTGTCCACGCCCTGCAGCAGGCGTGCTTAGAATACTACTGATAGGCGTGCTCTGTTTTCATAAGTGTTCTGCAGCAAAGACCGTGATTAACGCAGCTTGTCCAGTCCCTTTTAACAATAACCTCCCAGTCCTCTTGAAATGTAATGGCCTCTTAAAAGGAGAGAGTTGTCTCATTAGGCTTTGACGTTAATAAGCCTAAACGTTATTCTTGGCCCCAAGTCTGAGAAGCAGGTCATTTCAAGGAGTACTCGGGAAGGGTGCTGCAGTGCACATGCTGCTGTGGTGCAGCTCCAGGAGAGGGGGTCTTTATGCTATCCACATGCCCATTTTTCCTCTTTGTTCTACTTTTCATGACTGAGAGCTTGAATTCAACTTTGAGAGGAGAGAAGGAACTTCCTGCAGCATTGGCAAAGCGTGTTAACTCCTTCCACGTCTTGTTGCAGGAAGAGCAAGGGGAATCCTAGAGATTACTGGTGATAACACTGCTTGTGTTACCAAGAGAAATACCTGACCTAGGAACTATTTCTACCCCTTATTTCCGTGTTAAAATCATGCCAGTACTCCTCCTTTCTGGTTAGAAAATGCAATCATGCTGTTTGGCTTAACAAAAATGTATGTGATAAGGTTCAAATTTATGACCAAAGTTTACCTTCATTCAACATTTTTTATAAGATCACTTTTGACCCAGGGAGTAAAGCGTGTCAGTACTGAAAAGAAATAGTTTTAATAGTTTTAAGCTCTTTAGGTAACTGGAGTAATTTCTTATCTGAAGTATGTGTGATTATATTGCCAGGCAGTAATAACTGTATGCTCTATTTATACGGAGCATTTTAGAACACTGCAAGCCAGTTTTAATAAGAGTTCTAATATTTCAGCTCCTGTTGCTATATTATTTTAAGCTTTACTTTTAACTACAATGTCCACTTTGTTTGTCTTTACTAGTACTTTATATCTGACAATTTAGCTTCTTGACTAACCCAATACTTTACCAAATATGGCCACTCACAGCAAAGTAGGTCTGGTAATTTGATCTAAGATTGGCTAAATGCCTGCTAAGCACAGCCTGCGAACCTCACCAGGTAGACCTAAGGCTAATTTAAAGGAGCATTTAAAGGAAAATGGCTAGGAGAACTGTTCCGTGTACTCACAGTGGGGCTGGAGTGGGCTACCTGCTGTCCCAATAACGTGCTGAAGTTTACCCTAGGAAAAAAATATTATAATGAACAAGAACTGTGAAGAGAGCCAGTGTAGCAGAGAACAGTGAGCTAATGGAAAAACATCTGCTCCCCCGAGTTATGTACAGCAGGAACTTTTTTTTTTCCCCTTCACAAAACGCTTGTGATTTATTTATTTTATTCCGTATGGGCCAATTCCTGGGAAAAAGCTGTGTTAGAGGAGATGGGCTTCGTTCCACGGGAACGTGTCGTCGGGGTCAGTGGGCTGGAATCTTCAACCCCGGCTGGCCCATGGCCGCACAGCCGCAGCCAAGGGCACGGCCGGGCCCTCCCCAGCTGCCCCTCAGCTCACCCGGCGCAGCGGGCAAACGCATATTTAAATGCTCTTCCTTCCCGAAGCTTTTAGCGATCCTAAGCCCACTCAAGTTATTAGCTCCGATATTAAACCTGTTTGTCAGGTTTGGGAGACATCTTTACTGACATTGCCAGAACAGCTGGGATCAGATGCTGTCCCGCGATGCAGCAGTTGTTGTTGAAGCAATTCTAATATTTTTCTGTCTTTTTTTTTTTTTTTTAAAAAGTGCTTTCAAATTTTAGAATTTCAAATTTAGGACTTCCCCGTTCACTGCTTGAGTTCTTGATCTCCATAAGCGCCACTGATTTTTGTAGCTCTTTACAGTGGCACAAAGCAGTATGAAAAGCTGGAGCCTGGAGGGGGAGTCCTTTATCACACAGCTGTTACTGAGGAGAATACAGGTGTACTGGAAAGATGGCTGCCTGCAGTGTTTACTTACTGGGAAGGATTAGGAACACTTCACACTGGAGACAGAAATGGCAAAGTGAGCTGTTTTGGTCTCTTGAAATGTTACTAGTGAAGCTAAGAAGCCAGCAGTGGTTCTGCTAAGCCTCCTGGTTTAGCAAGCTCCATCCTAGGCTTTTCTGGTGCAGACTAAGAATCACCAAATTCCCCACTTCTCTTCGTCTAAATGTCCTCAGGAGGATACTAGGTTTTGATCTGCACTCTCCAGCTTCATTTATTTTCTATCAACAACAAATTTAAAAAGTCAGAAGGAGTCTTGGCCTTATATCAGTACTGGGCGTTTTGGATTGCTCCCCCCATCCCTGAGGCTTCTGGATATTTCTCATTGCTGGAGCAGGACGTGAAACTTTGTGGACTGATAATCCATTGGCACGGGCTGTCTTCAAAGAGTCTCAACATCCGGGACAGGCAAACATGCACGTGTGTGTGAACACTTGCTTGTGAAGGATACAGGCAGCAGCTAGCGATGTTAAGCAGTCTGTAGATCCTTTGCCGAGAGATGGAGAGAAACTGTTGCACTGCAGTGGGAGCCAGAGGATGACAGAGGGTACCAAATACTAGCATTTCCTCAGCTGCTCAGTAACTTTTGGGCAAGTGATAAAGCATAGACAGTCGTGAAGAAGAAAGCAGGACATTTATTCATACTGGAGACAGAAAAAAAAAAAAGGAATTTATGCTTGACTGGGATGGAATATGAAGACTTCACAGAATCACAGAATCACAGAATGGTAGGGGTTGGAAGGGACCTCTGTGGGTCATCTAGTCCAACCCTCCTGCTGAAGCAGGGTCACCTACAGCAGGCTGCACAGGACCTTGTCCAGG
>Ga0065711_1011175_pt1 | contig 10347 bp, 7 predicted proteins | sample Hoacrofraction12_FD_59098 | JGI IMG/M metagenome (GOLD analysis project Ga0065711, IMG submission 59098) | Hoatzin crop microbial communities from Cojedes, Venezuela - Epithelial fraction 12 v2 (version 2) | ecosystem: Host-associated > Birds > Digestive system > Esophagus > Crop | place...
TACTGAACTAGGTGGCTGCCTCTCTGGAGTGCAGCATGCTTTGGCAACCACTGCGTCCTTAGCCCTCTTTTACACTGTTTTGCCCTGGAGCAGATGAATCTGTATTGAAAACCTGCGCTGAAAAGTAGCTGTGATAAACAAGAGCATCCCAGGAAACTGCTTCTAAACCCAACCCCCCATCTGATCTCCCCTGAGGATGGTTTTTTCTGTCAGCTGGGTGGGAAAGTCCCTCCCTTCTTTCCCCTGTTTTGCAACAGGACCTTGTCATATTAATTCGTTTTTGTTCTTGCTTTGTTTTTTGATCCCATTTATTTATTGCTCTGCCTCTGTTTACCTTGTGCTCTCTGTCTGGAAAAAAGGTGTTTGTGCCCCAGGCAGCTTCCTCCTCTCCTTGTTGTCATCTCAGAATACCTCTTTGACTATACATTATTGAATATATGAGGCAGGGCACTAGTGGAGTTCATGTCTTTGTAGGAGTTCTCTGTTCAGACACTCCAAAAGTGATGCTTCCTTTGAGCCTATAAATGGAATGATAATTGTCCTGTATTTACAGACAAGTGTGGCTCAGGTTCACTGTGTTTTAAGCATTTTTAAATACCTCTTCCTGTACTGGGCATAAAAAGAAGCGGTAAAATGAGCATGTGATTTTCACCTTCTGCAGGCAGGGACCATGTCTCTCCTTGTTTGTGAAGATGATGTGTGGACACAGGCATCTCTTGCCTGCCCTTCTGGGCAGGCTCTGCCAGCTTATTTATCATCAGGTTAGTTTTCCAACCACAAATCACATGGCTATATGTGCTGAAGGCTATTCAAGCTCCATTTCCTGAGCTGTGGGGCATGTACCTGTCTGGACTGCACTGTGGAGGGACTTCACTAGCTTTCAAGCTTCGAAACAAAAATCTCATTTTGGCCAAGTAGGCCTCAGCAAGTTTTGCTCTCGGGAATGTGAGCTGAATGTTTTCCTACAGAAAACTATAGAAGGTTAATGCATTCTGAGATATGTTTTAACAGAAGCTAAAATAAGGAAGCTTTTGAACAAGCCAAAAGCAAAATAGTAGAATGCTTAATTCCTAAGCTTCTACACTGAATAATTCAGTTGTACACCCCTTTTAAAAATAAAAGACCCCCAAATTTGGGGTACAGCAGTGGATGGCTTTCTGTTAAAGAACTGTTGGCTTTATTTCATTTAGCCCGTGACACTGCAAGGGTGAAATTAAAAGGCTGATAGGCTACAATGGCTGTCGTAGAAGCTAAAAAGCCTTGAGAGTCTTCAAATTCTGCTGGGCTGAATTTGCAGCTAGTTGCTTCAGGTTACTGTGTTACAGAACCGTACAAATTCTGCTGCGGGTTAACCAAAGATAGCTGCACAATTTCAAGTAAGGAAGAACATGTTTAAAGTAACTGGTGCCTCTCATCTGCTAAATTGATATCGCTGCACTAATTAGTCAATGGACAGAAGCAATATTCTGCTACTTGATTTAATTCTGAGTTTTTTTTCTGATAAAGGTTGTTTTGTTACAAATGAAATGTTTGTCTCTTCAGTTTTTTACTTTGTTTGGCTTGCAGGGTCCTTCCCTGAAGGATGCTCATATTTTAGGTCTAGCAGCTTTTGTGATCCACTTAAGTGAATCCAGAGCTTTAATTCCTGAAGTGGAAGCCAATTTTGGGATTTCTCAGCCTGTTCCTGAAAAAATCCTTTCTGTTTCTGAGTACTGGAACCGCTTGCTAATCTGCAGGACAGAAGAGTCGTTTGCCTTCTGCCTGAGGTGAGATCATGCACCACGTCCTCTCTTCCCCAGGCGATGGGTTTAGATTTGCCACAGGACGGATGCTGGTAAAGCTCCCGTGTTCCTGCGGAGGATTTCTGGAGTATCCATAAGGTGTTTCTGCTGCACAGAGAAACAGGCTGATGGTGGTCCCCTGCGAAATAGCGTCCTGACCATTGTACTGCCTGCTGGAGAAAGGGCTGACTGGATGCTGTCAAAGGTTTTAGTTTAGTCGCTGGTTCTAAAATTTGTGCCATTAATGTCCTTGTGGTTGGGAGCACGTAAATAGAAGTGGTCCCGAAAGCAAATAGGTTTGGGACATCTTGGTTAAAAGAATTTTTAACACCCAGTCTTTGTTTTGACTTTGGACTTTCATGAGTGGGAAAATATACGATTGAACCAACCGGATGATGGATGTTCATGCTTTTTCTCTCTCAGGTTTTGCACTGCAGCAGCGTCATACCTTCTGTGCAAGTTTTCATCCTGTTCTCATGAACATTTGTGTGCCTGGCTTCCTCCTAGCCTTGTTAAAAAGGTAAAAGGAAAAAAGTTTTGCTGTTACTTGTGGGAAAGATCAGTCTTGGTTCTGTTTCCCACTGCACGCTCCCGTGCAGCTAGAACTTGTACAAAGAAAACTATAAAAATGCATCTTTGTACCCTCACATCTTTACAGTTTTATGTATTTGCTTGTTTGGCAGCTTCACACAACCAGAGGCTGCACTGGGCCTTTTTTTGTGATGGAAATGTGCAGGGGTTTTATGCCTTTGTTTTAGCTGCAGTACCTTGTGCCACGGCTGTGCTTGGAAGCTCGGGGAACCCTGTGCGAGGAGGCTAAAACTGACCTAATCTGGAGTTCCCTGTCGTGCCCCTCCCTGAACTACAGAAGAGCCAGCCTCTGTTTATGGAAGCAAGCACGCTTTCAGGAGCTCTTGAAGGAAAAAGCATTTCAGGTATAAATATTTTCCATGACTGAAGTTCACACTGTAGTTCTCACTTTTCAGATTTGCTCTATGCAATTTCCTTATTGGCGATAAAACACTTCTTGTAAAAACTTGATGCCTGAAAAGACGGTCTGGCAGCTGAAGGTGTCATGTGCACTGGGTTACGTGCTCAATGTTATTTGCAGATCTCAGTGGTGATGAAAAGGCAGAAATAAAAAAACTAGAGTTAAAGCTTCTGTGTCCTGCTTATTGCAAAAGCAGAAAGCTTGACAATGTATACCGTGTGAGTAAGAAAATGATTAGTAACTGTAGAGAAAAGGCCTGTCCATAACCTTAGCTTCCTACTGTGTGCTGTCTGTGAAGTGACGGTGAGTCAAACAACTGAAAATACTCACTTGCTTTTTTAGTGCTTTGTCTAAATGTCAATGTTCTCCTCAACCAGCTGTGTATCTTGGATTGTTTGCTCTGAAGCAGGTTAACATCTCGGCTATTCTCTTTACACCATCCTTGCAGTGTATCTGATTTGACAGGATTTCTTTTTTTTTAACCTAGTTCATATAAATCCAGTTTGCCTTTGTGCAGAGGAGTTTGTCGTGTTACTAGAATGACTCCTTGTGCTTGGCTAGCTTGATGTACAAGGCTAAAATACCTTTGCATTATAACCTTTCTTTGATGCATATACCAGTCTGTCTGACTGCGGTGCTTTGCTCATTTTAGCATTTATTTCTAATAACACATTCATTCTGGTATCCAGACTTTAAGATGATGAGCATGTTTGTAAATGTCAAAGGGGTGGGTGTGTGTGAGAGATGCTTTATAAGCTTGCTTTCAGTAAATTTTTGAATGCCAGTGTGGTTTTACTTTAGATTTCTTGCAAGGGAAACAGTACAGGAGCTTCCTTGGGTTGATGTCTCCTGGTTCATATCTCTTGATCTGCACGGGGTTGTGTCTGGGTATGCGTGAAGGAGGGTTTTATGCTGGGATGAAGATGGCTGTTCTGCAGAAGTTACTTGCCTTGCTGGTCAGCCCTCTTACCTAAATTGTTGCTTTTCCCAGTTGTCTTTCAGAGAGTGGCTTCTGTTGGAGCTGGAAGTGTGCCCTGAGAAGGATATTCTCCCTGCTTCGGAACGGTAAGTGCAGAGGGGCCCTGCTAAAAAAGAAATAGTTCAAGAGTCTTTCCTGCTCAAATAAGGAAATGCATTGAAGATCAGGAAGTAAATAAACAAGCTGCTGTGGGACGTAGATGCCTGTCGACAACTACGTTTTTTCCAGAGTTTGAGCAATGCTAGAATGAGGCATGTGCTTTAACTGGAGGAAGTTCACAGAGATAACCTCTGGCCTGCATGTGTAGTCCTTCCAAATAACTGTTCACAAAACCTCCACATTCCTGTAAGCAAGAGATGGCTGACATCAGGACACGTGATGTCCGGTGGATGTCTCTCTCTCTGTCTGTATTTAATGGGTGCTGGCATCTTCCCTTGATGCATGAACTTCCTTTTACGTTAAGGGAAGGGCACCATTCAAACACCGTGATAGACTTCCCGTCTTTTCCTTTTCAATATTGCAGACAGGATTTCCATTATTGGGCTATCTATCAATGGTATCTTCCAGCACCTTCTGCTTCTGGTGGCTGCGATGGAGACCTGGAGAAGGCATGTGGCATTATTATCAATACCATTCTGGATTCCTCACAAAGGTATTGTGTGTCATGAGTTGCATTTCTGCAGAATCAATGGTTCTGCCAAAGACCCTGCAAGTTAGGAGTTGTGAGCTCGTGCCTGACATGGTGCTATGGAAGTGATTGCCTTCTCACAGGTCTGACTGGCAGTGAAAGCTGGGAGGTGGCTCTGCGTGACTCGCCAGTCTTTCCATAAGAATCTTGCTTTAGGTGACAGAGGTCTGGGTTTGAAGTCACAGAGAGTCCCTAGTCTGTCTGTCTTGAAGTTGAATTTGTATTCAGATTTGTTTGGCCAGACAAGCATCAATGCCCGTGAGGAAGTAGCTGAAGCTGGAAAATAAGGAGGGAGGGTTAGAGGAGAATTGCTCTCTCACCTACAGCTTATTTAAGGGACATTAATGTTCTGTTCATCTGAAGCCATTTGACTTTACTTGAATTGTGTTATCCCCTCTGGGCCATGGGGTTAGTTACCTAGTGTGTCTCTTAATTTCAGGTTGGACCTGGGTAGCCGTGGCCAATCGAAGATGTCGGTCAGTCCTGATATTCTCTGCAAGCTGCAGGTGATTGCAGACTTTAATGCGTATCTGGATGTTCAATCCTTGAATTTCACCAGTCAAAAGTATTTCCTGATACCTCAGTGCCTGTAAGGCTGACATTCAGTTCTCAGATGTGAGCAGTGGCATGGAGAGAGAGAGAGATTTTTCTTATTGATCTCTTCATTACTTCAGAGAAATAGAGGGTTTGAATGCAAACTAGTGTGTACCCCTGACAAACACTGTTTTTTTCCCCACCTTCCTGTTTAGGAGATGGTGCTGGAGCTGGGGTGCAGGCAAAAGCTGCTTTCTGGCTGCTTGGATGCCCAGAGACATTTCCTGTTTGAGATCCTCTGGGAGAGGCTGAAAGATGGAAAACACGGCTCTGCATTGGGTGAGCAGCTGTGGAGGCAGCAGGAGCTGCTGCTGCACAGAAGGTAAATGCAGATCTGGATGGCTGGGAGTACCTCAAACAAAACTGCTTGTCGGAGCGATTACGGTGTGTACCTGCGCCGTTGGGTTGCCTCCCCGGTGACTCCACAGCAAGTGAAAATGACACTACATGTCACGGTAACAATTGTGCAAGAGGTAATTATTCCGTGGTACCCACGTGACTTAGCTGTGTTTCAGTGTGCCATCTGGGGCTACGAGTTGCCCCTGCTGGTAGGCTGGACCTCAAAGACCACACATCTTCATGGACTCCGTTTACAGCCAGCAACGCTCCTAGTGCCACCACTTGCTTTAGCTGTAGTTAAATTACTCTATCTGCTGCTGTAATCTAGGTGCGTGTTTCCATTTTTCAGCCTCTGATAATATCTTTGGTGTGTGTGTCTCACTGAAATGCAGGTTCTTTTCTGGGCAACTAGAAAAATTCCTTGTGCAGTTTCTGTCGCGACGTTTCAGATCTCTCACGTTTGATATGCTCTCAGACTCCCCTGAATATCAAAGGCACATGCCCTGAGAGTTCGAAGTCTGATTCTCTGCTTGATGGTAACCTGGATTCCATTTGTGTTTTTCCTTGCCTAAGGATTCTGGTAGGGCTCCCTGCATCCACTCTGATCTTGACTTGTCGAAAAGGAAAGAAAACCACGTTGGACTGTGAAGACTTCTTTCGTTTTGTAAACTCGGAGCTGGTATGTGTCGTTAGCCAAATGATAGCGTCTTATTGGTAAATGCTCTACAGAAAGAACTTCAGCTTTGGTTTAGGACAGCGGTTAAAATGCAGCCAAACTTGAAATAAGCTTAACTTTATATCAGAGTGTAGGGAGGTTCAGCTCATTATGCTGGAGACTCTCCAGCCCCCAACTCTGCACAGGTCCCCTTGGCACTGTCTGCTGTAGGATGATTTTTGGGTTCATTCGTTTGGAATTGCGGTGACATTTTACGCTGTTGAGAGACAATCCTTGGGAAACAGTGTAGGCAAACCTGGGGTGGAGCCAGCCAGCAGATCAGTGCTTGGAGCTGGGTGCACACAGTCCGGGGGTAAAACCACCAGCGGGTGATCACAGAGTAGCCTGGTAGTGGCCTGGCCGGTTCTTGAGCAGTAGGAGTGTTCCTTCCAGTCGCGTTGTTCGTAACCGCGTACGTCCGTGGTGCGCACGCACGTGCAGCAGCCTTGGGGATGCTCTCTCTTGTGTGGATACAGCGTCCTTCTGTGCCACCTGCTCGTCATTTGCTGACAGTGCGTTAGAGAGAAACCTGCGGTGCTCCTGTGGAGGCCTAGAAGTAAGGGACTGAGCATGAGCTGTTCTGCAATTTCTCTGCCATGCCAGGGTGTTAAACTAACTTGCTGTGTGCAGAGTGAGATCCTGCTCCCCCTCCTGTGTTACTTATGCTAGAGAAACATTCAGCTTCCTGGGGACAGATCAGTTGACTTGCAGGTCCCTCAGAGCACTGTTTTGTGCTTGGAGGATGGCTGTCACTTCTATTTATTCATTCTGACTGATGGTCTTTCCAAGCCCTCTGCGCTGTCACATTAGGCACAGCCAGAAACCTCCATTCATTCCAAGACTGTTAATCAAGCTGCCTCTGCCACCCACATCGTATGGGAAGCAGGGCCCCGTGATTTGGTTCCTAGTGCTGGTGTAGTCTACGTAACAAACTCTGAGAGAGCGCTGGGACTGCAAAGCGCTGCCTGGTCAGCGGTGGCGTTTTGTGTAGAAATGAAGTTTCTGCGTTCTGAGTTGATACTCAAGATCTTACAGGGTGATTTTGTGCTGTCTGAGTCCTGTTTTGTGCCAGACACCTGAAATGTTTAAAGAAAATCATAACTCAAAAGGGAAGGAATGAATTTTTTTTTTTTCCTGTCCTTGTCTTCTCACAGAAGAACGTCTGTTCCAGAGGGTACGCGCTCTCCTACGATGTCACCGCTCACTTCTTCAGGGTAACGGCTGCTTCTGTCATTCTGCTCCGTTGTCCGAGAGTAGATGTTTCTTTACCAGGATACCTGACCGTATGCTGCTCTTAGCAATGAGATGTGCCACTTGGACCGTTGTTTTGAGAATTGTGGGTGTAAATTCCAAAAAGAGCAGCAGTAATTCAGTAAAGTGAAGTACCACAAGGAAGCAGTGGTAGAGGTTAATTTTAATGCGATACAGCCAAGCTGGTGGGGGAAGGAGAAGCTGTTGGGCGCACATTTCTTTTGCTGGGCCATGCTGACCCCTACAGTTATCTTTGATTAGTTTACACATGGCTTGGTGAGGTACTTCAAAAAGTCATCTTGTAATTTATCTTCTTCCAGGGCCTGCTTAATGCCAGCTTGGACTGTGAGGAACCAGCAGAAGGGGTCAATGATGTTCTAAGAGCATGTCAAACCAAATGTCCCATTGTGCTTTGCTCTGCCGCGGTAACTGTTCATATTTTATCTTAAGAGTGCTAGCTGAAAGTTCAGTGTAGGTTCAGAGCATTTGTTTTAAACTTTATTTAATGTAAACTGTGAAGCATGGGGGTAGTAGTTCGTAACGCCTATGGAAAATTGCAGAGTGCTTTAGTAGCCTTGGTATCGCTGATCCCGGCTGCGGGCACACAGCCTTGTTTTTGGAGGGTCACGACAGAAGGGGAACAGAGGCTGTTTCAGAGTGAGAAAATGGGAGACTTGTCTTGGTTTCAGATGCGTGTTGGAGGGGGCTGGTTGTTACATGCCAAGCAACCAAGAAGTCCAAAAAGCACAGATTTTTTTTCTCTTGCACGTCACCCTTCATGCAGTTTTACGCAGGGATACGTGTGTTTATTGCATGCGATAAGCACGTGCATCACCTTTGCAGAACAGCTACAGGAGTTTCAGGGCACCATGGTATGAACACGGTCACAGATAACCCTATTTGCATTTCCAGGATGTGAGACTTCTCACTTTTATTATGTGTATATGTACAACTTGGACTTTTTCATTAAGGAGGAGGAAAAAAAAACCCCTTTCTCTGAGTACCTGGCTGAGATAGCTTACATACCTGACTGCAAACACCTACTGAATATGACACCACTAATGCTGCTGGTTTCTGTCTTTCTTCCCAGCTTTGGTGGCCGAGGCTGGAGCCGGTACTTTGCTCTCAGTGGAAGAGACTCTTTGGGGCTCCACTTGCAGGAGAACTGGAAAGACTGAGGGAATGGCAGTCCTCAGCTACCGGGTGCGTATGAGGAACCAAGCGTGGATCTGCAGGCAGGAGAACCTGCTCAGAGGTAGCCCGGCTCCGAGGGATCAGCGCCCAGGAGGCCTCTTCCATGCGCCAGGCTGGGCTGCAGCAGGCAGTGTGACATGCTGATGTGGACTGAGGCTTGTAGGACAGCTATATACGGATTCCTTTGTAGAGTTTAAACTCAAAATGGGTCATTATAATTACTTAGTCTGGCCTTCTGTGTAATATGGGTCAGAGTATTTCACTGTAAGGAAAAGAGAATCTTTATGGGAGACTGGAAGGCAGAGTCCTTGTTAGACAAACACTGGAAGTAGCCTTTAGCACAGTGTTGAGTCATTCACTCAAGCTGCCACACCCCTTGCTCCCTGGGTTTGGTGAATCTCTGGTCTCCTGAACCTGCTGACTGCTGCTCTGCTGTACGCTTCCTCCTTTACCTGTTGTTACGCTGTCTGTTCAGCGGCCTGCAACTTTTCTCCAAAAGCTGGAATTTAGTATAAGAATCTCCTTGCAGGTTATTGAACGTAATAATCACATTAGCCATAGTAGTGTGTACTGTTAACTACCTGTCCAACTTCTGATAAAAGAGATTTGGGAACGCTGCTGTCTGTTTCTAGACTTTTTTTAAGCTGTCTCCAGGTAGCATCCAATTTCAGGAAAAAAAATTACAAATTTTTTTTTGTCTCAAATGCAGACTTGCCCAAGCCCCTGATTTCCTCCTTATTCACGGCTGTGGTTTTTTAATTATTTTTTTTTTTTCCCCGCTAAAACTGTGATATGATGGTTTTGTTTCCTAGATTCCTTTCTTCAGGAGTGGCTTTCCCTCTCTCTGGCCCTCCTTGGATTTCGGCTGCCTTCCTCCACTGTACCGTTCAACGGCAGTCACCACGCGGACGAGAGAGAAATGCACTGAAGAGGCTGGGGACTGACGCAGAGCAGGCAAGATGACACATTTTAAATGTCTGCTGTTCCCTGCACTTGAAAATGAGAAGTAGAATGTCTTTAACTGAGAAATGGTTGTCCTGAGATACCTCGTAAACCCTGTTGTGAAATCTTGCTGGTGGCTAATTGATAAAACGTAGCTGTAAATTACCACTTGCTAAATACTTATCCTAGAGGCAAAGTTGTTCCAAACTTACACTTTTACCTCGGATACTGGCTCCTCTGTGAAGTCAGGGAGGACTATTAGACAGCTGCTTTAAAAACTGGAGCTGGAGAGAGTGCTGCAGAGATTGAGAGCTCAGTCTGTGGTATGCCAGGATCACTTCTCCCTCTGACAAAGGAGCAGCCCTTGTGGATTTTAGCTCAGGCAGCTTGGCTGGGAGGTTAAGGAGATGCAGAAAGTTTGTGAAACAGGAGTGCAGGCTTTTAAGGGCTCTGGGAAGATGTGCTGGAGATCCCAGGAGCAGAACTCCTGAGGGTTTTCCCAAGTCTGTTCCAGGAAATGCCTCCTCCATTTCACCATGCTCAGTGCCCTCTGCGCGCAGGAATTCTCCGAAGTGCTCTGCTGAGGAGGAAGCTGGGCTGCTGCCCGGCAGTGCTGTCTGTTGGTCTTCCAGGGGACAGCTGGGACCAGAGCTCAGTATGGGCAGTGTCCCTTTAGCGAGACATTCGCAGGTAAATAGTGTTGAAGCGGAACCTGTGCTTTACTACTTACTCTTCAGTTTTATTGCTCTGGGCAAGAGTTACGGTAGCAGCTCCTCCTGCTATGGAATTGACTCCTCCACTGTTTACACTGGTCTAGAGCCAAAAGCTGCTAGTCAGCAACTGGTGTCTCACTGGGTTGATATGAGCATTTAG
>Ga0065711_1012628_pt1 | contig 10347 bp, 20 predicted proteins | sample Hoacrofraction12_FD_59098 | JGI IMG/M metagenome (GOLD analysis project Ga0065711, IMG submission 59098) | Hoatzin crop microbial communities from Cojedes, Venezuela - Epithelial fraction 12 v2 (version 2) | ecosystem: Host-associated > Birds > Digestive system > Esophagus > Crop | place...
CCTGGCCGCGGTGCTGTGCAGCCTGCTCTGGGTGACCCTGCTTGGGCAGGGGGTTGGGCTGGGTGACCCACAGAGGGTCCTGCCAACCCCTGCCGTTCTAAATTCTAAAGGCTGCAGACCTTCTGTGGCTCCAGAGGCCACTCTCCTTCCTCTACCCATGATGATTTCATCCCCACCGTGGCAAGGTTGATTTAAGCTGTTTTAAAGTGAGTTCCTGGAACTGGGCTTTGGTTGGTAGCACTGGGAGAGAATGTGACAGCCATTTGCAGGGAGGGAACTCAGGAGCACCATCCTGGAGGTGGGAGCATGCCTGCAGCCGCAGCTTTGCCTTGTACCACCTTCTTCATGCTCCCACCCTGAAGCACCTTTAGCAAGCGGCAGCAGCGAAGCAAACTGAACCCAGGGACCGGATTTACTTCCCTGGTGACAGGCTCTAGACGTCCAACACCGTTCCCGCTTGAGTCACCTTGGCTTGTCCACAGGGATCTCTTCTCATGTGCTTTCCGGCACTGATCCAAGATCTCGTGGTCTGGGTGCTCTTACAGCCTTTCTTTGCTCCCTTCTTGCAAGTCCAAAGTCCCTGTCACACAGAGCAGCCCTGGCAAGGGACCTGCTCCCCCAGACCTGGTCACTGCAGCAGGAGCCTCAGTGCCTGGCTCGGACTGAGCCATCCCCGTGGGACGCAGCTGGCACTGCCGCTGGCACTGCCCTCGCTGGGGCTGGCCCTGTTCGTGGCCTGGGTGGGGCCAAAAGAGCCACCAGGCATGCAAGCAGAGCTCGGTGTTGTCCCCTGAGCCCCGCTGCTGCCCAAGCATGGGACATGCAGCAGCCTCCCCCCAGGCAGGCAACAAGGTGTCCTGCAAGAGCTGCTGTGTGATTTGGTTTGGTTTTTGCCTGTCTCTCTGCTTTTTCCAGGGTGAAAAGGAGGAAGATGGCAGACAAGGTCCTGCCGCAGAGGGTGAGTGCTGCCTCGGTGCGTGGGGAGGGAGCGGAGCTGCTGAAGAGAGGGGGTGCATCCGTGCTGCCTTCCCAGCGCGGCCGGGGCGATGAGGTCCCTGCGGGGCAGAGAATCTCACTGAGCCGCCTCCTGCCCGCTGGGCATTTCTGCTCAGTCCCAAACTGACCTGGAAAATTGCTGCCTCTTCCTCTGGTAGAGGTTTGGGGTGTGCATAAGTTGGACAAGCAGGACTTTGAGCAAGCAAGAAGCAGCAATAGCTTGGGGTGGAGACCCCAGGGGGACCCTAAGCCTCTGCCGGCGTCCCTCTTGACGGTCCAGGGTTACGTTACCTGCCTGTGCGGTGGGCACAGTGGCAGGCTCCAAACTGAGCTCTGCAGTGCAGCTCTGTCACCTGGGGAGAGCTTTGCAGGGCTGTAGTCTTCATTTAAAATGAGAAATCGGTGCTGTCGTGCTGAACTCATCCCACTCCTGGGTGTCTCAGCCCAGCAGCATTACTGGTGTGGGGGATGCAGCCCCATCGCAGCACGCAAGGGACTGATCGTTTCTGTTTGACAGATCCGGGAGCTGGTCCCAGAATCCCAGGCCTACATGGACCTCCTCGCCTTTGAGCGTAAGCTGGACCAAACCATCGCCCGGAAGAGGATGGAGATTCAGGAGGCCATTAAGAAACCACTGACGGTGCGTGGCAGCCCTGGGAGGGCGAGCAGCTGGATGGGGTGGGGGGTCTACGAGGTGGGTGCTGCTGTGGGTGCTGCCAGCCACCCTCCGCTCAGGGCATTCCTCCTCTCTGTTTTCCACAGCAAAAGCGGAAGCTGAGGATTTACATCTCCAACACTTTCACCCCAGCCAAAGAAGAAGGAGAGGGTGGTGAGCGCGTGGCCTCCTGGGAGCTACGTGTGGAGGGCAAACTGCTGGAGGACGTAAGGATACGGGCAGGGATGAGCTGGTTGTGGGAGGAGCCACTGGTGCTCCACGTGGAGAGCCTGGCTGGGCTGGGTACGGCTCGCTGGGTGCTGGAGGCGGTGTTTGGGCTGGTGGTGCCAATCCTGCTCTGTTTTGCAGCCAAGCAAGCAGAAGAGGAAGTTCTCCTCCTTTTTCAAGAGCCTCGTCATCGAGCTGGACAAGGAGCTGTACGGGCCGGACAACCATCTGGTGGAGGTGAGACGGGAGGCTCCCGGCCGTGCTGTGGGGCTGGCTCCGCACCCCGGGCAGGCTGGGGAGAGCCGTTACCCACAGCGGGCGCTGGGGAGGTGGTCCTGCCGCTCACCCTGCAGGTGCTCAGCGCCCCAGCCCAGCGCCTGTCCCTCTGCAACAGGGGGTTGGCTTGTATCAGGAGTAATGTTTCCAGCAGGAGCAGGGAGGTGACCGTACCCCTGTACTCAGCCCTGGTGAGGCTGCACCTCCAGTACTGTGTGCAGTTCTGGGCCCCTCACTACAGGCAGGACATGGAGGGGCTGGAGCATGTCCAGAGAAGGGCAGCGAGGCTGGGGAGGGGTTTAGAGCACGAGTCCTATGAGGAGCTGCTGAGGGAGCTGGGGCTGTTCAGCCTGGAGAAGAGGAGGCTGAGGGGAGACCTTCTCGCTCTCCACAGCTCCCTGACAGGAGGGGGGAGTGAGGCGGGGGTTGGTCTCTTCTCCCAAGTAAACAGCGATAGGACGAGAGGCAATGGCCTCAAGCTGCATCAGGGGAGGTTTAGATTGGATATTAGGAAAAATGTATTTACTGAAAGAGTGGTCAGGGACTGGAACAGGCTGCTCAGGGTGGTGGTGGAGTCTCCATCCCTGGAGGTGTTTAAAAAACGTGTGGATGTGGCACTTCAGGACACGGTTCAGCAGGCACCGTGGGGTTGGGTTGGTGGTTGGACTCGATGATCGTAGAGGTCTTTTCCAACCTATGATTCTATGATTCTAAGAGCTTTTGGATGCCGGGGAGCAGTGCCGAGCCCTCCCCAGGAACCACGCTGCCATGCTTTCCAGGCTCAAGTTTACGGCTGCGTGTTCTTCCCTGGTGCTGGCTGGCGGCCGCTGTGATGGATCCAGGCAGCAGCTGCTGCCTGCTCGGCTCTTCGCCGCCTCACGCCTGCGAGTACCTGGCTAGAGCCGAGAGGTGTGGGGCTGCGAGGGGTGGCTTGGGAAGCCCCCAGGTCCCACAGATTTGCAAAAGTGAGGCCCAGCACAGATGATGCTGTAGAAAGGCTCGTCTGTACGTCCCAGCGCCAGGTGGGAAGAAGGGTCTGCCCTGCTGCCTCTGAGCCCCTGCCTTGGCTGCAAGGTCCTCGGGGAGATTAAGCACTGCCTGGGAGTGGGACCAGGCCTTTTTTGGGTGCTCCTGCATGGAGCAGCTTTCCCCACGGCCAGCTCACGCTTTTCCCCCTGGGAGATGCGTATTTCTGTGGTGGTGCCTGCTGTGCTGGGGTGAATCCCTTCGTGCCTGGGGTGGTTCATGAGAGCAGCTCTGATGCGTGTCCCCTGTGGTGGCTGAGGCAGGATTGATCCCCCATTGACTCCAGGAGCTGTTTGTGCCCTTGACATCAAGCGCTCAGGGCTGTAACTCCCCCAGCCCATCCAAACTCCCATCTGCCTCAGGGCTGGAGCACATCAAGCTGTATCTGCTGGACCTGGCGGTCTCTTGGCTGAAACCCACTGGGGTGGGATCCAGGCTGTCTGCCTCTGCCAGAGCCCGAGCTGCTCACCGCTCCTGGCTGCAGACACAAAGCCTGATGGCGAGTGGCTTGTCCTGGTGCTGACCAGTGTCACCTTGGTCTCCTGTAGTGGCACCGGCTGCCCACAACCCAGGAGACCGATGGCTTCCAGGTGAAGCGTCCCGGCGACGTCAATGTGAAATGCACGCTGCTGCTCATGCTGGATCACCAGGTAGGGGCCCCGGGGCCGCGCGGGTGCTGGCCATGCCCTGCTGCCCTCCCTCCAGCACGGCTGCTCTGCACAGGGAGGTCTGGTGGGGGCAAACGGGCCTGGGCTGGGGCAGAGCCTTAACGTGAGGCCGGTGGGGGGCTGAGGGGCTGGAAAGGAGCGGAGACACGAGGGCGGTGTGGGGCAGCGTGCCCACGGGAGGGGCCCCTCCACGTGCCAGAGCTGCTTCACCCTGCCCGTCCCTGCAGCCACCACAGTACAAACTGGACCCGCGCCTGGCTCGCCTGCTCGGGGTGCACACCCAGACCCGCGCCAGCATCATGCAGGCGCTCTGGCTCTACATCAAGCACAACAAGCTGCAGGACAGTCACGAGAAGGAGTACATCAACTGCAACCGCTACTTCCGCCAGGTCAGCCCGCGCCCCGCTGCACCAGCACGGTTTGCTGGGGGGGAGCACCTTTCCCATCCCCAGTAAGGTCAGAAAAAGCATCTTTTCTGGCTCAAACCAGGCACACCAGACTGCCCAGTGCCAATTTATGCCCCTTCCCCAGGCTCTAGCTTGCATCCATAGAATCAATCATAGAATCATAGAATGGTAAGGGTTGGAAGGGACCTTAAAGATCATCTGGTTCCAACCCCCCTGCCATGAGCAGGGACACCTTCCACTAGACCAGGTTGCTCAGAACAGCTGCAGTTTTTTCTGCAGTGCTCACCTGCATAACTAAAAGTATGCAGAGCAATGAATTATTTTCATGGTGAAAAAAATGCACACATCCATCAGCTTGCCATGAACAAACCAGGGCTGGGCAAGTCCCCTCCTCCTGCCTGGCCCTTTCCGTGGTGGGTGGAAGGACCCATGGACAGCACGCACTCTGCTTTGCCCCTCCAGATCTTTAACTGTGTCCGCATGCGCTTCTCTGAGATCCCCATGAAGCTGGCGGGGCTCCTGCAGCACCCAGACCCCATCATCATCAACCACACCATCAGGTGGGCTCTGGGGGGTGGAGGGGCAGGGTACCCCGCACCGGGGTGTAGGATTGGGAGGGGGCAGGGGCTGCAAGGTCTCCAGCCTAAAGCAGCAGTGAGCCCAAGTCACCTGGGAGGGGAAGAATCAGCCAAACTCATTGCGGGCTTCTTGGGGCAGCCGGTGGGGTGCTGGCGGGGCAGTCGATGCACCCCTGCAGCAGGGTGGAGGCTGAGGACGTCCCCTCTAAAACCCGGCCTCCCCCCAGCGTGGACCCAAACGACCAGAAGAAGACAGCCTGCTACGACATCGACGTGGAGGTGGACGATCCCCTGAAAGCTCAGATGAGCAACTTCCTGGCCTCCACCACCAACCAGCAGGAGATCGCTTCCCTGGATGCCAAGGTGCGGGGACCCCACGGGGACCCAGCCAGGGGGGCACATCCCGGCTGTGCACCGCAGAGCTGGGGGGAGCGTGGTGTCCTGCTCGGGGTTGGGGGGGGGACACAGCTGCCTCTCACCCCTTCTCATCTCCCTAGATTCACGAGACCATTGAATCCATCAACCAGCTGAAGACGCAGCGTGATTTCATGCTGAGCTTCAGCAACAACCCGCAGGATTTCATCCAGGAATGGATCAAATCCCAGAGGAGGGACCTGAAGGTAAAACCCCGGCGCTGGGCAGAGTGAGGGGCTGGGGGAGAGGGGCCCAGCCCTTGTGCTCACCCCATGTCCTCCCCCTCCCAAGATCATAACGGACGTGATCGGGAACCCTGAGGAGGAACGGCGAGCTGAGTTCTACCAGCAGCCCTGGGCGCAGGAGGCTGTGGGCAGACACATCTTCGCCAAGGTGGGCTCCGTGCTGTGCCGGTGGGCTGCTGCAGTGGGGCGGGTTGGCAGCAGGGGGGTCCCGGGGGCAGCCCCTCTCCCTGCCTCACTGCCTTCCTCTCCTCCAGGTCCAGCAGCGTCGGCAGGAACTGGAACAAGTGCTCGGGATCCGCCTGACCTAAGGGGCCGGCGGGGGCTCGGGAGCTCCTTCTCCTCTCCCTGCTGCCTGAGCCTGACGGTACTTCTTACTGGAATCAAACACAGCACTTGCACAAACCCTACGTGCCTGGAGGGATTCGGAGCCGCTCGCGCCCCTGGGCTCCCCTCGGCTAGGACACCCTGGCCACAGGCAGAGTGCGGCAGAGGGCCCCCCCTTCCCCCTGTCCCCCCCAAACTGCCCGCTCCAGCCCTTCTGCTTCCGCACCCTGCCCGCAGCACTGAGCGCAGCCCTCCCGCTCGCTCCCCTCCTTGGGCCCAAAGCCCCCCGGAGCCGCTGCCTGCCCAGCCCGCAGCCAGCCAGGCCTGGCCCTGCCCCTCTGCAACCAAAGTTCTGTCATTCCAAATGCCAGCCCCCCCATCCCCGCTGGTGCCCGACCTTTTGCACTATTTTTGTGAACAGGTTTTATAAGAAAAAAAAAAAGAAAAAAAAAGAAAAAAAAAAAGGAAAAGGAAGCATTTTGTACAGTGGGTTTGTATTTGATTAATATATTGAGTTCCTCTCCCTGCGCTCATCGCCTCAATCTATGCAGTGGTTCGTGGTGTGCTCAGAGGGCTGGCTCAGCCCGAGCTCTTCTTTTTATATGTAACCAAGTTTTTTAGCGTTAAGTTTTTGACAATCAGTGATTACTGCCCCTCTCCCCCTGCTCTTTGACATAATTAGCAACTCGCCTTGTGAGCCATACGAGGTCTCGGGGGAGGGCAGGGAGGCTCCGAGGGCCTCGCACCAGTCAGCGAGGCCCCCAGAGAACTGGAGCTGCTGGGGAGCGAGGGGACCCCAGCGCGGGGCCAAGGGGATGGTGCTGCCCCCCCCGAAGTGCCTTAGCCCCGCAGCTCTGCCTGCTCCGGGTGGGCGCAGGCCAAGGGCAGGGGAGCGTTTACATGGTCCCAGGGTGCGTGGCTCAGGGGTGCCTGCTCTGCCTCTTGTGTAACCAGTTTTTGTCTTATTTTGGATATTTTCTAATAAAACCAGTTAGCAGCAGCTCTGTGTGTGTGTGCTGGAGTCCTGCAGCCCCTCTCTCTCTCCCCAAATCAGCGCAGAGGCGTGGCCACGGCAGCACTTTATTGGAGACAACGCGGCCCGAGGAGCAGCCCCAGCCTCACCGTTACTTCCACAGCTTCTTGATGGACATGTTCTTCTCGCTGTCCTTCTGCATCACCTGGGTGGGGAGGAAGAGACAGTTGGGTCCGAGCCTGCGCCCCCAATTTGGGTGTCAACAACCCCCAAAACCACCCCCAGCACCAAGACTCAGCCCTGCGCGGGGGAGGCACTGCAGCCTCCAGCTCCTGCCAGGCTCTGCCCCCGTCCCCAGCCTCTTCCGTGTCACTCACAGCTTCAGAGCTTGGTGACAACACTGTTAACAGTGTTCTTTGTCCCCAGAGCTGAGCCTCTTCTAGCTTGGCAGCTCCCAGCAGATGCTGCCCAGGGCAGTTTGTGCCCCACTGACAGCTCCTCGTTCGGGGAGGAACCCACCGGCTGCCCCCCATCGCCTCCCCCCCCGTGCTTACCTTGGCGACAGCCATTTCGAAGTCCTCTTGCGTGACGTGCACCCTCCTCTCCCTCAGCGCGTACATGCCAGCCTCGGTGCAGACCCCCTGCAAGGGACAGGGACGTCACCCACTGCTCCCCCAGTGCCAGCCCCCCTGCCGCCACCGGGCCCGGCTCACCTTCACCTCCGCGCCCGAGGCCCCCGGCATCAGCTCCGCGATCTTCCGCAGGTTGATGCCCCGCGTCAGGTTCATTTTCCGGGAGTGGATCTTGAGGATGTCCAGGCGGGCCTGGAGGAGAGCGGCAGCGAGGGCTGGAGCTGCAGGAATTGCTCCCAGAGAGGGCCAGGGAGAACACGGTGGCCCCAGGGAGAGGATGAGGACAGGAGGGGATGGAGGGGGAGCCCCCCACCTACCTCCTCGTTGGGAGGGGGGAACTCGATCTTCCTGTCAATGCGGCCAGGGCGCAGCAGAGCCGAGTCCAGGATGTCGATGCGGTTCGTGGCCATGATCACCTGCACAGGGAGAACAACGGTCACCTCGCTGGGCACCCCGCTGCCACCGGGCAGGACACGACCCCAACCCCAGGCAGGGACAACACCCTTCTACCTTGATGTTCTTGGTGGCCTCAAAGCCGTCAAGCTGGTTGAGGAGCTCCAGCATCGTGCGCTGGACCTCGCTGTCCCCACCCGAGCCCCCCTCCAGGCGGGAGGAGCCGATGGAGTCGATCTCATCCATGAAGATGATGGAGGGCGCGTGTTCCCGGGCCATCACAAACAGCTCCCGCACCATGCGGGCGCCTGCGGGGAGCAGGGAGGGCTGAGCCCTGGCACCACGCACAGCTCAGCTGTGCCGCAGCACGTCTGTCTATCCCGAGGCCGCCTCGCACGGCGAGAGCCCTCGCTGGGGCTCCGGCACAAGCAGCTTCCTCCCCCCACGCCGTTTTACCTTCGCCGATGAACTTCTGCACCAGCTCGGAGCCTGAGACGCGGATGAAGGTGCAGTCAGTGTGGTGGGCCACAGCCCTGGCCAGCAAGGTCTTGCCTGTGCCTGGGGGGCCGTAGAGCAGCACACCCTGCAACGGCCACGGGGAAACCTCAGCACCCTGCCCACGCCCACCCAGGCAGCCTGACCCCAACAAGAGCCACGGGGATCCCCTCAGGGGGGCACCACAGCACCCCAAATGCCGACCCCCATCACAGCCCCCCAAATGCCAACCCCCACCACAGCCCCACCACAGCAGCACTCGCCTTGGGCTGGGCAATCCCCAGCGCCTCGAAGAGCTCAGGGTGCTTGACGGGCAGCTCGATCACTTCCTTGATCTCCTTTATCTGCTTGTCCAAGCCCCCGATCATCTCGTAAGTGGAATCCGGAACCTTCTCCACCATCATCAGGGAGACGAGAGGGTCCACTTTGTTGGGCAGGATCTTGTGCAGCGTGTAGCTGTCGTTGCGCAGGGCCACGCGGCAGTTCGGGGTCACCTGCGGTGAGAGCAGGGGGGGCTCAGCACCCCGCGGCAGGGAGGGGGCAGGCAGCCCAGAGGGAGCAGTCGCGTGTCCCCCCACCCCCCGGCCCCAGGACACTCACGTCGTTAATGTCGATGTTCTTATCCACGTCCACCACAAACTTCCCCTCCGGGTGCACCTGGAACGCAGCAGTTGCCACCGTGAGAGTTCAGAATCACAGAATGTTCGGGGTTGGAAGGAACCTCTGTGGGTCATCTAGTCCAGCCCCCCTTGCCTGATATCCACACAGACTGCTCGGAGCGGGAGGAAGGAGCCAGAGAGCTTGGCCACTGCCGAACACCCTGCAGTCCCTCCTGCCCCCAGCAAATCCTCAGCCAGCCATCTCCCACCAACCTGGGGAGGGTTTGGGCCCAAGAGAGCCACCACAACGTGGTCCTCTGGAGAAACAGCTCTCACTTCACGTCTTTTAGTTGTTACATCATCCCAGAACTTGTGCTCACGCTTGCTCCAACCCCTGTGTGGTCAAGGGAAGGGTCTGTCCGACCCCACCCCGCTCACCCCTGCCCCAGCTGCCCTCGGGCCAGCTCAGCCCCATACCTTGACGAGCACTTTTTTCTTGTCCATGGCTCTGACCACCTCTCCCACATAGGAACCCTGCTCCTGCAGCAGCTGCAGCTCCTCCCGCAGCAGGCGCACTGTAAAGAGAGAGACATCAGCACCAGGAACAGGCACCCATGCCCTGACCCCTGCCAACGATGGAGGGGCAGCACTGGCCACGGTGGGCAGGAGCCACCGGCCCTGCAGGAAGGACCAGGCACAGAGTCCTGGGTGAGGAAGATGAGGGAAGCCAAGCTGTACCTTTAGCATTCAACTCATTTCTCTGCGCTTGCAGGCGCCGCAGATTCTGGCTCTTCTCATTCACGATAAGCTGTTGGGAAAAAAGCTTTGCTGAGTCCTCAGCATCCCATGCCGCGCTCACATCAACCCAGCGTGGGCACCAGCACAACGGCCTCGGGACGTGCACCTGGAGAGGGACAGACCTTCCCAGCAGGACATGGCCAACCAAACCCTGCTGCCAAGGGCCGGGCAACACCTTGCACACAGGCAGTGGTGCTGCCAGCTCGCAGGACTAAGACTCATCTCACTCGCCCCCACACCCAAAGGCTGGGTCTTGCCTGGGGAGACCACCCTGGGGCAGTGCTTCCTCCAGAACAGGCCGCCCACAGCACAGAACAGGCCAGGGGTGCTCTCGAGGCAAGCACAGGCATAGGGACACGGCCACGCAGCCCCGTCTGGAAGCATGGCGATGCCGTTCTGGGACTGACCGCACGGCCAGGACTGGCTCACCTGCAGCTCCTCGATCTTGGACAGGTAGTACTGCCGGAGCCCTGTGCCGCCCTTCCCATCGTCCATCTCCATCTGCGAGAGAGCAGAGCTCAGCACCACCGGCCTCAGCCCCAAGGGCCCACCCGGAGCCTCCAAAACCACTGTTACCCTCCGCCAATCCCTGCGCTGACCCTCCGGTCCCCGCTTCCCCCTCCGACCTCCCCGCGTCAGG
>Ga0065711_1051503_pt1 | contig 10347 bp, 9 predicted proteins | sample Hoacrofraction12_FD_59098 | JGI IMG/M metagenome (GOLD analysis project Ga0065711, IMG submission 59098) | Hoatzin crop microbial communities from Cojedes, Venezuela - Epithelial fraction 12 v2 (version 2) | ecosystem: Host-associated > Birds > Digestive system > Esophagus > Crop | place...
TGTATGAAAATGAACTAATTTTATTATGAAAGGGATAAGTTATGTAACCTAATAAATATGTATATTTTGATCTGTATAGACTATACGAAAAAGGTATGAGGTATGCAAGTTTGGTGGAATTATCCCCTGTGCATCCAGCGCTGCAATAAAGAATGCCTGCCTTTTAACACTACATTGGTGTTATGAGGTTTTATTCCCGGATTTTCGGTGACACACTGAGTATTTTAAATTTATCCTATTACTGATATCAGATTTTTATGAATCATAAACTTTTGTGGGCCATAGATCCTAGTAGAATTTTTACAGTTTTTTGACTGAGAAGAAAGAAAAAAAAATGCTAGCAAATCCGAAGAGGAAAACATGATGTGTTTTTAATGTATTGTGAGTAAAAGGCAAATTGCCTAAAAATGTGTGAATATTTTTAGAAAATGGAGATGGCCTCTGAATTTGCAGTGTCTTTTGAAGTAAAAATATCTCAAAGTCATTGTATATAGCTTAATGAAAGATTTTTTACCATTGTGCAGCTGCAGTAATGAGGTAATTTAAGTATCTAAGTGAATAAAAATAATATGAAATACATAGTAAACACTTTGAACCACATCCTGACATAAATACATTCCATTAGCTTTAATTAAACAGTTCCACCACAGAGAATTACTGTGTTCCAATTGCATTCTTATGCTTAACCTGAGGCAAAAGCTGAGATTAAAAGGATACAAGGATAATAAAGGTGAGTAAAAAGCTGAAAAAAAGCCAAACCAAAACAGAAACTACCAAAACAAAGCAGTGTTTTCGCGTGGAAGTGTAGAAAGGATGTAGTGATGAGATACAAAACATCTTGATTCAGTCTACTGATATTTATAGTAGCAAAAGGAGAGAAAAAATAAAATACTTTCCCAAACAACATGTAGCCAGCGCATGGAAAACATTATTTAAAAAATTGTAGATGTAGGTTTTTTACCCTAACTTATTGTAAGAGAAATGTGAATAGAGGTATATAACCAGTGCCATCAAGTTTTGTTTTTCAGACTTCCAACTGATTGATTTGTTTTTATACCACAATACGTTCTTCCCAATCTACTTCTCTATAGAATATTTGCCAGCAGGCATGGCTTTTTCTAACTTTTTTCCAGGAAAAATCTTCTGTAATAGCCATTTCAAGAAAGGTCTTTGAACTACCAGTAATCAAAGTCAGGACAGCAAACTCCATTTTGAACACCTTTTCAGATTACGCAGTCTACTTAAACATGTATTTATAATACACATATTATATGTTACTGTTTCTTTTTCCTGTCCTGCCCCCTGCCATATTCGCTGCAAAATATACTCTCATAGATGTCCTAGCCCTTGTTCCCCTCCTTAAATTATACTACAAAGTCAGAATCAAGAACTTTATATATCATATTTATAAAGGTTTTTTAACATGTGAACACTTGTGATGTCAGAAATAGATGTTAAGCCTGATGTCATACACAGAATAAACCTGTAAATGTGAAGAAGATTAAAATAAAAAGAAGTTTTGGTGATACTAAAAGTATTTTTCTTTGTCAGTTCTTTAATTTCTTCCTGTATTGAGAAATCTGAAAAGATAGCAACAATGTGTGCACTAGTGAAGTCTGCATTGATAAAGCCATTCGAAAAATGAAGTCAGTGAATCTAAGCCGAAACACTTTGCTGTCATTGATGATGACATGCTGGTAGATAAAAATGCCCCAACATTCAGACCATCTTCTTCTGCACCTCTTTAAATCTCTGTCAATACTAGCCTATTTCCTAAACTGCTTTCATGCCTCAGAAAGGATCCTTCTAGCATTACTGGCAGACAATACAGTACAATGTAATTAAAATATGGAAGTCAACGAGTCTTGGAAGACTTTCTGCTTATCAGTGTTAAAACACTGCTAATCCAAAAGACAAATGTTCTAAGTGTGTGTTTGTCAGATAAGAATTTTGTATAATGAGTACTCTTAGGATCAATACAGGAGGCTTAAATGTATGCTATGCGCATAAGCACATATCCTTCCTAATCAAGAAAACAGAAGAAAATCAGCCTGAATCTATAAAGAAGGAAAGAAAAAAATAAGCAGTAAAATGAGAGAAAGGAGGAAAATTTAACTTACTAAGTTTAAGACAATTTAAAACAGCTTTTTATTTTGCTGTTTCTGGCACTTCAGTATAACTTTACAGGTTAAAAAACATGGTCTTTTCTTTGTCATTGGACGTTCCCATTCCTTCTGCCATACAAATAAGTTCTTTATACAGATAACATTGTTCATTTTCTCCTAAGGAGTTAGAACCTGTATTCAATTTCCATATTCATACTCAATTCTTCTTGACAGCTGCAGAAATAGGAAGAGTTCAGGATAAATCAGTAATAATTAGATCCAATTACATTAACATCTTTATGCCAGCCACAAATTGTTATATTTCTACTCATTAACTATGGTAAACTGTTTATGTCTTCTCATAACAAGTAGGAATTTTGTAGGTTGCCTGAAACTTTCAAAATGATACATTAAAAAGTACTTCTAGTGTTATAATTTTGTCAGTTACCTTCATGCATTTGAAAATCAAGAGTAAAGATTAAAAAATAAGGACTTATGTAATGTTTTTTTGTGTTTGCTTTTATTTGGTAGGAGAATAGCTGATCTTCAGCTTTCTGAGACCTCAGGATATATTTGATTGGGATATTTCAAACTTTCTCTGCAGTGAAGAGATCAGTAAAACCACTTCTTCCAGTTCTGTTTTAACCTGAAAACTGAAGTTCTAAGTTTTATATTTTTTTCTAAGTTTAAGTTTTTCTAAGTTTCTAAGTTTTATAAGTTATATTTTTTTAGTTCAAGGATTATAGTTTTTTAAAGACTTGTGATCTTTTATTAATATATACTTGCATGTTTTGACTTTCAGTGGATTAATACATCTATTTTTAAAAATTATTTAATGTTCTGGTCTTTGGAAATAGTTCTCCCATAACCACTTTTATTCCAGTACCAACAGTTTAGGAGGTTAATTTTGCACAAATGTAGTGGAAAAATATCATAAATTGTTTCCTTTTATTTGTTTTTAAATTACCAACTATATATTTATAAAATATTTATTTTAAGTAAAGTGATAGAATGTTGCCTGTAATCATCTATTTATTCCCCAACATGTATTCAAAATCATCTGCTTAAAGCAAGTAAAGCTATTTCTTATATTCTAATATATTCTGCTTTACTTTCTCATGAAGAACGTAATTTTCCCTCTGATTTTCTGTAAGGCTTTGGAGTTCAAAACGCATTTGATTATTTATATTTCACGTTTCTGTAATTCAAGAAGCTTCACCTTTGGAATTGGCTTTTTTATAGATTAATACAGTTTTTGAGATGATAATTAGTGCTGGAGTTGCAGACAGAACTTTTTACTAAACTTACTTGAGCAGCAGTGGTGCAAAGGCTGTCTTCCGCCACCTTAGGGGCAGCTGTGGCTCTGAAGTGCCAAGGTCAGCCCATGGCTCTCAGCTGCTTTAACACCTGTCCCCCCACCACGCACCAAATGTCTCACAATTATGACTATGCCAGGGCAGTAATGGTCCAATACACCTATCCTCACAGGCAGCTGCCAAGGCAAGGGCACTCACATTGGCTCAAACCTCTGGTAAGGATGTGTCCGTGTTGACAATGGGCCTAATCAGGACGCAAATAGAGCTGATTTTGTCACAAATCCAAAGACAAGGACATGGTCCCAGAAGTTTGCCCTGCGTGGCTCCAGTGTCCCTGCTGCCATCAGAGTTGCTGGCAGCTATTCCTCTGGGGCTTTGGTTGAGTTGTGTCTCAGGCTTTCTTTGCTATGGTTGGTTATGGCACCACTGTCCTTGTCCAAGAGATATATGGAGTGTGACATCAAAAGTTTTTTGATTATTTTGTCCAGTCTGTCCGTCCTTGCTTTCTCCCTCTCTTCTTTCCTCTCTTCCTCTCTCTTCTTTTTCTCCCTTCTCTGATCAGCTCTAGCCTGAGACATTGTATGTCTCAGTTGCTAGAATTATCGAAATGGAAAGCATAGGAACTGTGTGAGATAGCATTAATTATCTCTCTTTAGATTATGGTTAACAGAATCACTTGGTGAGGAACGCAGCAGCAACAACGGTAAGATCCATAGCTGGGTGTTTGACTGAGGCAGACAGGGGGGGTTCCTGGTGCCAGGGAAACCTGTGGAAGAACAGAGAGACCCTGCAGGAGCCGGCAGCTCTCATGAGGGAGACTGACGTAGCTTGGACATTGCCAGGAGCAACTGCAGGAGATTTAAATGGCACTTAAGGAACACTAGCGACAGCAGCACTGCAAACAGGGCATGGTGCACCAGTTTGTGCAACAGTTCTACACAGAAGGGCACACAAGGAGGACCCTGAAACCTGCTTGTAGGCCCACAGCCCAGGGAAGTGCTCTAGGTCTCTGTCATAATGGTGAGCACTCGCTTCCAAGCTAAAACCAGAGTTCCCACAGTGGAAGCCCCTGTGACTTCTGATGCTTCCACCCAGATGGAACTGTTAAGCAAAGAGACTTCAGTACAGACGGCAGGCTGCAGTGAGTGCCCAGACCTTTGTTCTCCTGGAGCAAAGGTAAGTCTCTGCACAAGATGAGTGTAGGTTGAGGAACTGATATGTCAGTTAGCTGAGTTGTGGGAAACAGCTAAAAGGCTATGCACTATTACAGGAGCTGAGATAAATAAGTGGTTTCAGAAGCATGCTCCTTTGGTGGGCCCCAGTAAGAATGAAGCACCTTGGACCCTGGTGACTGACAAAAGCAGGACTCCACTCCAGCCTCCACCGTCCAGTATCACAACTGAAAATAGGCGTGAAGATTTAACAGGTATAGACATCATGAGCCATGTTTACCAGAGGAAACTATACCAGCAACATACAGCAGACACCATAAAAAGAAACAACGAGTGCTCATGTTGGGTGACTCCCTGTTAAAGGGCACTGAGGTGCCCATCTTCAGACCTGACAGGGAGGCACGTGAGGTATGCTGCCTTCCAGGAGCTAAGGTCCAAGTTGTCGCTGAGAGGCTGCCACTACTTGTAAAGAGCACTGACTAAGATCCACTGCTACTCTTTCATGTTGGCACAAATGACACCGCAAGTCAGAACCTGGGCAGAATTAAGGAATACTTCAAAGCCCTGGGGATGCTAGCAAAAAGTATTGGTGCCCAAGTTATCTTCTCCATTTTACCAGTTGGAGGAAAGTGGGCAGCCAGAAATAGACACATAGTGCATACCTATTCCTGGCTTCATGACTGGTACCGTTGTGAGTGTTTTGGCTTTTATGACAACAGGACGTTCTTCTATGACTATAACCTGTTACGGAGGGATGGGATCCACCTATCTAGAAGAGGCAAGGTAATCTTTGGCAGCAGTCTGTGCAGCTTGGTATGGTGGGCTTTAAACTGAAGCACTTGGGAGGAGGGGTCCAAAGTCACAATGCTCAAGCTAGCTCATCTGGCTGGGGTTTAAGTGTGGCCAACAAGAGTAACAACAAATATTCCCTAGCTGCCTCCCAAATTAACAACAAGAAGACCAACCACCTTAAGGGTGGGTATGACTATGGCGGATCCTCTTGCACCCCTCTAGGGATAACTGTATGCTCGATTACATCTCTGAAATACCTCCACACCAACGCACACATCATGGGGAATAAACAGGAAGAACTACAGATCTGTGTGTGGTCACAGGGTCACGATCTCTTTGCAGTCACAGAGACATGGTGGGACAGCTCGCATGACTAGAATGTTGTCATAGATGGCTATGTACTCTTTAAGAAAGACAGACCAACAAGGCAAGGTGGTAGAGTTGCTCTTTATGTGAGGGAGCAACTGGAATGTATTCAGCTCTGCAAGGGGGGGCAGGTGAAGAAAGAGTTGAGCGCTTATGGGTAAGAATTAAGAGACAGGCTTGTATGGGTGACACTGTTGTGGGTGTTTACTACAAGCTACCTGACCAGGAACAGGAAGTGGATGAGGCCAGCTACAGACAGCTGAAAGTAACCTCACAATTACAGACACTGGTTCTCATGGGGGACTTCAACCGCCCTGACATCTGCTGAGAAGACCACACAGCCAGGCACACGCAGTCCAGGAGGTCCCTGCAGAACACCAATGATAACTTTTCGACATAGATGGTGGAGGACTCAAAGAAGAGAGGTGTGCTGCTGGGCCTTGTGCTGACAAATAGAAATGGACTGGTTGAGGATGTGAAGGCTGGAGGCAGTCTTGTCTGCAGTGACCATGAGATGGTGGAGTTCAGGATCCTGTGTGGAGGAAGCAGGATAATAAATAGGATCACAACCTTGGACTTCAGGAGAGCTAACTGTGACATCTTCATGGACCTACTTGGAGGAATCCCATGGGTCAGATCTCTAGAAGGTAGTGGGGTCCGAAAGAGCTGGTCTTTATTTAAGCATCACGTCCTCCGTGCTCAGGATCGGTGCCTCCCCATGAGAAAGAAATCTAGAAAAGGAGGCAGAAGATCTCTGGATGAGCAAGGAGATTGTGGTGAAAGCGAAATGGAAGAGAAAGGTCTATGGAATGTGGAAAGAGGGACAGGCCACTTGGGAGGGATACAGGAATGTTGTCAGAACATGCAGGGAAGCCACAAGGAAGGTTAAGGTCCATCTGGAATTGAACCTGGCAAGGGATGTCAAAGACAACAAGATGGGTTTCTTCAAGTACATCAGCAGCAAATGGATGTGGGCCCACTGCTGAACGAGGTGGGTACCCTGATGATGGAGGATACAAAGAAGATGGAGTTACTGAATGTCTTCTTTGCTTCAGTTTTTACTGCTAAGGCTGGCCCTCAGCCATCCCAGTCCCTGGAGGTAAGAGGAAGCCTGGCAAAAGGATGACCTTCCCTTGGTTGAGGAGGATCAGGTTAGAGATCATTTAAGCAAACTGGACACCCACAAATCCATGGGCCCCAATGACATGCACCCACGAGTGTTGACGGAGCTGGCAGATGTCATTTCTGAGCCACTCTTCATCATCTTTGAAAGGTCCTGGAGAACAGGAGAAGTGCCTGAGGAAAGCCAGTATCACTCCAATCTTCAAAAAGGGCAAGAAGGAGGATCCAGGGAACTACAGGCTGATCAGCTTCAGCTCCGCCCCTGGAAAAGTGATGGAACTGTTTATTCTGGATGTCCTCATTAAGCAAGTGGAGGAAAAGAAGGTTATCAGGAGTAGTCAACATGGATTCACCAAGAGGAAAGCATGCTTGACCAATCTGATAGCTTTCTACGATGGCATGACTGGCTGGGTAGATGAGGGGAGAGCAGTGGTTGTTGTCTACCTTGACTTCAGAAAGGCTTTTGACACTATCTCCCATAACATCCTCCTAGGGAAGCTCAGGAAGTGTGGGCTAGGTGGTCAGTAACGTTGATTGAGAGCCGGCTGAATGGCAATGTCAATGCTCAGGTATGATTTTCTGCCACAGTTATAACTGCCATTGACTCTGTCACATCAATTCTTAATTAAACAGACATGAAGTAAGTATTTGTGGTGATTTACCTTCAAGTATAATTTCCCTAATACTGCATCCTCTGTTGATTAAAACCTATGTTAACAGGGTTGTAGATATGCTTTAAGTTCAGGCTAAAAATGGATTCCTTTTAAAAGAGGAAATATATTGTGACAGACGTTACCGATCTTACTTTATTCTTCTCTGTACAATCTAATAGATGGACCTGAAGGTCCGACAGAGAGTAATGATCACCATTACCCTGTTGACTTATGGGTTGCTTATATATCATCTGATGATCCAGCTAAGACTTCTAATTTCTTTTCTCTTGCATAATAGAACAGAAAGGAGCAGAACATCTCTTTCTTACTACTTAAATGGATTTACGAGAAAAAAAATCCATGAAAAGTTGAAGAATCTGTCTACACAATTTATGAATCATGTCTGAGGTTCCAGACTCTATGTGTTTATCAAGTTACCATTTCCATTTTCTAACTGACATACTGTGCTGTCAGCACCATTTGTTACTCTCATTTCTCTGTGGTCTTTCTACCGCAATATTTAGCTGAAATCCTAAAAAAGGTAACACAGACCTCACAATAGATGATTGCTAAATGAATACTACCTCTATTCAAATACAAATACACTGGAAATTAAGTGAGTCCCTACTGAGAATAACCAATTTCTGCACTGCAAAAATGCCTTAATAATGAAGTTATATGAGAAGTGTCTCTCTGAAGAGACTGATTTAGGAATGAAGTGACAAAAGGACTGGAAAGGTGTAAAAGGGAAAAAGATGAGCCATTTGTTCTCTTCAAACTGTTTTACAAGTTCAGGGAAGTGAATGATAAGACAAAAGAAAACATCCAGCAGTTTGAAGAGAAAAGAAATTGGCCAAAGAAAACATGCAGCAAGCTTGCCATCTTGGTGAAGAGATTCCTAAACTAGGAAGAAAAAGGGAGAGAAATTGCAAGCCACAGTCAAGTGTGGGAATGGTGGACACAGGTGGAAAAACAAAAGATTCACGGCAAGAACAAAAGAGACTTCTGAAAAAGGGTGGAACAAGGCCTTCCTCAAGGGTACATGGAAAAATGTGCATGGCCTGGGAAACAAGTGGGAGGAACCAGAATGCCACATGTTGTTGGACAGCTGCAATGCTCTTGAATGAATTAAGACATGGTGCAACTGGAGGGGTGCAATGGGCAAATACTGACTTTTCAGGAAAGACAAGCAAGGAAGGTGGTGGGGAGGCTTTTGTCTTCAGTGTGAAGGAGCAGCTTGTCTGTAGGAAGCTCCCATATGGGATGGACAATAGGCTGGCTGAAAGTTTGAGGGTCAGGATCAGTAAGGAGGCCACTTTGTGGCAGGAGTGTGTTACAGGACACCTGATCAAGATGAGGAAGTGAACAGTGGCTTAGCGTGAAAGCATGAAATACAGGTAATTTTTTTCTTTGTACCATACCATCCACACACATCATTAACACTCAAAGCTTTGCTCACATATATAAAATGAATTAAGGAAACAACAAATAATTAATAAAAGCAAACCTTTCCATCTTGTGATGAAAGATATTAACTGTGTTAAACAAGGTTGTCACTTTAAATGATTTGGAATCCATGTCTGTCTTTTTATTTATAGAGGAAAATGATCTATAGATCTCCGGGGAGGTCTCATCACTATACTGATTAGTTCCATCTCCTGTGAAACAATTTAGTACTTGTGATAATCACGTTAATGAAAATTTTTCTTAAAGCCTATGCTGTCAAAATCAATTAGTTACCAGAATATATTCTTCTAAAACTGCAGGGAATAACTAAACAGAAAAGCCAAGAGTGCATTAAAGATTGAAACTAGTAACTTTTTTCAAGTAGTATTTAGGTTAAAAATCTCCTTCTAGAAAATTGTTTCTTCCAATAAAAGCAAAATTTCTATATTTAAGCATATTAGTGCTTATATATTGTTACATTAAAACATATAAATATAATTACGAAAAATTTTCATGGTACATCTTTCGTGCAAAAACAGACAGTGACAGAGTGTATAAATTCTGTTGCTGGAATTACAAATACAGCAGAGTTACTAGACAGAAGATCACAATCTCATTAAGACAGTATGTAGTGGCAATATCTTATCCAAGCTTCAGAAGGATATGAAAAGATTAGAAAGGAATAAAAATAGTTAAATGAATGATTTCTACTCTGTACTTGCTAAATGTTAGCAAGAATAAATTATATATGTTAGAGGATTAAGAAGGTCAGGAAAACAGCTTGGCCAGAATCTGTAAGTTTCTAAATGAGGAGAGACGATGATCACTGACAACTCTTCAGCACAACATATAGTACAGTCATAGAATTCTAGTATTATAATTCACACAGAAAGGGACCCCCACAGGTTGTCTAGTTCAACGCCTGCTCAAAACAGGTATAATCAGATCAGGCTGCTCATGGTTGTGTCCACCTGAGTCTTGAAAACCCCCAAGGATGGAGATTTCACAACATTTCTGGGCAACCTCTTCCACTGTGGCAGATGCAATATGTGATCAATGGCAAACGTGTGTCCTATTGACAAATGGCAGACTGAGGGAAACCAAAGGCATCTCATATGGCACCAGGCTCCTTGTGGACAACTAAAGGGAGTGAGACAATTCCATTGGCTATAATGAGAAATCAGACATCCTGAGATAGATTCACTTGCCTAAATGTAAGCATACAGGGATATTTGAGTTCTCCTCAATAATCTGAGCATCCACATGGGAATGGCAAACTTTACACAAGACACAAGGGAAAAAATTCTTTTTGGAATCACAGAATGTTAGGAGTTGGAAGGGACCTCTGTGGGTCATCTAGTCCTTGTCCAGGTGG
>Ga0065711_1051524_pt1 | contig 10347 bp, 1 predicted proteins | sample Hoacrofraction12_FD_59098 | JGI IMG/M metagenome (GOLD analysis project Ga0065711, IMG submission 59098) | Hoatzin crop microbial communities from Cojedes, Venezuela - Epithelial fraction 12 v2 (version 2) | ecosystem: Host-associated > Birds > Digestive system > Esophagus > Crop | place...
CCCCCCTGCCGAAGCAGGGTCACCTACAGCAGGCTGCACAGGACCTTGTCCAGGAGGGTCTTGAATATCTCCAGAGAAGGAGACTCCACAACCTCCCTGGGCAGCCTGTTCCAGTGCTCCGTCACCCTCGGAGTGAAGAAGTTCTTCCTCATGTTCAGACGGAACTTCCTGTGCTTCAGTTTGTGCCCCTTGCCGCTTGTCCTGTCAGTGGGAATCTGTATGGATGTACCCTTGGTGGTTAAGGAGCTCAGATCTCCTTGTCATAACCAGTTGCACACCCTGAATCCCACTGACTGGCAATGTGTTCTGGGGCTTTTAAATGGATTTGTTTTTTTTTCATTTTTTAAAATCAATGGTAGTAAGTGCCTGAAGAACCTACATGCTTTGAAAAAAACCCATAAAACAGAAATATGGAGGATTTACACTAGAGCCATACACAGATGCCCAGGCACTGACAAAGGCATTTCACAGATGACTGGAAATGAAGCCAAGCAATTCTGAAGGACTGTGTTGCAGTCCCCATTGTTTTAACACCCTCAGGGATGAACAGGTAAGTAGTACGTACTACTTTTTGTTTCTAAGCCTGCCTGTGACCATGCACCCATGCTAGCAGGAAGGATACGTCCACTCCGAGGAGGGCAGACAGATGTGCATTTGCTCTGCTCACACTTCTAAAACAGGTAGGCATGAGCAGCCCTGGCTGGCAAGTTATGAGACTGCAGTATCGTGGTACTGCTGGGAGGCAAAACACATTTGCCTGGGCACAGCACCACATCCCCCCAATTATTTAGCTTCTGGACTGAACTGGTTTGTATCAATGCAAGATCAGAGCCTGGACTGAACAAGGGTTTGACTGCCTGCATCTTCCTGCTGAGGGACAGTCTGATCATTACCTGCTCCATGCCAGGCATGATTGAGGAGGAATAATTGCTTAGTGCAATGGATACATTACTTCTGCAAACTCTTTTTTTTGCCAGCATTCAGCCCTTAAAGCATTATCTAAATCCATATCACTGCAAACCAGGGCAGAGAAAGAAGCATTCCTGGGCCATATAGCTTTGATGTAGCCCCAGGAATTTGGAATCTTGGTCTGCAGTTCACGGAAAGTGTGAGGAGCTATTGGGCTAGCAGTGGTCCATAAGAAATGCTAACTGCAGGGATGCATCAGAAAACATCCCTCCTTCTGCAGATCTGCCCTGATCCCCACAGGATGGAGAGCCCCCAAACCCTGCCCTCAGGGAGACACAGCACTGGAGTTATGAATTTTGGCACAGCCCTGGAACTTTCCGTTCTGGTAATGGAAAAAGATATATTTCACCTAGACAGAGGTTGAAATTTAAAAGGTATTTTAGCAGTCAGCAGTCACAAGTGCAAGACATTTTCTGACCTTTCCATTCCTGAGTACCTCTTTATTATAATGTCACGCAGTCTGTTCTGTCTGACTAATCTCATGATGCTTCTGCCTCCTGGGACATTAGGGCCTCCTCTGTTCACACAGAGTTTAATGTGTAATCACAGAATTAAAAGACAGAAGTGGCTTCTTTAAAGTCCATTTACCATTTCATATATGCACTAAGAGTTGTGAACTATTGTCACGGCTTAACCTGGCAGCTGGCTATTAGGACCTGACAGCCACTCACTCATCCCTACCCTTCCCCCCCCAGTGGAATGGGGAGGAGAGTGGACAAAAAGTAAAACTCGTGGGTTGAGGTAAAGACAGTTTAATAAAACAGCAAAGGAAATACTACTACTACTAATAATAATGAATATGCAAAACAAGCTATACACAATACAATTCTTCTGACTGCCCGATGACCAATTGTGTAACCAGTCCCCAAGCAGTGATAGCGGAACATGTGGGTTTCCCAGAGCTTGGGAATTTTGCAGAACTTGTCAAACTCATGGGAAAAAAACCCCAAACTCCCGGAAAAGTTCGAACTCCTGGAAAAGAGAGGATAAAAGAGGATTCCTGCCCCCCAGCTAACCCCTATTCATAAACAGAGCATGACATTTATGATATGGAATAATTCCATTGGCCAGCTTGGCTATCTGTCTGGCTCTGCTCCCTCCCAGCTCCTGCACATCTGCTCAGTAGCTAAATATGAGTAACTAGAGAAGTCCTTGATTTCTTAGCGACAACTGAAAACACCAGTGCTAATGACATTCTTCTCCTAACAAGTCCAAAACACAGCAGCTACTGGGAGGGAAATTAACACTATCCCAGCCAAAACCAGGACAACTGTTCATTGATGGAAACCAAGAGTACCATCTGCCCCATGCTACCATTACACAGAAGGACTTAACACACTGATACCAACAATAGACAAATATGTCTCTCAAATAATTTTAGAAATCAAGGTCATCTTGTGCTGCCCAGATTATACTATATCTATTCAGTAGATAAATATTTATGTTATTCTTTCCTCGATCCTCTGCAACTAGATATCAACAGGACTGGTGTGTCTTCTTCTGGGGTGGGTAAGTGAAAAATACCAACTCTAAATACTCCCAATATTTTGGAAGATAATAAAGGAAAACCATGAAAGAAGTAAGTAAATACTCCTCATGTGCTTGTATTTCAGGAACATATTAAAAAAAAAAAAATTAAAGTTAGTGATTTTCTAAGAGGGGATGAAATGCAAGACCACAGAATGCCCTATAGTGCCCTATAGTATTTCCACACCATTAGACAGGCTGCTTCCCCCAGCAATGCTCAAGGCTCTTTGCATCCAAGGCTTTTTTCTGCATGAGAAGATCAGTGGAAAGAGTATGGCAATGGTATTTCTTTGGTGAAGAGAGATTGAGGACACCACGCAGGAGACCGAGATGTACGGCCATTATTTCAAGAGCTCTGTGCCAATGTGCACTCAGGCCAATGTGATCTGCCAGACTGGACTGAAGTGAAATTGGACCTGATTAACAATTGGTGGCCCCACTAGGTATCTTGCATAGCAATACAAAGATGTTCAGCAGTCTTTGCCACTAAAATAAAGCAGTTTTATTTGTTCTAGGCCATCTTATCTGGGCTAAGAGAAGGAGGATTGCAGAGTCCAGGGACACCACCCTGAGGAACCAAGGAGGGCAGTGGAGAGCCCTTAAGCCTATTCAGGCTAAATGGCCTTCAACATTCATTATCAATACTATAATTTCACTAGATACTATTTTCATATGTTATTATTAGTTATATGTAGTTGTATTATTACCACAATCAATCTTTCTCTTTAGCACCCAGCATAAGAAATTCCAGAAAACCACACATTCCAGACTCAAAAATCCCTTTATCCCCTTCTTTTTATTCATTGTGGTCCGAGTCCTAGGTAACTTCTAGCTACAAACATTTCTGCACTGAAATCCCTGATGATCAAGTATGTTAGATCTACAGTTTCTCCCTTTGCATTTTTGCAAAAATGCAACACAACAGGGTTAATAGATAAAGACTGAAGGAAGCAATTGTTGGGGTGGATGCCAAGATGGACAGCTTCACCTCTACCCAGGCCTTTTCAACTGCTTTAATGCCCAGTGCATTCAAGCAGAAAACCCTCTCACTCCAGTCTAACACAACTGCAAGCACAAAAAACTGTGGCAAGGCTGACTAAACTCATTATTTTGCACTAATCCATAGTATGATCAAGTGTACTTTCTTGCATAAGAGATAAAATGTCAAGATCCTGAAATGGTACAGAAAAATTGGTGAAAGTTTCTTATTTACTAGAAAGCAAAGTTCAGGAATGTGGAAGTTGGCAGAAAATTGTAGTCATTGATTTTGCATTCAGCCTCAGTGACATTGGTTAGAAGCTTTCCTGGTCTTCTGGAAAACAGGTTGTAATTAAAAAAAAAAAAATCACTCTAATGTTCAGTCTTAAAGCAGCACCGTGTACTAGAGCCAAATGACAGAAGAGGCTTTGGGTATTAAACAGATCATGAGGTTTTAAAGATGGCATTCTCTGACAGCCTGCATGTCACACTTTCTGTTTTATGTATTTGAGTGGCACCTAGAAGTAGATTAAAGATGAAGATATTTTAGTTTTAAAATAAACTAATTCAGCCTTTATGGTTCCTGAGGAGAAGCATCATCCTCCTTAGAAATGAAAGGGATAAATACCATACATGTATTTCTGGGGGAGAAAATTTACCTTGTTCTTGGTAAACAGTAAATACAGCACTTAAGCCTCCAGCAGACCCATTTCATACATACCTTACTGTCAATTCTCTATCACTTAAAACTATACAGAGTAAAGAGCTGAGAAGATTTGCCAGGGAAGTATCTTGACAGTTGCTGCTCAACTGCTCTGCAGTGGAAAAACAGCAGCTGAGAATGGACCTTTTTACAAAGCAAGCAACCTACCTTCTTTAGGGTCAACCAACTCAAAGGTACCCACAAAGGGTGCTTCATCTTTACTGTCTGACAAGGATTACTATGGGATGACATGAAGTTTGGCTGATATGTCCAGGCTAGGACAGCCTGCTTAGGGTTGGGCATCCATTCAACACATATCCAAGTTTAGGGGAGACCACTTTCATCCACGACACATGAGACACAGGCAAGAAAAGAAGAGCAGACCAGGCCTGACCAGCAGCACGTGAGGGACCAGCAGATGGGTGTCCTGCTGGTAGGGCCTCCAGGACACATCTAAGATATGAGCAGAACACCTGAAGGCACCTCATGTGGGATGCAGGGGGGCACTCAGCACGCATCCGTCCCAGCAAGCCAATGTTTAGGGGGAAAAGTATCAGAATGAAGTAAACTCAGTCTTTCTGGCTACATCATAAAACCCTTCCCAGAAGTGCTAAAGCTTTAATTGAATCACTGTTTTCAGTCATTCGATTTTAAAGACCAACCTCTTTCCTGGGAATACTGGTTTTTCAACAACCCTAGTATATCAGAGCATCATACTTTATATAATTAAGCCAATCTCACAGCAATTTCCAGACTGGCTGCACAGTACAGCATTCCCTGGGCAGTCCACACCTTACTCAATATCTGCTCTTTTGGTTAGACTGAACTTGGTGACAGTGGGAGGAACACTTTGACTCAGAGAAGAGAGAGAAAACTCTGAAATGCATCCTTTGCTGGCTGCCTGGTCTCTCTCCCCTCCCAGCTACGCAGCCTTGGGTCCAAAGGCTACATGGCAAATCTCATTCCCTCTTTTAAGATGGGTGAGCGTGGTTTACTACAGACAAGGCATAAACAGCAATTGCATATAAGTGAGGTAGACCAGTGCTTCTGTGACTGTGGCACAGCACAGCTGGAATAAATCAAAACAACTCCCTCGAAATTAATTTGAAGTATATCTGTGTACACACTCACAAGGGATCTGGTCCCTCTGAATTAAATAGATTTTGGCTGATTCCCCTTACTGCTCAAATTCAGAGAGAGTGCATTTAAATCAAATACTACACTTCAAATCATGTTCCTTCTTGAAACTAAACAAAACAAATCCCTAGCTGTTATTTACTTCTCAATTTCTTTGCAGATACTGCAGTCCTCATTATTCAAGCATAATCACAAGAGGAAAAACAAATGTTCTTCATGTAATTGTATTTCAAATGCTTTACTTTCAGTTCATTGAATGTCTGGTATCTTCTTTCCACTCTTCACACACCCTCTCATTTTGTTGTTTTTCAACGGCTGCTGCCTATGTGACAAGCCTTTCCAGCTAGGGAGCCACTAATACTGCAAATATCATTATACTGCCATCACTCTAACACTCAGAAAGGTGCCCAAGTAGCTCAAGTTATTTCTTCCAAACTGTAATGTCTTTAATTTCTTGACCATGAACTTGAAATGACACTTGCTATTGTGTTGCTTGCTCATTTCTCCCAAGAAACGCCACCACAATCTTATAATTTTTTTTCCCCTATGAAGTGTTGTCAGAAACTTCTTTTTTTTCCTTCTCCTCTCCTCTCTCCTCTTCTCTGCTCCTGCTCCTTTTTTTCCTCTCCTAGTCATTCATTAGTGCATTTAACATCAAGATCAACATCAAGATCATTAGATGAAGGGAAGGTCAGATCAGTGGTGAATAGGCAGTGAGAGTACAGCAGTCTGATGTCAGTCACTGCCCTATCACAAGGTACCACAGAAAGTCAGTACAAGTCACCTGTAAGTCTTCCATAAAATGAGGGAACACTGTTCTATCCTCCAACCCCAGAGATATTCGGAGACTTCCCTACAAGGCACTGAAGTGGTACCTTAAAGAAGTTTCAGTTCCAGATTATGATTTTTTTTTTAAACACTTTTTCCTAAGAAAACTCCAAAACATGACCATGGGTAGAAAATCAGGGTAATCAGGATCAAAATATCTATACTTCCATTTTTTTTTCCCCAGGAGTGTTTATGCTCTTGTCCTGATCTTTCATGGGTATCTTCCAATATGGTACTGCCAGAGGACAACACAGCATTCACCACAAGAACAACGTGACTAGGGCAGCCTCCCAGAATGGAGTGACATTTGATTCACTCAGAGACTTGTAAAAGGAAATTGTTCCAACAGTCTGTGGATATATAAACAAACAGAATAAAGAATGGGAGTAAAGGTGACTCTTAAGATTTTAAGGCGCTGATACTGCAACACGGAAGCGGCTTGCAAAACAAGGTGATTTCAAAGCACCTGAAGCTTGACTAACTTCTCAAACTAGGCATTGGTTTGAAGAAGATTAGAACAGATGTAGGAGCAAATCTCCTGCTTGCTTTCGTGCACTATGGATTCTAGGGGAATTGCACTGGCTTCACACTGAAAATCCAGCTGTCAGTTTGTGTAAGTAAATGTGCATTCAGTCCAAACAATAATGTTTTCTTCCCAAAGTGGCTAAGCATCAACACAAAGCAGACTAATTATGGAGTCAGCGGTTTTCTCTGGTTGTTGATAAGACACCAAAGCTGAGATGACAGGCAGCAGTTAAAGCACTGCAGCATGTTTGTGTGTATGAAATCAAGTAGTATAGAAATGAAGTCTCTGAAATTGGGAGGATTGTTTTGATTTTCGTTGAAGAACAATGATGCTGAGAAGGATTTGCATAGCTCCCCAGGAGCAGCTCTGACATGCTGGTTTTCTGGCTGGAGCCAGCTCACTACATCCATAAATGAGAGAATGCCACTGATTTCCTTTCTTCAAAATGAAGGATTGACAAATGTGAAAGAAGTGAGCTGAAATATCCTCTGAAAGATGACAAAAAGCAAGGCAAAGTCTACAGAAATCATTGTTCTGCGCTTATTTTTTTTTAAACTGTGTGTACTCTTAAAACATGGTGGCCAGCTGTTGTTCTTACGCATAAAGTGGTTATTGCTGTTATGATCAAAATTGTAACTGAGGTCCCTGACGTCAACACAAAGCTCAGAACACTGCCTTCTAAAGCATACAAAAGAAAGAATTGAACAAATAATGCTCTGTTGCTTTAAAAATGTCATTTTATAGGAATAAAAAAAAAAACCCCACCTTGTAAACCGGTCTATATTTTATTCACGCAAAATGCTGGATCAATTTTGAAAATGTAGAGTTTTAGAGATTTTAATTCAAAGAAAGTATTAACATATGTATTTTGATGTAACTATCAGAATTGGAAATATGTTCACTATCAGCATGAAAGAGTGCTCAGAAAATAAAGGCATTAAATGCATAAAATGACTGGAAAAGTGAAGAACCGTTATTGCCTGAACTCCGTAGCCTGGTATTACTTCACTATCTGTATCTGCTTCATTGAGTGTTGAAGGTTTATTTCGTGAAGTTCAAGACAAAAAGACAATTTCAACTCCTATACAAGTATGTCAGTCAAACGTGCTTTACTCTGTCAGAGCAACTACAAGGCAAATTACAAAACCAGTGTTGCTAGCGTTTGGGTTTCTGGGGTTCTTTTTGTTTGGGGGGGTGATCAGTGGTTAACATTCCACATTCTTTTGCAATTAAGTTTATCTCAGCATATATGAAAAAAAGTTGCAATTTTTGAGTGTAGGAGCCCAGGTTTAATCTAGCAGTAGGCAAACTGCCACAGCACAAAGTAGGAAAATGAGAACTGGGGAAAAGCATTGACCAGGATAATAAGAAAATAACTGTGCTACTTGTAAGGGGTATTATAGCTGTTTTCACTGAAAATAAAGGCTGCCTCTAACCATGTACAGAAGGACTTTCCACAGACATTGAAAGGTGCAGCTAACTAGTGATAGCCATCTGATACCAACATTTCTTTGCCTTGTTTTTATTCAGGTTTTTAAGCCTTAGACTGCTTGTGGGGGTGACACCTTTTATCCAAACAGAAATAAACCTCCTTTGGTTTCTTTCTCACCCTATATCTTGCAAGCCAGTCTGAAGTATTCTTTCACTTATCCTGATTAAATCCTTCAGCTTTGCTGTGACCTCTCTTACTCTCAGTGGCATCCTGAGAGCCATACGCTGGTTCTAACCACAATGAAACACTAGATGGGGAAGAAATACATGAGACCACTCAAAGCCATTCAAGTGGCAATTTGTAACAACATTGCAAACCCTCTGGTATCTCCTCCTCTGCAAGTCGAGGCACATTTGGTTATGAACACAGACTCTGGATGCCTAGAGAGGCAACAGACAGAACATGATTGCCACAAGAAGCTTCCAGAATTTGATCACACTATTTTCCAGCCCTGTCTGCTAGAAAAATTAATCTCCCCTGAGAACTGCACAGGCCCAGAGAATAGCACAGCACTCCAGGATCTGGGCTTCGATGGTGCAAGCTGTAAGAATCCATTCTAGGAAGCAAAACAATCCCTTCTTAATGACTACACGAATTTGAAGAGAAAAACAAGATTATAATGAATTTACAGTGACTTAATTCCCACTAAAATCACAACAAAATAGATTCTCCTTTACACTCAAGTCTTTTTATAGCAATCTATCAAAACGAGGTATTAATATTTAAAGATCCTTTATACTACCATAGTAGCATAAAGTCCCTAGGGCATGAGAATCAGATGTCATATACACACAGGCACAAACGACCAAAATCCCCTGAAGTGCCTACATCTATTTCTATCTACATTTTATCTACATGTATTTATTTTTGTATACAAAGGGATACGAGCTGCAGGGCCGAATAAAAATAAAACTGTGGTCAGCCTATAGCTATCTATCTTGCTTAGGTTTTTTGATCAGGAAAGTGAATGTTTTAAGAACATTCATAATGTGCCTGAATTTTTTAAGAACTGTAGTATAATCTTGATCTCAGTGTGAGAATTGACAGCAGAATGGGACAAAACCTGAGTTTTGGCAAAGCTATTAAAAAGGGTAGGTGTTCAGCAATGAAAAATGCAATATTTATAGACTTACGGGTCATGGGCTTATCTCTAGAAAGTATGCTATAGCCCTATAATCTTTGCTTTTTGAGAACTAAATGTCATAATTGAAGTAGGTTTTCTACACAATCTCTTTGGAGAAGGATAATGACTATATTTACTTAAAGAATTAATCATAAAAATAATTTATCTTCTCTCTTGAGTAAAGGATTAAATGGAACAGTTCCATCCCGAGCTGTGGTCAGCTTTCAGAAGTTTATCCACATCCAGTGAACATTTTAGCAACTACTGAAGAGAGCAAGTATATCATCAACGCTTGGCAAGAGACTGTCGGTAGGTTCAGAAAGAAACATCTAATGGTCATGCCTTATTCCCAAGGGAAAACGCTGAGGCAGACAACCCAGCCATTACACCACCAAAAATGCATTAAGCCTTCAGGGACCAGAGCTCCTCCTCTGGCAGAAAGAATAATTATGAAACACCACATATTTTATAACTGAGTTTACTTTCAAGCGATGTAAGCAGAGCAGTGCACGCAATTAGAATGGAAAGCCCTTCAAACCAGTGACATCTTCTTTCTCACACTAATTTATGCCAGTTAAGCTCTGTTGCTTTGCAGCACAAAGCTTAACCAAGAGGGACTCAAGGCATACTAGTTTTATTACATGTTCCATCCTATCCGCCGCTATAAAGTAACCTACTCAGCTTTATCTGCACAGGCCCTCATCTGCTTCAGTACTGCCCAACTCATTAAAAGACCAATACTTCTCTAATTTTGTCTTTCTTTCTTTTCTCTGGTGCTTGTTCTATGCTATTCTGTAATTACATTTTCTCTCTTACATAAATAAGAATTATACCCTGCTCTGATTTATGTTGTAGGTGGTGTTTTTGTGGTTTTGTTTGGGTTTTGGCTTTTCGGGGGGTTTGGGTGACTGGGGTTTTATTGTTTTGTGTTAGTGATAGGTTTGGGGGTTTTTTGATTTTTTGCTGTTCTTTTGTTTACATTTCAGTAGCATAGTATATTTCTAGACCTACGGGAGTTTTTTTGTTTGGTTTGTTGTTTTGGGTTTTTTGGGGGGTTTCTGTTG
>Ga0065711_1051525_pt1 | contig 10347 bp, 7 predicted proteins | sample Hoacrofraction12_FD_59098 | JGI IMG/M metagenome (GOLD analysis project Ga0065711, IMG submission 59098) | Hoatzin crop microbial communities from Cojedes, Venezuela - Epithelial fraction 12 v2 (version 2) | ecosystem: Host-associated > Birds > Digestive system > Esophagus > Crop | place...
TGTTGAACCTCATCAGGTTCCTCTCTGCCCAGCTTTCCAGCCTATCCAGGTCACGCTGAATGGCAGCACAGCCTTCTGGTGTATCTACCACACCTCCCAGTTTGGTGTCGACAGCAAACTTGCTGAGGGTACATTCTAAAATGTCATGTCAGTGAACAAACTGCAGCCGCTGCTGTGGCAGTCAGAGGTTTTTGTCTGGCCAGCTGCGTGGCAGGGTGGCAGCTATCCACCCGATGCTCAGCCTTCCGTGATGCTTCTCGCCCCACCTGTTTGTTTAGCCAGCATGGGGAGAGACAGGGCAGATGTGACATCTAATTAGATTGGAATAGATGTTTTCCCTGGATGACAGTGGGTTAAGACAGCTTTAAAACTGGAGTAAAAGGAAACTGAGGAACCTGAAAGTGAGTAATTTATTAACTAAGTCCCTCTAACACCTGCTTAACCTTTAGTACAAGAAATCTGTCTTAACAAATATTTAAACATCTTCCTATCCCCAAATCCCCAAACACTGAAACACGAGGGAAAACTGGTTATTTTTTTTAACAATCCCCCCCACCCCCTCCATTTCAGCCCCAAGGAGCTTTGCCCAGGAGACGTGAACATCCTCGAATCCCACCACTTAAACTCTTTAGTCACTTTTCTGAGGAACTGTTCTCTTTGCACACTAAGATGCAATGGAAAATGAGATAATTTCAATCATGCATTGCCTTCAAATGTCTAGCAAAAAGACTGCTTTAAAGAAAGCCTTAAATCTTTGCTATGGATATATTATTTCTAATTCGCTTAGTTGCAGCAAACAATCTAGACATTATCACCCCGTTATTCCTCTGAAAAAACAGGACATTAGAGACTTGCTGCCTTATTTGGGCTCTTTTTTAGCCTTTACTATTTTAGTTAGCTCTTAGCCATCTCCAAGGTAACAAGGCACGGGCTACGTAGGAAAGAGCCGTGATACGGCTAGTACAAAACAGATGTAAATGAGACTGTGGGGAACATACTAGTTTCTTCCAACTTTGAAAGGCATAGGAACAGATTTCTGTGGAGTGCTGTGGCAGCTTTAAACAGCAGCAGGCAGAGCAGCGTCCAGCACAAATGGCAGGTGTACTGCGCTGCAGTCAGGGCCTAGTAATCCACAGCCTGGACAGCTGAGAGTTTGAGTAGTCAAGGGAAAAAAAAAACCACACAGGCAGGAAATCATTCTTTCAAACTGCCGCTGGAAATCAAAAGCTACAGAGGAGGTAACAACAAAAAAAAGCATGTCTGCAGGCTTCCTGCCATTTCTGTTCCTTATTGTTGCCTTTCTACCCAACAACAGCTGACATCAAGCAGCTTTGTTTCAGTCTTCATCGCTGGAAATCTCAAAATCGATATGGTAATCCTGATGTTCAGCTCCTTTTCTTACTGTATTTTATTAGTTAGAACTAAAGTAAAATATGCCTGTTAGCTATCGTTCTACTGCACTAACAATCAGACTGCAGGATTTCAGCTATAAAGATCCTTTCAAAGGACTGGTGTTTTTTCTAAACCAAAACCACAACATAAGAACACCCAGCTTCCACAAACCTCTCTGTACTCATCCAGCAGCAAAAACCCCACCGTTCTGCGCATACCTTGTACTTTCTGTTGGCATTCACGCAATTAAAGGAGAAAACTGCCAGCAAGCTCAGTGCCTGGGAGTGCATTGGGCTTGCACGAGGCAAGGAAGCTGGGTTTGGAGGACCCCGAGGTTCCCCGAGGGAAACAAGTCGTGCCTAGAAGTTGCCTTGGGCAGGAGCGCTGCTAATGACACACTCGTGTCCCTTGTAAATGACTTGGTGAAACATGAGGCAAACATAACCTGGGGGTAAGCTGGCAGAGCATCCCTGCCTACCTGAGCTCATTAGTGACAGCGCCTGTCTGCCATTTACAGCCACCCTTGATGCTCTTATCACCATCCAGCATGCCAGGAGTCAGAAAGATTGCGAGGCTCCATAAGGGTGGCTCAACAGGAAGTTCTTCCCAAATTAAGAGCACTAACAGTCACAGATCCCCAGCTGCTGAAAAAAGGGCACTAATTCTGTTAAATTAAGGCAGCAATGAATGAACAGAACTCTGTAGTTGCTGAGGAGGAATGAGACCATAGCAAACAAAACACCGCTCTCAAGCAGTGTCCTAAAAATGTATCTTTGCAAAGAACATACATACAAGTGTACAGTTCTCATTTGTTTTAATTAAATAAAAAAGTTTATTTCCCATATTACACTTCTTTTTCATCTGAACCAGTCCTAGCAGAAAGGAAGTATAACCCTCCCACCCCCCTGAAATTCAAACATATCACTCTGTGGGCCTGTAGAAGTTTGTATCAATATTACTCCATTCTAGAGTGAAAAGGGCCTCAGAAAGAGACTCCATTGCCAGTCCACCACGACTAACTTCTTGTTTAACCTTTCATGGCTTCCACTGTCTGAACAGCATCTAGAACTCTCCTCTGAGATGCTGGGCATACATCCCGACAGTAGAAAATCCAAAATGCGTTCTTGCTCAGTGAACATTGGCACTGCTTGTAAACTGTGAACAGAGTGCTCTTGTCTAACGAGGTTGGCCAAGCAGTCCTGCTTTAGCTGCCAGAGCTTCGTTCTGCTGAATATGGTACTCCTGAAATCTCATCGAGATCCTTTGTGTCATTTTTAAATACTTCTGCAGGCAGTGGTCTGAGCACGTCATCTAGAGGAAGAGGGAAACAGAGGGCTTCAAATAGTGATTAAAACTTCCCCAACAGGACCCAAAATACAATCATATACAGGGATAAACGATCAGGCGACTGCATCTCATGTTCTGTGTTAAGCCTCAAGATGAGGGCCTGATCGTGCACAGCCTTTCTGTGCAGTGGAAAACGTGAACTTCAGTTTTTGAGTGTTGTCTGAAACATCTTTTAATATTCATTCTCATGTGCAAGTCTTCATGGAAAACATCTAAGATCTAGGAGATATTACCATTTCATCCTTGGGCTCCTCTTGCAAAACTGAAGTACATAAAGCATTTTATTTTGCAATAAATACTAAATCTGTTAAATTAGTATCTTCTTTTTTTTAATTCCATTTACAATCACATACTATTTTTGACAGACAAATATGGTCTGCTGTGTGCTATCTCAGTTTAACCTTTTTTTTGACCTTGTTCCTATCAGCTCTATCAGTCTTGTACCTGCTTGGTTAACCTTCACAAAAGCAACCAGAGTACCCTCTGAAGTTCTATCAGTCAGCTGGGCAGGGAAGAAAATACCAGGGCCTATTCTACACATGGTATTATTTTTTAATTTAGAGGTTGGGGGTTGTTTTTTTTTTCTTTAAGTGTAGGAAAAAAAAGGTACGAGATTATTTTTGAGCAACAGTTCTACCGATCGGATATTCTGTATTGTGGTTCTAAACCTTGCTATCACTGTAAAAGCTAACAAATTTAGCTGGAAAGGAAAGATGACCACTTTGCATGATTACTAGAAAACCAGAAATTGCTTTGCTTATGCTCAGTATAAAGGGACGCGAAAAGCAGAGGGGCTGAAAATGAAGAAGACAAAAACCCACGCAGCTATGGCCAACACCCACCACCTGCCCGTCTCTCTCGACCTGGCATCAGCTACAGCAAAACCTGTTAAGCAGGAGTTAAGTCTGAGTAGGAAACAAATTCTGGAACTACCCCAAGCCGCTTCTCCCAGAGGGTGTGGTATTTGCGATAGGTGCCCTGCCCAGGGAAGTTTAGACTTGCAGTGCAGACTTGCTGTAGAGAAAGAGGTCAGAAGCTGTTTTTTTTCAAATGCAGAATCTCCAAGGAGATTCATGGAAGTATTCACGTTGATTTTTTAAGAAGAAACTACAACTTTAAATAGGAACGTAGGAATTTCCATACCAGATCAGACCAGTGGTCCATCTACACCTGTGTCCTGTTTCCAGCAGGGCCTAGAGCCAGATGCTCTGCAAGAAACCCCATAATGGATAATTATGGACAAAACTTCCTGTAAGAAAATTTATTCCTAGCCTCCATCGTTAACAGATGGCTCCTGTACTGCTGGACCTGGCCCCTTGGCAGATCACAGAAGCAAAAAAAGAAAAAGCAAATCAGAATCTGAGAATTTTTTTTGTATCTAAATAATCTTAATTCTCCCCCAGTGAGCATTCTTCGGTACTGGATCCCAGGTCTTTAATGAAAGACTATATAAACCATTATTTTTAAAGAAATTCCAGTGACACTTTGGGTAGCAGAAGAAAAAAGTATAATCCTCTGCTGGAAATCAGATACCATCCCAGAAAGGTAAAGAGGTTGTGCCACTCACACTTCTGTCAGTTCTGTTAACTGACATTCCTTGTAGTGTTCAAGCAATTCAAAATGAGTTGATAAAAGACAGTAACAAGACCTTATCCAGAATAATTCTGACCTCATGTAGTCAATAAAAATTCTACTAAAGCAGATGCAGAGAAGATAAGGGAAACAAGGAACCTGCCTTGGGAAGCGAAGAGAGCTTTGTTTAGTACAGCAGAACAAAAGCTGAAAGGAGACATGATTTTTGCCTGTGGCAGGGAGGTAAACTCTGAGGAGGCAGAAAATGCTCAAAAACTATGGTTAGTTTAAAACGTCCGTTTTTTTTTCCCCTGCCAGCAGAGTGAAGCAAAGGTTATTAGACTTTTAACCAACCAAATGACGAGATTCTGAAACAGCCTCTCAACAGGAAAGGAGAGGCAAAAAACATGCAACTAATCTTATCTAGAGCTTAATCTTTTTTTTGCAGATTTTTGCTCCACGTGATGAAGCTCCCTGCAATGCAGAGAAGTGGATTTAACAGCCAGAGCTTTGGAGGCCTATGTTTCTATGACTCACTGCAACGCAGGGAACGTGGGTAGGTAAACAAGTATTTCAGGAGGACTCTGCCTTCAAAGAACGAGATGCAGGCTGAAGGTGGGCAGCTTCTATGTCCATAAAGATACCACCCATCAAAAGCTGAGGCACAAGAACCTCCACTGATAGCTCAGAGAATGAAATACACAGAACTGCAATAAGCAGCCAATACTCACAGCGAGGTGAGGAAGGTTCCCTCTGTGCATACACACTGAAAAGACAATAATGACAAAACCTCCAGAGGTCATAGCCCACAGTTTGTCTGTAGCTGACGATCTAATACATCAAAAGCGCTTGGCTTGCTTTGGTTGGTTGGTTTCTTTTTATAGACAGACTGTTAGGTGCAAAGAAGTATTTGTCATCACCTTTGGACATATTTGGAGAAGCAAAACTATACACAAGCTATTTCCTTTCCTTCCACTAAATCGCTTCCTTTCTCACTTGGAAGCTACATGCCAGACACCAGTACTCCACTAAAGACTGCTAACTATTTTTTTAGCTAGATGAAAGATCAAAACATTCTAAGTTGCTTTTGAAATTTGAATGCTACACAGCAATTCTACCAAAGGGTCATTAAAAGCATTTACCTACCTCTTCTGGTTTAACCTCTCTGCTAGTGAAATCCTTTATGCAATCCAGGAAACAGTTTTCTGTAAGTTTATTGTATGTTCCAAGAAACTCCTTGAACTATAAATAAAAATTGTGCAATGAATATTAAAAAAATTACATTAATTTTTCTTACACAGAGCTCCACAGGCCATCTGGTGACACTAACATTTAAAGGACAAGTCACTATTAAAATTTACTCTCAGTCAGAAGATCTCAGCACCAAACGCTCCTAGTACTAAAATCAGATACTATACTGTGTCTGTCCATGGTCAAATGTTTAAAGTTTGGTTGCTACACAACTAGTCTTAGAAAAAGACATATTACTAGACAAAGTAACATAAGATATTCAAAGCCACCGCTCATGAATACAGCATCTTACCTGCTTGATCTGATCAGCTTCCGGTATTTGTCCAGCCATATTCCACGGCCTGTGATTCAGTCACCTATTCTGAAGATAAAAGTTGAGTTTCACACAAAAAAGCATACATATGAACTACAGCATTTTACCACAGAATTGAAGTTTATACGTCCTTGAAGTGTGTTTAAATGCAACTTTGCTACCAAACTTTCAAGCCATCCACTTGAAGGAAAGTCACCTATTTGGAATTTATTCAGTTAGAAAAGCATCCAAGCTAATTTCAGGTATGAAGCCTTCCCAGCGCCACCTGTTAACTGCTGTCCTTTAAACACTTTTTAAGCAGTTCAAACAGTTAAAGTAACTTTTTTTAAAAAACAGGTATTTTATAAATGCTTTCAAACTCACAAAGTAAAAGCAGCGCAGGAATGGGGGGAGAAGCAAGCAATAACATTTTCTAGCCTTATAGTTTCAGTGACTTTAGATGTCACCTACAAAAATAGTAAGGAAAAAAGGCAAGCATAAAATGGTAGCCACTCTGAACAGACACAGCATAAGCCAGCTTGCATCAGAGAAGCAGACACCTGGTTTCTACGTAGCTGCATTCTCACCAAACACGTAAACTAGAGCAAATGTTCTGGACATTGAATATAGTGAATTAAATGCAACAAAACATAAGAATGGCCTTAAAGGAAGAGAAATAGACAAAGAGAGAGGGAAGAATGAACAGGCAGGGATCCAAGAATTTAAGGAAGCATCTTCCAGGAAGACTCACAGAACTAATCCAACACAGTAAACAAGGCTTTAAAGCATCCCTGCAGGTTTCATAGAAGAATACGGAAAGCTAGTCTTCCCTTAATTTACATATTAATCTAAGATCTATCACAGATGATAACGCAAGCTAATATTACACACTGACGAGAGCAAGACCCTTCAGTTTAATTCACATCAACTTGCGGAAGAAAAATTAGCACTGAAGTGTAATCACTTTGTGAGAACAGCTCATTTAGCCCTTTAGCAAGGGCTACTTAGGATTAACCTTGTATTATGCTTTGCCAAATTCTGAGCAAGACATTCATGTTGTAGAAAGTTTAAACTGTTCCAGTCTCTCAGCAGGGGGGAGGGAGAGGGTAAGCAAGCCTTCTGAACAAGAACAAAAAGACATTAATAATTATTTCTACAACAGAAAGAAAGCTAAGCAACTAAAAATAGCACTATGGAGCTCTCACAAGCCTGCACTCTCCCTACACCCCCTCCTAGCAGCAGAGCGATTTTGACATCTGCCTCTTAACATTACACTTTATCACTACACAGGATGCCAGTTCAGGGGCTGGAGGTAAAGAGCACATCCGATTCTTGGATTCAAGACACATACCCACATGACCAAGAGCTCCTCGAGGGCTGACAGGTCACACTGGTTACTCTATACAAGAACCTACAGAATACGGTTGCTCAGAAGAAATAAGGCGTTACTCAGGTTAATGCAAACCTCTAACTTTTTTGAGGAGAAGCGGACACGACTGTCATCTGGGACAATTAGTGAAAATGGATGGCAACTCCACTCTCTCATTTCTCAGCCCATTAAGAGGAAAAATCAATTACAATTCTATAAATTCCGATTAAGTAGATTATTAAACAGAGAGTTAGAAGCCGCAGAGAACAGGAAAGACTTCTGTCCTCTCCCAAGCACAGAAGGCTGAAAGCTTCAACTGTCAGTGCCGTTTTCTCACGCTCAGTATTGCTTCATTACACTCGTTTATAACAAACCTGATCTTTTGTTCTCCTGTGACTCGTTTGGCAAGCTTAAAGTTACAGTTTTACTGAACTGCAGTTCCACAAAGCTCTCGCACTTGGCAATTAGCTTTAAAACAGATTTAAAGCAGCACAATGGCACTATCTGATTTGCAGTACCTGAAGCACTTGTCCCTCTACAGGTATTTTACACTTTTGACACAGCGGGCAGTGAAATTACACGGCTCTACTGCACCTCTTCAGTAGCCATAAATTACAGGCAGTTGCCTTAACATCTAAAATTGCGCTACTGAACATTCCCAGAAATGTGCATATCTGATTTATTCTTAACATATGTTAAATGTATCATTTCAAGTTTGTCCCCCTTCCCTCCAGTCTGCGAAACAAGCCCAAAAAAAGGCAAGAAAGAGCCCATTACAGGGCTTGGTGCCTCGACTAACACACCACACACCTTCTTGCATCGCTGCACAAACAGCTCCAGCACGCTTCAGGTTTAAGCCTACGCAACCTGGATTACTCTCCTCTGGGCTAAACGTGATTTGAAAATTTGGCATTGCGTTTCTACACACGTCACACTGAAGGAAGCAGGCATCTCTGAATAAACCTCTGCAACAAGGGCCACGTGGTCGGGATGTGCTCATTCACCAGAAAAGTAGCAAAAGTTGTGAGGTCTCCCTTGGTGAAAGGCCCTGCAGCTCTTCCAAATATCCTCTGATGTTCTAAAGAAACATTCTTTTAAGATAAGCCTCTCTGAGCAAAATTAGCAGTTAAGGATAACTTTAGGCTTTGATTTCTCATGGGTGCAATGGGTTTTCCATCCTCTTCCTGAAGATAGTAAAGGCTTTAGCCTATTCGGACCTGTTCTCTACGTAAGACCCATCCCAGCTCCCAGCCCTCTTTTAGAATCTGGAAAATGCCTCTAATATTTCCTTCTGCTGTGGCTGCCACTCCCATTGCCATGGAAACATGACATCACTACAGCGTGACAGCTTTTTTTAAAAAGGTAAAGCCAGTTTATTAAATAAAAACGGTGATTAGGTTAAGGATTCCTAGCTAACCTGGGTCAGTCATCTATCTGTTTCCACAGCAGGAGGAACAGGAGCCGGAACTGCAGAGGTCAGAACTCCTCCAGAGCTTCTCATGTGTGGGAACACAGCTGCCCCAGCTGGATCTCCAGACCTTCAGAAGCCAAGGGCTCATGAGCGCAACTCCTAAGCACTAGTTACTGGAACAGAGCTTTTGATTATTATTACTGTACTGCTGGGTGGCTGAAATGCCTGCCTCCATTTAACAGCCTGGAGTTCCCACAGGTGAAACGTGCACTGCAAGCTACAGTGAGGATGTTTCTTTCCCGCTGATGTAATCAACATGAGCGTCTTATTACCTAATCTTGAGTCAACAGTATCCTTTCCCATGGAAACTAAACAAGCCCTGTGTTTTGGGGTTTTGGTTTTTTTCCAACCTTTGTGCAAGGAGCTACATTTTACTGCGGGAAGGGTCTGTGGATAGACACCATGAATCCATCACACTTGTTATCCCGATTAACAATCTGAATTAGGTGAAGGTATGACCTACTCTACGCATACAAGGCTGCAATTTTTTTTTTAAACATTTGCTTCCAATTGTACACACAGAACACCACCCAAGTGTTTCTGCATGCATGCAAAACGGACAAAGAAGAGTAAAAAGATCAAGTCAAAGAAACGTGTCAAGACAAAGCACGCACAGCCTGTAGAGAAAGTGCGTTTTTTTATAGTTGGGAATTACTAGGCTAGAACTTGATTGCCATCAGAGTGAAAAAAACCCCATTGATTTAAAGAGCTCTTTTACTGAAACTAATGAAACGACAAATACCTATGAAACCAGCAGGCTGCTAAACTAATCACGTAAAATTCAGGCCAAGAGGCAACTTAACACCAAACTCACGGTGCTGTGTGGCTGGACAACCCTCCGTCCCGCGCCAGCCCAGCGAGGCACCGGCGACAGACGCGCTGGGGAGGCAGAGCCCGGCTCTCCCCGTGCCCGCAGCGGGTCCAGCCGCTCTCCTGGACTGCTGTCTGCTCCTGGGCTGGTGTGTGCGATGCAGTGAGACAAAGCAGCTTTCCTCTCGCCCCGCACGCCACGGCCAGCCTTCAGAGGCTGACGGCGAGCTGAGAAAGGGACTGGTCAGAGGGCGGCTGGATAGCGAGATGTACCTGGAGCACAGGCTGTTATAGCTCATGATCTCGCAGCTGCGGGCTAGACCCTGCTCTGAAGAAATAAGAAGTCAAATGGTGGAAGTCTCCTGAGGCCAAAGGTGCGGGGAGATGTCTGAGACCAGGCAGGCCGAGAGCCTCGCCAGGAAGGCTGACCACACGCAACGAGGGGGAAAACACCAATTTCTCCATCAGGAGCCTCCTGTCCGGGTTAGGCGAGGCCTGGCCGAGACGCGTGACCCAGCGAGAGCGAAGCCACAGCTGGAGATGAAACAGTTTCACCTTGATGTTGCTTTCGGGAGGGGTTTTTTCACTACATGGTCCGGTCCTTGCTTCCAAGGGCACCTTGACTTTCCCCGCCTGGGCAGACGCTCGCCACGCCAAGCTGTGGCCCAGCAGACCCGGCGCCCGCCCCCTCCCCTACAGCCGAGAGGCGGAGAAGACGCCCCGGCACGGGGAAAATGCCCCAACAGGGCCGGGTTTTTCCTCACCCGCGGGCCGTTCTCCGTCCCTCCCCCGGCAGCGGCCTCACCTGACGGCGGAGCCCGGCCCGCCGCCCTCGCAACCCGC
>Ga0065711_1051526_pt1 | contig 10347 bp, 5 predicted proteins | sample Hoacrofraction12_FD_59098 | JGI IMG/M metagenome (GOLD analysis project Ga0065711, IMG submission 59098) | Hoatzin crop microbial communities from Cojedes, Venezuela - Epithelial fraction 12 v2 (version 2) | ecosystem: Host-associated > Birds > Digestive system > Esophagus > Crop | place...
GCCCAGGGAGGCTGTGGAGTCTCCTTCTCTGGAGATGTTCCAGCCCCGCCTGGCCGCGGTGCTGTGCAGCCTGCTGTGGGTGACCCTGCTTGAGCAGGGGGTTGGGCTGGGTGACCCACAGAGGTCCCTGCCAACCCCGACCAGTCTGTGATTCTGTGAAGAGGGCCTGTAGCAATCTGGAGTCTGACAAATAGAACGTTCCCCATTTTGAGTCTCCATCCTTCATTTAAAGTGAACAAAAATCCTTCCCTGTTGGTATTGTTTTCTACCTGAGCTTTTACAGAACAGAAGCAAACGTTGCTGATCTGGCAGCACAAATGAAAGGAGAACGAGAAGCGATGTACCAAATGAACTGCCAGCCAGTTCTGATGTTGTTCCGTATTGGGCTTGTGGCGTTTCTGTTGAGCAGGCCAGAGCGCAGCGTTCCCTCACATAATGCTCCCGTCGCTGGAGTATGATTATATCCGACTGTCACAGATGAGGATGCTGTATTGATGTCTCAGTGAATTTCATCCCTTGGTTTGTGTGTCCCGCTCCTCCGGGGAATATCACAAATCCAGTGTTACAGAGTACAGCGGCGCGTTGATTTATCAGCTCCATTAATGATCTGGTTGAGGGGAGAAACAACACATTAGTTAAATTCACAACCGATGATGAACTTTGTGTTGTGAGCACCAGGCAGGGCAGAGATTTAGCACGGAGAGACCCGAGTGAGGCAAGAAACGTAGGCAAGGGGTGGCAAACGGGCACGCAGACACTGCCGTGCTCGCGGTGGCAGACAAAAATGTGAAGAATGGGGATTTGGTGAGAAGCTGGTGCTTGGAAAAAGTAAGGGTTGGTGGGCTGTCTGTGGGCTCCACCAACTGGGGACAAAAGCAGTGTTGCTGTAGGTGGCTTATACTGGCGTATACTGGTGCAACTGGAAAGCAGGAGTGCTGGGTATTTATGTTCTGGAAGACAAAGTAATATTCTAAAAACCCCAAACCCTCCAGGTTGTCAAGCGTCGGCGCTGCTCCGTTGATGGCATTAACGGAAATTCAAGCTGACCCGAGTGCACTGGGGTAAAACCAAACATGTACCCTCAGAAAATCCTCCAACTGAATGTGATTTTAACCACTGGCTTTGGGCTGTTTCGTGTTTTGCATTTCTTTTCTGTGGGTTTTAGCAATGAAAACAAACAACTTGGCTTCACCTTGGGTTGAGCTGAACTTCGCTTCCAGTTGTTCTCTCTTGTTCCCAGGCGTTAGCACAGGTCGTGTACTCTGAGCCGCAGGCGGGCAAGCCGCTGTACTTTTTAGTTTGGGTTTAAAATGTTTGTTTTCTAGCACGATGCAAAACGAAGTGAAGGCTGACTAGTTTCTCTGGAAGGATCTGCACGTGCAGGTATTCCCGCGTGAGATCCCAAGCGCCCAGCCGGTTCCGTAGGTGTCAGTGTGCACAGCCACGTGCTCCGGGTTAAACGCGTGTGTGGTGGGCTGTCGGCCCCTGCCAGTGCGTAACCTCCTCCCCTCCGCTCTCTGGGTTGTGTTCCCGACCTGCCTAATTGTCTCCAGCTGAAACTCTCCCTTAAACGTGAGCTCAGATGGAAAATATGTTTGGGCAAAATGTTAACACGATTTTTTTTTGGGGGGGAAAGCCGCTTTTCTAAAGGAGGAGTGGGCGAGGGGTGGTGTGTTCATTAAAGGAACCAAAGATACTTTATTGTACTGAAGGTACCTGTGGATTAAAAACCCAACTGTGAGTTCAGCGTGTTGAGCACTATGAGGTTTTTTTAACCAGGAGCCGCTTCATCCAGCCTCTAACTTGGTGCCGGTTATCGGAGGGAGGAATGTGAGGATCTGTTTGCAAGGAACAACATTAATTATTTGGGGCTGGACTAAGTAAAAGTAATTTTGGACGCTAACTGAATTAATTTGTCCTCATCGTAACCCCCAGTCCACGCGAGCGGCGCACAGGTTATTAAAAGGCTGTTTTAAAATGAAGCAGAATTTCGCTAGCTCGCTGTTTCTCCGTCGGAAGAAGGATGTTATTTTTAAGATCAGTTGCCAATGTTCAGGTCCTGTTATGCATCTCGCAGACACCCAGTGTTTTGCATTTTGTTTATTTATTTTGAAAATGTTTCGCAATTGATAGTTTTCTTTTTTTTCCTCTAGTTATTTTTTATGTTTGTGCTATACCCTGGGGTACAATGAGGAGTGCGTGCTGCCATTCTGCGTCTGAGCAGTGCCCGGACTGCAGCGAGCGTTAGAGCCCGCAGAAGGTAAATACTGCAAAGGATGTCACAGAAAGAGTCCTGGAGTAACCCAAGCTGACAGCTCCTGGGGGATTTATCCGCCCCTGAATGTTTGCAGACTGCGGAGAAGGGGATTGAGGGCTTGGAGGATCTCACAGACCATGGGTGGGAAAGACTGGGTTCGACCTGGGATCTGAGAAGAAGCGTCTGTTTGAGCAGTCACCCACAGAGGTGGCAGGGCTGGGGTCATCCCTTCCTGGGGGGGAACTCAAAAAAATTCAATTTTGCTTGCTGTGCTTCTGCCGAGGGTCCTTTGAGCATTGGCTGTAGACTAAATCGTTCTTCCGTTTTCATCAGGGGGGCAGAAATGGCGGGATCCCCGCAGAGATACGCAGGTTGTGGCAGTGCTGATGGTGGAGCAGATAAGCAACGCGCCAAGCGTTGATGTAGAATGTAGGTACCCGGGTGCATTTCACCCAAGAGTGAGGGCTTGAGCAGTCGTGCGATGGGGAATCATCACGTTGTCCATCGGGGTACGTGTGGGAGAGTGCAGGGATGGCGAGCTGGACTGAGAGCTGTGAGAGGCAGGTTTGATGTTGGGTGTCCCCCACCCTTCCTCTGCACCCCATGCCATCGTATAGGGCAGGGGCTGAGGCTGGTTAACGTGCAGCGCTGGGGGACGGGATGATATTCCAAGAAAATGGCAAGAACGCTTCCTGCGTTGAGCGCTTGAAGGCATCCCTCGTTCCCCCGGCTGGTATCGGCGGCAGCATCCCTGTCCTCCACCCCGTCTTCCCTAATGAAGCAATGACATGCACAGACGTGTGCTCGCTCCCAGTAACGCCGGGCGGTCGTCACTGGTTCACGCAGCACCTTTGCTGGTTTAACAGGAGTTGTCCTCCCGCAGAAAGCCCCCGCGGGCGAGGGCTGGGTTTGCACCTTGCATGGTCAAGGAGCTCCTGCCTGGGCTGATGTTGTTTGTATTCCAGAGATTTTTGCCTGTCAGAGGGGTGTGTGGGCAGGAGAGACGGGCTGGGGGTCGGGGGGAGAGCGACGCGCTGAGCAGCAGAGGCAAACTCTTAAAAGCAGTTTTTCGTAATTTGAAGGTGAATTGTGTTCATCGAGTTGCAGTGGGCTTCAGGTGTTCCTGCCGTTTGATGTGTTGTCAGAAGAGATCGGCTGCTGTTTTGGAAGATGAATTTATACAATTCAGATCACACTCGTCGGGCTTTTTTTTGTTTTCTAGCGTTTCTTGTTTTACTAATTGCAATTGTTGCACGTCCTCTAATCTATTATACTTTTTAATAAGGCATACAGTTCATGATTTAAGTGGTAGTGTTCTGATAATTAGATGAGTTATTTTTGTCAGTGCTGATTAGTTGGTAAGTACAGATTAATCTGTGAAGCCGCGACGCGGTCCCGTGGCACCTCTGTTTCAGAGAGGTGAAGCGGCGCTTGTCTCGCTTCATCCCTGGCAGCGGCCGGAAGGTGCTGATGAATTATAAAGAGGGTTTGGAAGGCTCCAGATCTCGTTTCCCCTATAAAACTCACCACGTTGAGGAAGCGCCGGCGGGTGGAAGCTGGGACTGATAGGTTGAAATGGCACCGGGGGCCACGGGGGTCTGTACCCCAAGCAGGGTTTTGGGGCGTGCAAGCAACATCTCGCACCTTGCAGGGCATGAGCCCACTGTTTGCCAGATCCGTCCTGGAAAAGCTTTGCCCCTTCAGAAATAGAAACCTTTGGGTTTTCTTTAAGAAGCCTCTTTTTTTATCCGGCTGGAGTTAATTGCGGCGCAGGACAATGTGGGCTTTGTGTGCCCGTCCCTGCGCCGGGGACGGCTTCTCCTCTCCCCCTCGCCCAATGCTGACGGCGGAGCTGTTCGTGATGCAGAAGCTGTTTGCGGGATTAAGGACTTTTTAGTTCATTTGCAGACTGCTTAATGAAGGGTGTGGTGGTCGAGGGGAGGGAGCGGGCACCCGCAGACTGCGATGACTCAAGCGCAGATATCTGCGGGGTGAGACATCCCGGCATTCCCTGTCCCCTGCGAAGCAGACTGAGTGAAACAGTTGATAAGCCGCGGTGTAATTAAGCATGTGTTTTTGGAGTTGCAGCCTTCTGCCTTCTCCGACACGATATGAACCGTGCTGCTAGAAGAGATTATGTAGTTGGAGCTGAGCCATCACATTATTCCAGACCAGATCTCTGGGAAGAGGGAGTAAACCAAATTTTTTTTTGTCACTCGGTCACCCCTACCAAGGAAACCGCAGTGCTCTGTAGTGGCTCATTTTTACTGGAGACAGTTTCAGCCCTCCCTGGTTTAGCAGATGGCTCCAAACACAAATAAGCCTCGGGGATGCCTGTCACTGCCGATGACCCCGGGGAAAGTAGAAACCACATCGGAAATGAGCAGGGGTGAGGAGATGCCTAACATTTTTCTTGAGCAAATAAAAGTGGCGTAGGGACCGCCGGGGTAAGCTTTGTGCATTTATCAGTGCCGCGAGCGCATCTTGAGCAAAGCCCTCGCACCACCCTGCAATGCAGAGGGGGTTCTGGTGCTTGGTGGTTCAAGGGCGCCTTGTGTTAACTGGTGGTCTCTGGTGTATCCGCAGAGGTGTTGTAGGGTTGGCGTGCGTCTCCAGAGCCCCTCTGCCTGAGGACGGGAATCGGAGTCATTGGGATGCTCTCCCTCGAGTTACGGAGGGGTGAATGTGGCACTCGCCGTGGCTTTCGCGTGGAGAGCCAGCGGTAGGCGATGCTGGGAGGGCTGCACGGGCTTTGGAGATGAGTTTGCAGATTAGTGCAAAAGCAGCACAAGGAAAGGATTTACCAAAGAAGAAACAGAGGAGTGGTCCTGAGGGTTGCCATGCTTCCCCTGGCTTCAGCTCTGTTGGGCTGTCAAGTAGATTAGGAGCTCAGCACCTGGGAATGGGGGACTGGAGGGTCTGCCAGGAGGGCAGAGGTGGAGCAGAGGAGACCAATGATGTCTCCATCACCCCACTGCAGTCCCGTAAGGCAGCCTGGGATTTCCAGCCCCTCTTCGCTTGGGCTGCGGCGTTGGAATTGGCATGTTGTACGAGAAGTGGCTCGTGCTTTATGCACGATCTCGCCGCTGCTGGAGAGGGGGGTCAGAGTGTAAGTCGGTTAAGCGGCCGGATTGCCCTGCTATGTTTGCCACGGGATAATGGAAAATTCCTGCGAGGAGCCTTGCTTGATCTGGGGCCAGAGGAAACAGGATGAAGTCTATTCCACCGGCAAAATGATAGAAGAGTACACTGTGCATCTTCCGGCGCCCGCTGCCAATGTTTTTATAGGCTGGAGATTTTATTTTGAAGAAGAAAAATAAGCATGTGCAAGGCCAACCTGCGGTCGTGCCAGGCTTCTTGCCTGTGTCCTCTCGCGCTGCCTGTGTGCCGTTCCTGTGTATAGTTTGGGAGGACCGCACGCACAAAGCCCCCGATGGCTTCGTTTTCTGATTCCCAAGACGATGGGAGGAATTCAGGGCTGCGTGGGTCCCCTGCGGTCGGTGTCCTGACGCGGCATACCAAGCACGTCCAGCCTGCGGACACCGATGGGAGCCTTTCAGGGTCTGCAGGAGACTTTGCATCCGCTTGCTTTCATAAACTGGGTTTGGGTCCGTGCTTCTCCGTGGAGATTTAACTCCACAAATTCGGATGGTGATTTTTAAAGGGAATCTCATAAAACTAGTGTCTAGCAGAAGTCTTTGAAAGCAAGTTTTAATATCTCTTAGAACTTTGTGACGCCTTCGTGTTATAAAACCATTTGTGCCGTGAGGCTTTAGACTGAAGGATTCAACTTGCAGTTCTTAGACTGTTATCGTTAATAAAATGACTTTGCACTGTGATAGCCCCTTTCGTTCAAGGATCTAAAAGTACTTAAAAAATGCTAATGACTTAAGCTCCTTGATAGCTCTTGAGTGCAGCTCTTTGTACAGGAATTTGGTCCAAAGCCTAGTGAAGTCGGTGGGAAGATGTCCATGTCATTAGCTCAGGCGAATCCCTCAATCTGCCTGTTCCTGCTTGTCCCATCTGCAGCCAGAGCTAATGGCACGGACGTCTTCCCATGCCAGGAGCCTTCGTCCTTTCCCGTTGGGATTTTTTTCTTGAGTTTTCTCCCCTGGTTCCACTGTTGAGGAGCACATGGAGGTACATTCTAGGCAAGGGAGGGGGACATAAAGATTTAGGGCTGTCCACCTATCTTGGCTGCTGTTGAGCTCTGACTGAGGGTGATTTAAGAAGAGTCTGGGTTGGAAATAACAGAGAATAATCCAGTAAGAGAAAGCCCTGCGACGATGCAGTGTTGAGCAATAGCTCCGTGCTGTTTGCATGCCGCCATGGTCCGGCTCAAGGAGCAATGGCTTCCTCCAGGAAATCTGCGGCACTGGGAAGAGTTTAACCATTTCTCATGGCTTCCAGTCCAAGGCCATCCCATGAGCTTTATTTCTTCAGCCGTTAGAAGTTTGTTGGAGGGTTGCCATCCGTTCAAACGTTGAGGATCACGCTTTGGAGAAAACAGCTCCTTCTGCTGCGCACTGCAGCTATGGGCTGGAGCAGCAGGGCTGGGCTGTGAGGAAGAGCGCGTTGCTGCTGGTGGAAACTTTTGATCCAGTTCCTGGCTGTTAACTGAACTAACAGGGGAATTCTTCTTCTTGCCATGTTGAAAAAGATAAAAGCAGTTATGCTTCTGGCAAAGCCAGAGACACAGGGCGCAGTGAATGTCTTGACACCCCTTTCCTCTTCCAGCTACGTGATGGGTGATGTAACGTCCCTACAGCTGATCAGCCGTGACAAGCTGTATTTTGTGGATTCTCGCTCTTTGTCACCCTGTTACGATCTCCCCTCTCCCCTACCTTTCATTAATTGTCTCTCAAAACTATCTCATTGCTGATCTGATGATTTTTTCCAGGGGATAAGCCTGTTAGACATAATCTGGTTTGCTGAATTTCCTTTCTGCTGGGCGATCTCCTGAGTAGCCGCCTCTGAGGATTTCATCATGTTTGGTATCAGGACGTGGCTTAGTATAAATATTCTGTTTCTTCATGGTTCTGCTGATTAAGGTCTGCTCTTTCTCTGAAGTAAATTGTCTCGTAAAATACTTCTGAGAGGGGAGAGCTTCACGGAGACTTTGGAGCAAATTACATTTACCAGGATGGTCATAATTAACTGCTGATTTTGGATAGGTCAGCTTTGATAGTTCGGGAGCCCAAACGAAGGGAGGAAGAGAGAGGCGGGAGAGGGAAGAGTTATGATCCTCCAGTGTGACGTCTCCCATCCCACAGGGTGAAGGTGGGGGTGTCCCCTTTGGGATGCCCCATGGGGAAAAGACGACAGCCAAAAGCATGTCCCTTCTCCTCTTACCTGTTTCCCCGCCACACAGCAATCAATAGCATCATTTAATCTCCTTCAGAATTTTATCAGAGTTCACGTAACCCGATAAGGACATTTGCCACCATTGCTCCTTTTGAAAAAGCTCATTTTCAGCACTCTTAAAAACAAACCTCTCCCTTTTTATACGTGCCGCAAGGATGCTTTTTCTTTTCCCGGTCCAAATTGGCTCTGGATGGAGGGTCAGGAGATTACAGCTCTGTTCCTGGCGTTGCCAGCGAGTTGCTGAACGAGCTTCAACAATTCATTTGATCTTTCTGCGCCTTGTTCTCGCAAATAAGAATGCTGGTAATAACTTTCTATTGTGAAAGCTCTGGTAATAACTTTCCATTGTTGGAGCTTTTAAAGCTCTCGTATAGAAAGCGCTATACGGGAGTTAGAATAATTATTGTAATCATTTGCAAGCGAAGGCGCTGGAAATAAAAGTTTCTGCGGTATAGGACCTTGGTTCTTGTTAAAGGGAATTATTAGAATAATTTTGGCTGGAATGACCAATAAAACGTGAATAAGCAAGTGCTTCTATTGAATTTGTAGTCGATGGGGAGCTAGATGATGGAAAGATAGGAGAAATGGGTGGAAGATGTAGCTTTCTATTTGAGCCATCCTGGGGAAAAAAAGAAAGCCTCTGCTTACCCTGGCTGATTTTGGTCTTGTCTAGCATCTAGACACCATGGGGGTTCCGTGTACGCATAGGCAATGAGCCAGTTTGGCTATTATTAAACCAAACACACACAAAAAAATCCCTAAAACCCCAACAAACAAAGAAAACAAACCCCAAAATGCAACTGCGCTTGGTCAGGACGTTTCCCCTGTCGCTGCTCCTGCTCGGGCTGTGGCTGCACGGGCTGATCCCATGCGAGAAGGCACCTTTGAGCAGTAACAGCAATGTGACGCTGGCCGTGACTGTCCATACGGTACCTGGATACTGCAGTTATAGGTGCATTAGGATAATGGAGAAATAGATGAGTTTGCTCTATATATTTCTCAACTCCTGGCTTCCACCCTGTCCTTTATTGCTTCTAATTTACAGCTTGCTAAAAATAGGGCTTGGAGAAGAAGTGGAGCTGTTGAGACGGAGACAGAGCAAGACTGTAAATCACTTGACAGCTCATTTCCTTATAGCAAATACCTTACTCTTACAAGTATGTTTAGATTAAGGAAGGGATAAAATGTAGCAAGAACTCTGTTCAGTTACTGCGTGTTTCAGTTACGATTCTTTTTGCTTTAGTAAATAACACCATAAGTAGATAGGATTGGGACAAACACTGTAGGAGAGGCCCGAACTGGACATCAGTTTCTGTCTCTTGACCATCTCGGATGTGGGGTTTTTGGCCGCTGGTGTGGGGAGCCGGGTTGTGGTCAGCGCAGGACCTGGGTGCTGAGGTGCAGCGTCGTGCACGGCTCGGCGGGAGGAGCCGCGATGCCCGCACCGAGGGCCGTGGCTCTAACGCGTCTGGGTTGGGTGGTTTCACCTCCGTGAGGTGATGGAGCATACCCCTCCTTTCCATGTCTGCTCAGCTCTTGTAGCCTCTTTTTTCCCTGACTCTGTTCTCTGCATCCCTTCGAGCCCTGTTCCTGCAGCCAGTGGGAGCTTTGCCGGTAATTCCAGCCGGAATGCGATCAAGACCTTGATGGCTGTTTCCTTTCCTTAGGCACTCAAGGATCTCCAGAGCTCATTGCGAACACCGCTCAGTCTAAGGGGCTCTCTTGAGGCGGGCCAGAGGCGTGACTCAGTCGCCGGGTTGGTTGTGTTCCCTTGGGGTGTTTGCTTTACGCTCTGGCTGGGGACGGGAAGCCGGCAGCCCCAGCTGGGACTGTGTTGTTGGCAAGACACGGGCAGCTCTTTTGGAAGACCGCCATGTCCACCTCTGTCCTCTGCAAAAACCACATTTCAGAGTGAGCTGGTGGAGGTTACCCATATTTTGGTGCATGTTTAGTTTTCTTTAGCACTACACCCCACGTAGCCTAAGCTGCCATTCCCGTTCTTCGTCGTTGCCGTGAAGGGACCAGCCAGACAAAGGCAAATTGTGCCGAGGCTCTGCGGTGTGAATAAGACTCACGGGATCAAGCCTGTAATGAGAGGCTTCATCTTCTGTCGCGGCAATATGTGTTTCAGATGAGTGAAATCAGAGCCTTGTGTTGCTGTGTGGGGCTCCTGCTAATCAGACCCAGTATCGGAATGCCGCGCTGTTTTTTCACAGCAAATATTTTGGTGGTGTTACACGCAGCTGGGTATTTGCATCCTTTAACAGCAGCTTGGGAGAGATGAGTCCTGCTTCCAGATCTGACAATAACCCGCGATAAGATCGCAGACAAGGCTCTTTTTTCACCTGAGCTGCTGTTTCCCGACCTTACCATCTTTGCAAGAAAAATGCTATATGACAGCCAGGGGTTATAGCGTTGCCTTAGACTCGCGCTATCTGTCTACATTGCACAACAACGAGAAAAAGGAGTTATCGGTGTCCCGGGAGGCAGAGAACAAATTTAGGTCCCGATCTTGCATATGCTTATACAGCTAATTAGCTGTACTCAATGGAGCCCATTCAGCCCGTAGCACTTGTCCTTCATCTGTTCAGGACCGCGTGTGAATGCTTATTGAAACGCAAAGTCAATTGGCGCATTGTTGCACGTACATTATTTCTTATGGGCTTGTTTGAAGCGAGGAACAGTCTCTCCATTATAGAATCTTTTTTTTTTTTTTTTTTTTTTTT
>Ga0065711_1012537_pt1 | contig 10346 bp, 10 predicted proteins | sample Hoacrofraction12_FD_59098 | JGI IMG/M metagenome (GOLD analysis project Ga0065711, IMG submission 59098) | Hoatzin crop microbial communities from Cojedes, Venezuela - Epithelial fraction 12 v2 (version 2) | ecosystem: Host-associated > Birds > Digestive system > Esophagus > Crop | place...
TAAAACACTGGAACGGGTTGCCCAGAGAGGTAGTGGAGGCCCCATCCCTGGAAACATTCAAGACCAGGTTGGACAGGGCTCTGAGCAACCTGATCTAGTTAGCAGTGTCCCTGCTCGCTGCGGGGGGTTGGACTAGATGACCTCTAGGGGTCCCTTCCGACCCAAAACTTTCTATGATTCTATGATAAATGCAGCAGTGGCGCTCATTTTTACTGACTCTCGCTGCCAGACTGGGGTCTGACCTAAACGTGCCTTTGATGTCTATTTAATGTATAGCCTGGTAGCTTGTCACCATCTTTAACTGCTACAGACCGGCACTTCACATGTGCCCAAGCCGATCACAGCGCATCTGCTGCCTGCCCCTTCGCACCCGTCCCCGCCACGTGCTCCATCCCCACCACGTGCTCCATCCCCAGCCTCCCCTTGTCTCCTCCAGTCCCTGCCCGATGGCATCTGCCCCATCCCTCTCCCGCCCAGAGAAAGCCCGAACAGTGATGCGTTTCCTCCAGCCCTCGATGCGATAGCGTGAGTGTGGTGCTGCACCTCGTGCGAGCCGGTCTGGTGGCACACACCGGAGCGGGGCGATAACCCGCCCCACACCCTGGAGAGGATCATCTGCCCCAGTGTTGTGTGAGGATCTCACTTCTGAGCAAAATCCAGCTGCGATTTCATTAAAGACGCGCTTGCTCCTTGTGCTCAATATTTAATTTAACAGGAGTGTGTGTGTTGAGTTCAGGGTGTTGATTAACCATGACTCCGAGATAGAGGGAAATTACTAATATGGGAAAGTGCAGTCAGTATTTCGTGGCAAAGAGTAATTGAGCTAACAGTTGACATATGGAGCTGTGTGGGCAAACTAATTAAATTTTACATCTTCCCAAGCATTTGTGAATTTTATAAGCGTTTGATTTATATATTAATTAAACCTCAGAGTGAAATAAAGAGGACATAACTATTTATACTGCAAATGTGTCCATCAAGAGGAAGGGCTTTAATGTATTTTCAAGCAGATACCAGAGTACCTCTGCGAGTCCCCAGCTCAGCTCAGCGGTGGCAGAGCAGGCCGAGACCATGACCCAGCCCACGAGGCTGGTCCTGCACTGGCACAGGGTGCTGAGCACCCAGGTCTCAGCCCGCTGCTGGACATCCCTTTGTCCCCTGCGGTCCCTGTTCCTCCTCTTCACCATCAGGAGCGAGCTCTGTGCTCTCCAGGGGGTTGATATCTCCCTGGTGGGCTGCAGAGCCCGAGTTTCCCGCTGATCTGGGTGCTTTGCAAGTAGCTAGTGAGAAAGCTTATATGTGATTTAAATATTTATCTGACCCATTAGCAAGGCGCTAGAGGTGGTTATGGTGTGTCCTGGGATGACCTTGCTGAGGATTTCTGGAGTTGTCTTATTCACGTGATTTCATCTCTATAGGGAACTTGTGTTGTGTGTATTTGCAGCTGGACAGAAGGACACCCGGGGCTTTTATGGTGGTCAGCATCATTTTCAGCCTGGTTGATGCTCTGATAGAAGGGAGTTTCTGAAGTTACGGGATCAGTCCTGTGCCTTGGGGTTTGCATTCTGGGATCTTGGGTGAGGGGCCATTTCTGCAGCGGGGAGAAGATGGTATTTGGGTCCGCTGACAGTGAGATGTCCCAGAATGCCCAGCCCTGGCCCTGATCTTTCTTTTAGGCTGTCAATGCGCTCCCCACTCCCTCACATCTCTCTGGAGGTCAGCACACACAGAATCATAGAATCATAGAAACATAGAATGGTTTGTGTTGGAAGGGACCTTAAAGGTCATCTAGTTCCAGCCCCTCCTGCAGTGGGCAGGGACACCTTCCGTCAGACCAGGTTCCTCAAAGCTCCATCCAACTTGGCCTTGAACCCTTCCAGGGAGGGGGCAGCCACAGCTTCTCTGTGCAACCTATTCCAGTGCCTCACCACCCACAGAGTGAAGAATTTTTTTCTTATATCTAATTTTATCTCCCCTCTTTCAGTTTAAAGCCATTACCCCTTGTCCTATCCCTACGTGCCCTTATAAAAAGTCCCTCTCCAGCTTTCTTGCAGGCCTCCTTTAGGTAGTGGATGGCTGCAATAAAGTCTCCCCGCAGCCTTCTCTTCTCCAGGTTGAACAACCCCAACTGTCTCAGCCTGTCCTCTGAAGAGGTGCTCCAGCCCTCTGATCATTTTTGTGGCCTCCTCTGGACCCGCTCCAACAGGTCTATCTCGTGGGTCTGTTGGGGGGAGCCTGGTGCTGGGCTGACACTGGGGCAGCTCTGGGAGGTGCAGGGCTGGCTGGGGGTTTCTGCCTGTGCTGGGATGAGCTGGGAGCCTTTCCGGAGCAGGAACACTGGGTTTTGTTCTAGGGCTGAGTGCTTGGGCTGCTCCTGCCTGGGGCTATCTGGCTTACTGCTCCAGCAAGAGTCCCTGCTGCTCTCCAGGGCCACTCCTGATGAGTCATCAAACTGCCCCTTACTGTCCTGTACGGTTTATTCCCAGTGGTTATGATGCCTGTAAAATGCTCTGATTCCACAAGAAAAAAAAGCAATTTAGAGAAAATGTTTCTGTTCTGCTCTGTGGCAATTTCTCCCAGCAGCACAGGTGATGGGGCTGTGCCATACCACTTGCATCTGTTTCTATATCCCTGATCATGCTAAAAAATGAATCTACCCTTTATATTCCTGATTACTGATGGGTTATTTTTGACTCTTTTGGATGGAGAAACAGGAGCTGTTTGTGTCGGCAGTGATATAGGATTCAGAAGATATTAAATTTTGGTAGGAAAGTGGAATTACAGCTAAAACATGAAAAATGAAACATGAAACATAAAATGTCTCTTAAATTTTTGTAAACTATTCATAGCAGGTGCACAGCTGATATTCAAAGCTATCAATACTATGAAATAGATGGTAGCTGTATTTTAAGAGTCATTCTGTGCACCATCTCGCCATCCCACCTGCCCTCCGGGGACTCCATCAATCTTGTGACCAATGATTCCCGTTCGCGGTGTCGGTGATTAACGTCTTGACCCGCTGGAGAGGAAGGATTACAACAGCTTAGTGTTTGTGTGCACTGCAAGTTGGGGGTTGCGGGGGCAGGAGCTACCAGGACCAGGCTGAAATTAAACTGGGAGGGAAAAGAGGGACTGGTGCTCAGTGTCAACTGGTTTGAAGATTCAGTGCTTTGCAGAGCGTCCTTCCCAGAAACCCTGGGGCAGGTGAGATGCATGAGGCACAGAGGCTCCATGTCATACGGCACAGGTGGAATCATGCTGCCTCCTGCAATATTGCGTGTTGAACTGGTCCCTCAGCTCCTCGCACACTCAAGTGAGCTCTCAGACCCTGCAAAAAGGCAGCAGATTTCCTGCGGGCCAGGCCCTGCCCTGGCTCTGGAGAAGGGTTCGCTATGGGAGAAGCCAACACCTGCTGAAGCCCTTTCCCCTCCGCCTGGACATGATCGAAAGGTATTCATTGTGCAGGGACAACCTTGTGGGAAATCGAAGCTACCGGGGCGCACGCTGCCTGGGCTCTGAAACTCAGATTTGCTGCATGTACGTGCTTGTATTTGGACGACACCAGGGGCTAATCCACCACGAGTGATTAAGCATCCATAATTAAATGGTTGACAGCATCTGTAGCAGGACTCATGGTATTGATGATCCCTGGAAAACCTTGGGACAAGCACGTTCTCGGTAAGGATAATGTCACCCGTGGTCATACAGACCAGCATCCCTTTTCCACACGGGATCTCGAGATCAGCAACAAACACACCAACACATTTCCACCCAGTTCAGCCTGACTGTTAGTACACCTGGGAACAACTCACATCTCTTTACACAGCGCTACATTTCACTGGCATTTTTGTTATAATGTTAGAGTACAGCGTGCCATCAGTTTGTGCATTCCTCGTCTACAAATCGATGTAGCTAGCACAACGCGCGGCGTCTTGTGTTCGGTGGGCTCTCGCTGTTTTGCTGGAGGTGCCAATACATTAAGCCTAGGAATGCAACCAGCACAATGAATTTTAATTTCATGTAATAACAGGACCTGCAGATCTCCTCTCCACATGGTATTAAAGGGGACTATTAGAATAGGGTGCTTTGGAAACAGCCGCGCGCTGTGTGATGGAGAGGCAGAACTGGCAGATCACCTTGAAGCCGATCTAATTTGATGCTTCTGGAGTGTCAGAAATCATCCGAAATGGTCCTGTAGTCGATGGGGGCTTTTGTATAATGTCACAGGTAGAATCAATAACGAACCTAGGGCACTAAATTGATGAAGCAATGTAAAATCTAAGCAGCCTCTGTCCTCTACTACCACTGATTGTGCATGGGCACGTGCAAAGCTGCTCTGGGATGTCCTCTGCAAGCGCTGTTTGTCCTGCCGGAGCAGGTACCCGGGCCGGTGCTGCTGCCAGTCCCAGGGCTGGGGCTCTGCGGGAGGTGGGGATGCCCGTCCTGGGACGGCTCCACTCCTCGGCCCCCCTCAGCTCCTGGTAGCATTGCTCATCTTTCCCTGCACAGTCCCTCTGCCCCCAGCTACTTTCAGAGAAACGGGGACTGGAAGAGGTCCCTTGCTCCAAAATAACGTATAAATAGGAAGTGAAAGGTCAAGGCTTCCTACAGAGTGGTTTTGCCCACAGCAGCAGAAAACATAAGGGACGAAAGACTCGTGTGACAAAGCCACTGATCAGCTCCAGGTAGTGTGGCCATCACCTTCGGCAACCTTCTGGTTTCTGCTTCCTCTCTGGTTTTTGCAAACTGGCCTGTCAGACCTCACTTACCGAGAAGACCCATGTGCAATTTTAAAGATGCCGTTAGCTGCCCCCTGTTCCTCCTCCGTCCTAATGTGAAATCTGTCACTGCACTCTATCAGCGCGCCTTTCCGCCTGGGTCGTATCTGAGCTCCAGATTGCTATTGATAGGCTGGATAGCCACGACAATCTTTCGGAAATTTGTGATCTGGTGCTGGCGTATTTGATGGATAACACTTGAAATACAAATGTCAAAATGCATTTAGTTTTTTTCCATTTTCTAACTCGCCCTGGAGAAAATGCAAACCCTTTTTGACAGAATCAGTTCAGGAGCCTCCTCTAAGCCAGGCCCTGAGTGTTAGGAGAATCTGCCTCTTAAAGCCATATAGATCCATTGCTGTTGTATAAAAAAAATGCACTTTACCCGGAGGCAGAATTACTTAAGAAAATCCTGACATGATTAGACACCACTCTCTTCTGAGAAAAAAGTAAGTATACTATTAAAGGATAACGGAGATGCATAAACTAGCAGTATTTAAATGACTTGATATCTCAGTTCTGAAACATCAGTTTGGCATGAGAGCATGAGGAAGGACTTGATTATTTTCTGGGTACGGCTGTGCAGCTATGCCGTAGCCTGAATATGTTCTGCTGGAAGCACTCGCAGATGCAGCAACTGCCCTTGACCTGCTGACATGGGGTATATTTAGGCTCTGGGTCAGTAAAGTTCATGAATATGGGCTTGAACAGCTGATAACAATTAATAAATAGATTGATAACAATTTATGCATGTGCTTTAGCATGCAAGAAGTCCTTTTGCCTTAAATGAGTATAATGATATGAGTTAAACGATTGTCTTGTAGTGCCAAAAAGCCTGGCCCCACCATTCCGCTGGATGACACACAAATTAAACACAAAGCCAGCATCTGACCCCAGAAGTGCATAGGGCAAGAGTGAATGGAATGAGTTAGCAACACGTGTCTGTGCTGCTCAGCAATAAATATTTAAGCGTATTTCATTTTATAAAGTCAATAGATTTAAGCATAGCCTTAAACACCGAGCCCCATCAGGGCCTTAGTTAAGGGTGTTAACAGACTGTAGGGCCTGTAGCCAGTGGTAAGCTAAGAATTTTATATGCACATATCACCAAATGCAAGCTTAAATCAGAATACTTTTGGAGTCGAGATAGTTTATTAAATAATACTTCACACATGTAGATGATTATATGTCGACAGTGTGGAACCTTTCAGACTTCAGCCTTTAACCATACCCGAAAGGCTGAGCCCGTAGCAGGTGGGTAACCACAGCTCTCGCTGGCTGGGGCAGGTCTGGGGGGATGGTGTGAGTGTTTTGCATTAGATCGGATCTTGGATCCAACCAGCTTTGATAGCTCTTGGGATTACGTGTGATTAACCAGCCCAGCCACAACATGTCACCAGCACTCCACACAAGCAGCTCCGCTGCTGCTCCTCTGTGCCGGCGAAGAGGGAAAGCATCACATCCCACCGCCTGGAGAGGTAAAAAGAGGCTCAAAAGACAGGGAAGAGACTTGACGGGAAGATGATAAGGGTGGAAATGGAGATTCCTGGAAAAATGATCGCAGAGCGGGTGAAGGCAGCGGCAGGTCAGGTGGGAGCTCGCAGAGCTGCGTGGGTGCGAGGAGAGGAGCCATCCTGGTCCCTGGGGTGCCCTGGCACCCCAGCACTGGGCTTTGTAGGCTATGACTTATAATCATTCAATTCTTCATCTTTGTTTTCTATTCTAAGGATTGATTCTCCTACTGGTCATATTCAAGCCTCGCCTGCTCAGAACCAAAACCACTCAGTACACTGATGAATTCCCCTTCCCAGCGCTAGATCCAGCAGTGGGGGTGGCAGAGTCACGTGCCCATTCCCTCTGTATTGCAGAACAGATGCTGCGCCTGAGAAGGGGCTGAGCTCCTGTGGGTCCTTTCCTCCAAGATCCAGGGGGTCCCCAATGCCTGTGGAAATCCCTTGGTCAGGTGGCTGGATGCGCATTTAGCTGCCTCCTCCCATTCTCTCTTTCCTCTTCCCTCCTTTCCTCTCCCACGGCTGCAGGAAGGGCGGCTGAGAGCCATCCTCAGCAGCAAGCAGTGAGTGTTTACCAGCAGAAACGCTTTGTTAGAAATAAAATGCCTGGAAATAATGGAGCCTCGGCAGCTACATGCAAGTGTGAAGAAAACACATCCCAACGCAACGAGCAGGGAGCCCTGATAGCACATGACCTTGATCAGGGGCTTGTAATCATTCCTGGCAGAGTTTGCTCATGAGGATTAGGAAACGTGGGCAGCCCGTTAACCTGTGCCGTCCGGGATCCCCATGGCTGAGCATCAGGAGCACGGAGTGGCTGAAAGAGCCTCTACAGCTCTCAGACACCCACGCTGGGTCTCACAGCACTGGTGGGGATCAGAGCTTTCACTCGAGATCCTGATGGATTTGGAAGGGGCACGACGCAGCCCTTTCCAGCCCTGTAGTGCAGCTCCCTCCTTCCCACCATGGCCCTGGCAGGGTCACTGGTTTATGCCACTGCTTGGCCCAACGGCAAGGGAGTCTGTCAGTCCTTCTGCAGATGCCTCGAGCTCTGGGGAGCCCAGCTCTGTGGGTTTTGTGTGACCACATTGTTCATGCTGGTACCACTGGGAACAGCTGGGGTGATTGCCAGATGTTTTGGGGGATTTAAGGAGGATAACGTACTGAGAAACAGAACAAGGAATGCACCGCTTCGTGGATTTGCTGTGTTGGTGCCATTGGGTTAGAGTGAGAGGTCTGTAATTCCCAATTTATAGGATAATGTACAGTTGACCTACAGATGTGCATCAGTTTGTTCAAAATACACCATTTTGTGCCTTTATTTGGGGAGAAAAACTGAGAGCAGGGAGAAGGAAACTATTTCTGTCAGACACTTAAAAGCTTAAATTAGCTTGTCTGGCTCTATACAGATTTGGGGACGCTGAAGAAACAGCGTGATTTGGTGAGAGCTGTGACATCAAAGCACAGCACTCGGCACGTGTGATGCCAGGGGGGTCTTGCTGGGCAGCAAGGACCCTGGCAGCCCACCCCAGGAAGGATGCAATTCCCCCGGGCCAACCCCGAGAGGCCCAGCGGCGAGGCTGTGCGTGGGCTGGGGTCTCTCTGCAGCTGGAGGTGAAGGCTTGGCCAGCCAAATTTATCACACAACGCAGCCCGAGATGTGTAGAAAGGTGTTCTGGCTCTATTTTTGTAGAATACTCTTTTTCTCTAATATGAGCTACTAAATAAAATTATTTACTGAATAACAAAGTGGTGGACACAGTAAATAAATACCTAGGGGTATTCATGCTATCTGGTTTCAGCTGCCTGATCTAAAGGCTTGATTTCTGAGTCTCTCTGTAGGTGATGGAGAGAGATGTTTCCCCAGAGCACAGCAGTGATGTGGGTGCTCCAAATTATCCTCCTTGCCCCCCTCCCCGACTCTGCAGAGACACTGATTGTGTGTGATCCCCGGAAGGAAGGAAGCTGCTTGCTTGGTGTCCAGGTGGATGCCCTGGTTTTGCAGTTTCTGAACTATTTTTTGCTGCCTGCCCTCACCCTGACACCCAACCCTCCGGGCTGCCAGCGTTGTGTCAGGCCTGGTTGGCGCGAGCGTGCCGGGGTGTGCGACACGAGCTCGGGAGGCTCCGTGCTGCCAGCGTAAGGACGTCAGCCCGGGAGCAAAGCCGGCTTCTGGTTCACGCTGTCGGAGAGGTAAAACCAGAGCTTTATGCAATGGCGTGTACAGCACGCACAGGCCAATTATCTTGGAAAAGGATTACCGGTGTGACACTGGGATGCAGCTGTGACAAGTTCAACCTCCGATGGCCACTGCGTAAGGTGGTGCTGATGCTAATAAGCAAAGCATCACAAATTGTCGATGAATTGATAAAACCAGGAGGAGGAGCTCCGTACTGGTGATTAAAACATTAAAGTCAGCGTTGATGTAGCGCCAAAACCTCTTATGGGAAATGGGGAGAAGAAGGGGAGGGTGTGGGGCCAGGGTCTCTGGAGTGGCCCTGCCGCGGGCAGTGGGGGTGTGGCATGGGAGCAGCCACGGTGCAGGAGGCACGGCTCCCCAGGGGGTTTACAAGGAGACCCCGGAGGATATTGCCATGCTAAAGCAAAGCGCAAGCCGCATCGCACAGGTGAAGAACAGGAAAAGACAAATTTGAAGCGCTTCTTTTCCCTTGTTGTGTCTGTGTTGAGGATGGGTCGTACAGCTTGGCTCCCGCTGCAGAGCTGTCGCTCAGAGGGAGCCTTGCACGGCACCGCGTTCCGGCTGAGTGACATACGACCAGTGCTGCTGCCAGCCTTCAGCTACGTCACGGTCTCCTGAGCAGCAATACAGGGGTTTTGCTTTCTTAAAACAACGTTTTTAAGTCCAGGACAAGTTCTCCAGGGGGAGAGTGAGAGATCAGGGACTCAGGTCCTTGTGCTGTAGAGTTTCTATCCAAAGTGCCACCTGCCTGTCCCCTCGCTGGAGTCACTGAGTGATGGGATTCACTGTTTGCAGGGTCATGGCCTGTGCCTGAATTGGGACAAGCCCACTGCCTTGGCTTTACTTGTCCTGTAAAACACTGAAATCAGCCAAGAGGTCTCCGTGGACCCTTCTGGGCTGTCAGCAAACAAGCAAGACATCAGGTGAACTGGGAGCAGAGCATGTGGGACAAGATGGACTTGACATCAGGATCTGATCCCATATCCTCAAAATGGCTGAACTTTGTTTTTGCTCTGTGTAGTATACAACCGCTCTGACAAGTGAGCGAGAAAAGCCCACTATATCCTTTCAGCACCTTTTTTCTACATATTTTGCCGTTAATGGGGATGGGAATTCAGGTGGGATTTCGTGGCAGCTCTGCGGGGCTCAGTGACGGTGCTTCTGCAGCCACGAGCCCCTCGGTCCCCGCGCAGGGCTGCACCGCTGTGCCAGCCGTGATGCGCCGACAAGTAAAACAAGTGGATGGACCGCTTGTTGCATTTCCCACCATCTTCTCTTCCATTTTTATAACTGTTAAGCAGGCAAACACAGCTTTTGCAGAAGTCCAGGCTGAGAATTTGTAAAAGCCATCCTGCCCACCCATCTGTCTAAACGCATCTGTAGTGAGAGGCCGACGGCGTTGGCGAACTTGGAGGATGAGAATCCTCCAGGCATCTCCCCCTAAATGACACTTTCAAAGGCAGATCTACATACGTGCCACATCAGAGAGCGCGCGTAAGATCCGGGTTGGAAGAATCACATTTACTAATATTTTCCCCCTCTTTACTCTGGGTTGAAGCACGCTATAGAAGAGGCACAGATGACCAGGTCACACAGTTTGAGGAGATGACAGCTAAGGGAAAATAGATGAGTTCAGAGAAATGGGAGATGGGAGATTCTGAGGCAGTTTTGTAGCGCAGGGTAGGGTTTGCAGGGCGTCATTCAAAAAAAATTGTGGAAAGTACAACTGAAATGATGGAAACAGAACAAATCTCAAGATCCTTTTTTTATGGCAAAACATTACTTTCAGCTAACATTGATTTGATTTGAAAGGGATTTTTAGTAGAGTGAAGAATAAATGAAATATGAACATTTTTT
>Ga0065711_1051527_pt1 | contig 10346 bp, 4 predicted proteins | sample Hoacrofraction12_FD_59098 | JGI IMG/M metagenome (GOLD analysis project Ga0065711, IMG submission 59098) | Hoatzin crop microbial communities from Cojedes, Venezuela - Epithelial fraction 12 v2 (version 2) | ecosystem: Host-associated > Birds > Digestive system > Esophagus > Crop | place...
AAAAAAAAAAAAAAAAAAAAAAAGAGGCTTTCAATAAGAAGACACTGCTAAGAAGAGCCAGTCGCTGCTGAGGCTTGCAGAACCTCTTCCAGTAAAATGAGCTTCAGGGGAAACCCCTTCCTTGAGCCTGGCGTCTGATGTCACCCCTCAGGGCCCAGAAGCCTGGGAAGTACCAACCTTGAGTTTCATTTCCTCAACCAAATCATCTAACTGAAAAAGAGAGTCTTGAGGCAGAAGGCGAAGGATAGAAGGGACAAGCAAGTTTGGAGGGAAATGGTAGTTGGTGCTGCATTTGTTGTATTTTTTTTTCAGGAGCAGACCAGCCAGGGTGCCTACACAGAGTTGAGTATGTCCATGTGGTGGGAAAGAAGTGGTCAGCCAGCCAAGGGATGGTTCTTCAGGTCTGTTTATGGTGCTTTGGCAGGCCATCGTTCTTCGTTCTGGAAAAATGCTGGTACAACTCACCTAGTTTTTGCCGTTTCAGTGAAGGCATCTGAGCTCTATGTTCCCTCTGTAATGAGGACAGCATCAAACCAGAATTGTGCAACGCTGAAGGGTGTCCGATGGATGAACTGTCATCTGGAAATCCCCATTTTCATCGCTAGAAAGCATATTTTAGATCACAGAATAACAGAATGTAAGGGGTTGGAAGGGACCTCTGTGGATCACCTAGTCCAACCCCCCGATGTTAGATGCTAGCTCAGAGGTCTCCCTGCATCCCTCTTCTGGGATGCAGAACGAGTCCTGTGGCATTTAGATAGATTTAAGTGAGCGTCCCCTTGTGCAGTGCAAGGAAGAATCCCAAATCTGGTATTTTACCGCCAGGAAGTTCTCTGCCCTGCATGGAGAAGGGTGCGGTTGCTCTTACCGCGTTCTAATAATCATAACTCCATAAAATGTGCCGTTGATTGATGGCTAATGTCCAAAGCTGGTATCACCAGTGAGTAAAGGAAAAAAATGCAGAGGACCTGACTACGTGCTAAATTGCCGCTTCCTCTTATGACAAATCACGCTTTGCTCTGTTACGGGTTGTTCTGATTGGCAGAATTTCTTTGAATGACCACAGCCGGAGTGCATTTTTTTTTTTTAAACCAGGGTATAAAATTAATGCAAATCTCAGCAGAAGACTTGTCCTCCTACTGGAACAATGACTAGGATCGGTGAGTGACTCTACCCTGAGCTCTCTCTGTTTTTTCTGGTTTCCTTTCATCTTCGGTACTTGGGTTTGGGGTTTTTTTTTTTTTCATCTGGTGGAACATCTGTCTTTTATGTCACCTCCTGACAGCATAACCACAGACCTCCCTTTCTTCAGCTAGCATATTTCTTGATCACCTGGAGCTCAACTTTGCAGCACTAGGGGAGGTGGGAGACCTCCCTTGCAAGTTTGGGGAGTGGGATGTTCCTGGTTGTGCAGGGAGAGAAGGAAACACAGGCTCAAGCTCAGAATTTCCAGGGACCTTCCTGGAGGACACCACCTTGCATCAGGTTTGTGGGTTCTCCACATCTACCCACAACACAAGAAGGTCTGATGAAAGATGGACATCCATCAGGCATTTCCAAGAGCTGGTCCCGATGAATTTGGTCTCCTCCCATGGAGAGCCCAATCTCCAAAAAAGATCTCCTTTGTCTTCCACACAGCCCGTAGGTCTTTGAGGTTGCCACACTGAGTGAGATGTGGGCAGCAAGACTGGCTGCTGGCTCTACACCACCACAAATCCCACAGAGGCTGAAAACACAGCTCAAGGCAGCATCCCTGGTCCTCAAGGAAAACGAGGGCAGCAGCAGTGTTGGATGAGGAAGGCTGGTGGAGCTTGATCAAGATGGTATCACTTTATGCAGTACTTTGAAGAAGGCAACCCTGCTGTTAACAGGCTAATTGTAACAGGTTCTTCATAATTATATTTTACCGCCACGGTGTCTTCAGGAAGGTGGAGCAGCTCTACGGGCTGTAGAAAGACCTCTTTTGAGGAGCTGGATTTAGGTCTCTCAGAAAACCACCTGCGGGATAACAGCCCCAAGGTTTATTCACAGCAGGGGCGCGTCAGCCCAGGTTGTCTGCAGACCTGGGGCTGTTTTAGCAGAAGCAGTGATTGCCCAGGGAGTTTCCAGGAGAAAGAATCATCCAGGGTGTGGTTTTTCAAAAGCTTTTAAATTTTTTTTTTTCCCTGGAAGGCAACTGGCAGTATTTAGGGGAACAAAAAGAAAATGAAAGTTGCCCTGTAGTTCTTTTGAAGAACAGAAACCAAAGCTAGAAAAATCACAGGGTGATTTCTGTTCAATCTTCGTTTCCCCATGAAAATGAGAGTAGAACGTTGTGTCTATTCTGGTAAAAAAGGTTATTCCAAACGGGCCTGCTCAGAAACTGAATCACTTCAAATAAACAGAGATGTCCCATCACCTATCTTCATCTAATCTGTCCATCTCTCTACAGAATATTACATAGGTGGACAGAATAGATGGAGACAATAGTCTGCATCTCATCTGTCCGCCTTCCAATATAATATTGTCTCCTCCCTGCACCCTTCTATCCACCGCATCAAAAATGCTGTGGATTACTAAGGTATGGGAAAGAGCAGTTGGGGCAACAAGCTTGCCTTAATTCTTTGCAGATGAATGACATTAATTACCATTCCTCATTAGGGAGTCTTCTGAGCTTATTCAAAGGCATCAAACACATTGTGGGAGCTCACCACAAAAGCTGCACAAGCAGAACACAAATATGGGGGAAAAAAGAGTCGTCTACAGGCTTGATTTCTCCTAAAAAAACACAAACCATGTTCGCTGGCACCGCTTGACGTCTGGCTGCAGTCAGGAAAGACCTGCTGATGCCAGTGGTTTCGTAATCACGCCCGTTGATTTGAAAACAGATTTGCTAGACGATCCTCTTCGGCGTTTGGACATCGACGTACTCAGAACCAGTTTGTGCTGTCACCTCCCTCCCAGGCTGCCAGAACTGAACTTGAATGCCGATTGCCGAATGCCTTCGTCGCATTATTTTCTTCTCTTCTCTTCTCTCCCTAGTCCTCTTCCAAACGCTCCTGCTGGCAGGTCTCCTAAGCGCAAAGAGGTTTCCATCTTTCCCCGAATATTGCCTTCATGACAAAGACTACGAGGAACTGCTGAAGATCGTCAAATATGGGCTAGAACCTGCAACTCATCCGGCAAAAGTGGTCATTGTCGGTGCGGGAATAAGTGGGCTTACAGCAGCGAAGTTGCTCCGAGATGCTGGCCACACGGTAAGTAGTTGCGTGAGAGCCAGGAGTGCCATTGGGTCTTCTTTTCCTACACTAAAGAGTTTCCAGCCAGGAGAGGGAGAAGGAAACGCAAGGGAGTGGGCCACGGTGGTGGGAGAAGGCTGAAGCACTCAGACTCCAGTAATTAAAACTGATTTAGGCATTATTTTCAAAACCATAGGCAGGGACAGGAGGAGACACAGGAGAGGAGAAGCTGTAAGCAAAGCAACTCGTTTAGATGCTCCCCAAGTGACCGTAAGCAGAAGCAAAGAGACAGTCGTCTTTCTCTGTCCCCGAGGGTTTTTGAGGCCAAGCAATGGTGAAGTTCATCGCTGGGGATCAACCAGCACAAGACCCACGAGCCCTTCAAATCCTGCCTTGTTAAGGCTGCAGGTGGTCAGAGGGTTTCAAAACAGTGTTGGCCATCCCAAGGTACGAGACAAAATTCAAACCCGTGAGTTTCAAAGAAGGTTTCAAAGGCATGGAGGGACGGGTTGGTGCCTTCTTCTGGCTGTTTTCAAAATCCCGTTTTATCCTGCCACCACAGGGAGTATTCGAACCAACATGAGGACCCTCTCATCAGAGAGCAGGTGTCCAAACATGTTCCTAACTGAGAAACTGCCCTGTAGTTAGAAAGATCTTGGCTGATACAGAGAGGAGTTTGGATCTACAGATGGTTCATTTGCCTTCTGTAAGGGACCTGTGCCACCCCATGGACCATAAATGCTGACTGCCAAAGTGCCCATAAACTTGCTTTGTAGGTGGTTTGCTTAAACCAGTCATTGCCTGGACATCTGCAAACTCCACCCTGCTCCTGGTTTTAGGTTACCATTCTGGAAACGAGCAGTCGGGTTGGTGGACGCATCAGGACATATCGACCAGAGGGACAGGACTGGTACGTGGAACTGGGAGCCATGCGCCTGCCACCCAAGCACAGGTAAGACAGCATCCTACTTTGCAGCCGTGATCAGTTGAGGAACCAGCCTGCTTTGAGGAGCAAGGCTGTGGGTTGAGATCGTGCTGAGGACTTGAGTGAAGCACAGCAGGAGGAAGGAGCTGTCTGCCCCATCTTTCCCCCAGAGCATAGCACCTGCCTAAAAGGGAAAAAAAATACACAATCCCCTACATTTGAGTCAGGAGAATGAAAGAACACCTCTCATCTCAGTATCATGTCCATGTATGGTCTATTTTGAAACTCACAACGTCAGAAGATGGATGAATTTCCATCTCTGATGAAGAGGACATCAAGCCTGGGCTCCGAGAGGGTGAAGTCAAATGGGGCTCAGTCATCAACTAAAATGCGCTGGGAAGAGGCTGAGGTGAGTGACCAGCCACACCATGTGCCAAGGAGAAGGGTTGGAGCCGTAGGGAACCCCTCCCTCCTACTTCAGCTGGGCATTGCTCTTACTCCTGATCACATCCTTGTGCAACCAGTAGCCAGACGCAGCAGAAGCCTGAGGGCTCCTTTCTCCATAGCCTCATGGCTGCTCCGCTGAGCTGGAAGCAGACAGGACAACTTCAAGAAACAAAAACTAGAGATGGCAGTGCCTCAAATAGCCACAACCTCCACTCACAAGCCAAAACGACACATGGCTACACCAACGTAGTCAGTGGGAAAGAGTCTTTTTACGCTTCTAATATTTTGGTGGCAGGGGTTTCTGGGTTTGGTGGTTCTCAAGCGCTTTCCCTCACACACCTCTCCTCTTTTTTAGGCTTGTCCGTGAATTCATTAGGCAGTTTGGCCTGAAGCTCAACCCATTCATCCAGACGGACGACAACGCCTGGTACTTTGTGAATGGCACTCGGACGAGAGCTAAGGAAGTGAACATAAACCCGGACATCCTGAACTACACGGTGAAACCATCAGAGAGAGGGAAGAGCGCCAGCCAGCTCTACAGAGAAGCGCTAAACAGGGTACGTGCCCACCAGAAAGGGATGCCACCTTCCAGAAATGTTGGTCATCCGGGAGACGTTGAAGCTATTTCCTCCGAGCTGTGACGAGCCCTCATGTGCGCGGTTGGTTGAGGAAGGCTCAGTGGTGAGGTGAGGAAGAGCAGGGTCCTTTCGGAAGGAAAGGCAGAAAGGCTCATTCAGAAACTGGGGCAGCTGATTGCAAAAGCCTTTTTATACACAAGGGCTCCTTTCTCTGGACTAGATTCACCAAGATTTGGATGGAGCAGATAATACCAGGCATGACTTCTCAAAACCTGAAGCCAAAGCTTCAGGATCCTCTAGCTCAGCTCCAGGGGTTACCAAACCCCAACACCGAATACCCCAGATTATTCCAAACAGAATTTAGGGCAACACTCTGGGAAAAGCACTTTTTTTCTCATTAATATGTCAATGTTTCCTCTCCAGGCTTTCAAGGCGTTCCAGACTACCGACTGCAAGACATATCTGGCTAAACATGACTCCTTCTCCACCAAGGTAAAGGCCTGGGGCTCAAGAGGAAATTCAATCCCCCTGCTGATGATTAACCTGCGTCCCTGCTTCGAGAAAGAATCTGAATCACTCCAGTCACTTCCTCTGGTGGCACTTTTAGATGCTTTTCCCCTAATCCCCTAAAATGCCTTCCACTTAAAATACTGAGAAAGGAGTAAGCGTGACTCCAATGGAGTTGTTAGAGCAGTCTTGTCATCTGGAACTAGGAGAGAAGCAGCGGTGGCTGGAAATGCTCTGGAAAGCCACCCAGATTAGCCGTGTTCCTCCATTATGGGTCTCTTCATCTGACATGGTGAAGTATCAAGCACTGGGGAGGGTTTACTGAGCAATCCACTGCATTTTCATGAGAACCAGCTGCCTCAGATTGGGTACACCAAGCCACAAATCCCTTATTCAACCATCCATCCACCTCCAGAGCTTCTGTTGGGCTAAACCAGAGGAGACATTGATCTTCTGCTACAAGAGTTGCATTAAAAAAAAAAAAGCTTCTGGGCCAGGCTTTAAGCAGATCAGGAGTAGGAACAAGACAGCAGGGCATGACTTTTGGCTTGGGATATAGCAGGGATATGTGCACTAACTGAGATGATAACATCAAGCCATGTCTTCCTTCTGGCTTTTCTAGGAGTACTTGATTAAAGTAGGAAATCTAAGCCGAGGAGCAGTGCAGATGATAGGTGACTTGCTGAACGAGGACTCTGGATTTTATCTGTCCTTCCTCGCTTCATTGTGGGATTTTGACGTCTTCTCTAGCGAGAGGTAAGATGTCTTCTCTTATGGCAAACCCCGCTTTGTGCTGGTCCACAGCAATCCACCAGAAGAGTGGATTTCAGTGGCGTTTATATGTCTGAATAAGACTCACTCCTGACTCAAAGGGCCACCAAGCTCTGTCAGTGTCTTAGAAGTGGTCATTTCCTAAACCTCAATGTCCTTCCCTCACCTCCTACTTCTTCTTCCTTTCAGTTTTGATGAAATCACAGGGGGATTTGACCAACTGCCCAAAGCCTTCCACGAAGCATTGCCCAATGTTGTCCAGTTCAATTGCACAGTGGAGAAAATCATGACCAAAGGAAACAAAGCCCGTGTGTTTTACCGCGCTCCAGACACCCTGGCCCCAACCATAGTAACTGCAGATTACGTCCTTGTCACATCCACTGCCAAAGCCACCAGGCACATCCAATTCTTTCCACCACTCTCTCCTCCAAAGACCCATGCCCTGCGCTCCATCCACTACACAAGCGCCTCCAAAATAGCCTTGGCTTGCACCGAGAAGTTCTGGGAGAAGGACGGCATCCGAGGAGGACAGTCCATCACTGACCGCCCTTCCCGGTTTATCTACTACCCCAGCCACAACTTCTCGAGCGGGGTGGGCGTGATCCTGGCTTCCTACACCTGGAACAACGATGCCGAGTTTTTCCTGCCTCTCACAGATGAGAAGTGCCTGGATGTTGTCTTCCAAGACCTGTCAGATATCCACCAAGTGAGCAAGGAGTACCTGCAGTACACCTGCGACCAGTACGTGATCGAGAAGTGGCAGCTGGACAAACACTCCCTGGGCGCGTTTGCTGCCTTCACCCCTTACCAGTTCGTCGACTACTCACAGGCTCTCTTCGAGCATGAGGGCAGGGTACATTTTGCAGGAGAACACGCGGCTCAGCCTCATGCCTGGATCGACACTGCCATGAAATCAGCGGTCAGGGCCGCGAGCAACATCCATCACGACAGCGGTGAAGCCCAGATGCTGAACAAGGAGGAGGAGTGGGAGCAATCAGGGAGTTTCTTGCAGAAGGAAGATCTCTGAAGCAGGACTCGTGGACACCACAAGCACGGTTTGAAGGCACTTTTGGTGGTGTAAATCTGTTTCTTTCCAAGCAAAGTCAGCAGAAGCACATCAGCAGCAAAGACGTTAAAGAATAAACTCAAAGAGCACTGACTGTCATCAAACAGGACTAATAGCTACCTGGTTAAACTCTTAATGAGGGTAGAAGGGAGTACCAAAAAAAGTAACGTCTAACTAGGTTTCACAACTCTAACATTACCTTGGCTCAGACAGACTGCAGTAATTCCCAATTTATTTATGTACAAAGTACTTCAGAAAATGACTTGAATAAAGTCAGGTGTTTCTCAGTTCTTTGTGTCTAAGGTGCCTCCATCTCTCTGCAGAAAGAAATGTCATCACCTACAAATCATCCCGCCTCCCTCCAGCCTTTTAGAAACTCATTACCCATCAGCTGGGTCTTCCTTTCCTTCCAGGATCTGGAAAATAAACTCACTGCTTCTGAGTCATCATCTCCTTTGTGTAGCCCAACCCAACCACTCCCAGTCCCTGCAAGTACTAGTCAGGATGCGGTCTTGAGCTCTAACTTTCATGGTCTGTTCTACCCATCTCCCCACCTAGCTGATCTCAAAGCATGGCCAACACCAAGTTATAGAGCTAGATTCAACATCAGGAATACAAAAAGCAAGTCCAGAAGCAATATATCCTGTGCACAGAGACGTTAATGGCTTTTGTCGGAGTTTCTCCTCTCACCGGTAATTGTTGTCCTAAATTTCATAGCCTTGAAACCTCAATCTGTGCTGCAGGTGTGGTTTTTATCAGATTATTAGAAGGATATTGATAAAAAAGCAAAAGAAAAAAAACCTTTGCTGCAGTCACTTCACTGCTTTGCATACAATTCATCTCGCTTCCCATAAAACACAAACCTGCCTCTCAACCTCTGACTCCACATACCTGGAGAGGAACAGCTCATGATCTTCTCCAGCCCAAGAAACAGAGGCTCAGCTCTCACTAGAGGGAGCAGGGACAAAGCTGGTGGAGACCATTGCATCCAGGGAGGGACTGGACCTAATTATACCCAGCAGATTTCCACCGGGCATTGCAGAGGCAAAGATTTTCTGCGGAGAGGGACCTGGGTGTGCTGGTGCATGACAGGTTGACCATGAGCCAGCAGTGTGCCCTGGTTGCCAAGAAGGACAATGAGATCCTGGGATGCATTAGGAGGAGTGTGGCCAGCAGGTCGAGGGAGGTTCTCCTCCCCCTCTACACTGCCCTAGTGAGGCCCTATCTGCAGTACTGCGTCCAGTTCTGGGCTCCCCAGTTCAAGAAAGATGAGGAGCTCCTGGAGAGAGTCCAGCAGAGGGCTGTGAGGATGATGAGGGCACTGGAGCATCTCTGCTATGAGGAGAGGCTGAGGGAGCTGGGCTTGTTCAGTCTGGAGAAAAGAAGCCTGAGAGGGGACCTCATAAATGCCTCTAAATATCTGCAGGGTGGGTGTCAGGACGGGGCCAGGCTCTTTCCAGTGGTGCCCAGCAACAGGACAAAGGGCAATGGGCACAAACTGAAGCAGAGGAAGCTCCAGCTGAACCCGAGGAAGAACTTCTTCCCTCTGAGGGTGACGGAGCCCTGGCCCAGGCCACCCAGGGAGGTTGTGGAGTCTCCTTCTCTGGAGATATTCGAGACCTGCCTGGACAAGGTCCTGTGCAGCCTGTTCTGGGTGACCCTGCTTCGGTAGGGGGTTGGACTGGGTGGCCCACAGAGGTCCCTTCCAACCCCTACCATTCTGTGATTCTGTCTTTATCCTAACTGAGATGTGCAGCCTCTTCGCTAGAGCAACATCATCTCAGGGCACAGCAAGAGCTGGCGGCCACCGAAGGTCTGGGACCCCGCCACCCAACAAGGCAGCATCCCCCCACCCACAACTCCATCCCACCCTACCTGAACAAGGCACCAACGCTTCTCCAAGGCAGCTTCCAAAAGGACCAGGTCCCCAGGACTGAGCTTAATAGAGCCCCCGGGCCACGGTGGGGCTCGCAGGTTGGATTGCTCAGGGCAATCAAAGCCCATTAGCAGAATTGCCCCTCATTAGCATCGCTAATGATTTTGCAAGGAGGGTGGGGAAAGAGAAAAAAGACCCTGCTACGTCCCTGGGTGGGCTCGAACCACCAACCTTTCGGTTAACAGCCGAACGCGCTAACCGATTGCGCCACAGAGACACGCCAAAAAGGTTGAAAATACAGAAAAAAAGGATGCCAAGGTCAAATTTAATGAAGTTTTTCAAAACAAAGCAGCGTCGCTTGCTTTGAAGACCCCAACAGCTGTACAAAAAAACCGATGGCGACAGGAGGAAAAATGAACTTGCGGAGAAAGGGTGGGGACAGAGGAGGAGGAAAATCTGGCCAAAGGGACGGGGCTGGGGACAACGCGCCCTTTTCTCATGCGGGGTTTTCTTCGGAGCTGGACTTCGGCACGAGGAGGGGTTTTGGTAGTAAAGGTGGGAACAAGGCTAATAACGAGCATTTTAAGTGTTGCCCTGGGACATCCCATGGAGTACTCTGTCCAGTTCTGGGTTCCCCAGTTCAAGAAAGATGAAGAGCTACTGGAAAGAGTCCAGCGAAGGGCTACAAGGATGAGGAGGGCACATGAGCATCCCTCCTGCGAGGAAAGGCTGACGGAGCTGGGCTTGTTCAGCCTGGAGAAGAGAGGGGACCTTCTAAATATTTTCAGGGTGGGGGTCAGGAGGACGGGGCAAACTCTTTCCAGTGGTGCCCAGCGACAGGACAAGGGGCAACGGGCACAAACTGAAGCAGAGGAAGCTCCATCTGAAGATGAGGAAGAACTTCTTCCCTCTGAGGGTGACGGAGCCCTGGCCCAGGCTGCCCAGGGAGGCTGTGGAG